>Ga0214544_1004100_pt1 | contig 29458 bp, 16 predicted proteins | sample CNSS3metaG_FD_160074 | JGI IMG/M metagenome (GOLD analysis project Ga0214544, IMG submission 160074) | Root nodule microbial communities from cowpea collected in UCLA plant growth center, Los Angeles, California, USA - CNSS3 | ecosystem: Host-associated > Plants > Roots > Nodule | place: USA...
AGTCATATTTAATCAAATAAAATATTATTTTAACTTTTAATTGATTAGTTAATGTTTTTAATTAGATAAGTTAAAATAATTATTAAATTTACATATTAAATTATTCAATTATAACTAATAATTCAAAATTAATTTGTAGGTGTTAATGATTTAAATTACAATACTATTATATATTTATACATTTAAAATATATAATCTAAAAAATTAATCTTTTTAATTATTTTTATTTTATTTTTTATTTTTAAACGGGCCAACGGGCCAGGACGGGCTGGCCCGTACTTTGGCCCGTCAAGTTGACGGGTTGGACGGGACGGGCCAGAACGGGCTGACGGGTTGAAATCTTCAACCCAACCCGTTCCTTTTAGCACGGGCTGACGGGCTGACCCGTTGGGCCCAACCCGTTTTGCCACCCCTAATGATAGGCGCTCAATCGTTAACTACATCACGTATACACAAGGTCGCTTATATAGTGACGAAACTAGTTAATTATTCGACACCATCAGTTAAAGGGAATATACGCATAACCAACCAAACACATCCGTGGATGGCAAGTACGTTGGCAGGAAAATCCAATATGCCGGCATGTTAGCGAACCTGCTCAAACAAAAACAAGGCAAGATCTAATGAAATATGTTCAAAGATTATTGGACTTGCATGCAGGCCCAATAGAGTTGGTCAAAAGCAATTAAGCCTAGTCAAAGCCCAACCCATATTAACTAAGTAAAAGCATTACAAGTAATTAATCCTCTATAAATAAAGGTGGACTCGGATAATTAAAGATAATTAAAGATATGCAATTCATTAGCACTGTAATATAAGTTTTGACTTTGAAAACTTTGACTGACTTGATCGTTGGAGTCCTTTTTGCATGTACACCCTCTATGTTCCACAAAGTATCTGGTGACAAGGACCTGACGTAAAGTACCCGTCCGAAAACTTCAAAGATTGTAGTAAGATAAGGTTCGAGTGACATGATAAATTGTTATTGTCCATGGAGGAACAATATTGAACTTCTTTTACATAGGATGTGGATAATTGTCGTTTCTGCGGTAACCACAATTTTCGTAGGTAAAACTTGTTTAATCCATGGATAATACAAACGCGATTTTAAAACCAACACTTAATTTTTAACTTAAAATTACAAACCTAAACCTGCATCCATGAAGTTGGAAATTATGCAGATAATCCGTGAGGTTTTTGTCGATGCAAAGACATGAGTTTTAGGGACGTAGATCTTGTTTTCTTAAAAATATCTCTGACCCTAAACCCTACAATGACAAGTTATTCTTAAAAGCTTTGGGAGAAAATTGGATATTGAATTGTGATTGAATGGTGATAAATGGATACAGCTAGCAGCAGCAGGAACTTCTTGATGAAAACGTCAGGTACTACACGTGCAAAGTGCTTTCACGTAGTTATTAAGACAAAAACAAGCTTCCACTTCACTCTGATTTTCTCATAACAACAAATCCAAGTGGTGCTTTTCTTTCTTCCCCCCCTTTTCTTGCATGCACACCAGTGGTCCCTCGATATTAATGTTGTTCAATCAAAATCTTATCAACTGTTATTGGTTTGTTAGGACCTCTTATTAACTCCTTTCTCTCTTTAACCATAAATAATGTCATTCATACCAGCCCTTGATTTTTAAATAGGAATACAACTTTTTCTTTCCCTAATATCATTCTCTGTCACTCAAATCTTACAAAATTCTCAAATCCAAAATATCCATAGACAAGGCGCGCATATTGGCTAATTCTTTTTTTCTTCTGGTAAAACCATATATATATATATATATATATATATATATATATATATATATATATATATATATATATATATATATATATTATATTAGTTCACAAACTTATCTAGTTATTGTGATTAGGGTCTGTAAATATGTTTTACTATCACTATTTTCAGTTTCTTAGGTTTTATTAGATTCAGAATACTTTGAATTTTGAAGGAGTAAACAGTGGCTTATTTTTTATGTTTTGATAATGAGATACTGTATTAAACAGTAAGAATGAAACTGAAATATAAAAATTCAGTTTTCTAGGATTACACACAACGCATTAATTCTGCAGAGGCCCTATTCATATATAAGTCATTTTCAAGTTTCAAAGCATGCAAAGCACTAGGATCTGTAACTAAAAGACACTCATTTCGACGTTATCTACTGTCTGTTTGCATTGACGTGTGCATTATGTGTGTCTGTGGTGGCACTCCCTTTTGTGCTTCACATGCATATCCATGTTTTCGTTTTCTGGTATCAAACAGGGGTGTCTGTTTCAGCATCACCATGATTTGTCATTGTGCATCACTAATTGAAAACCGACTTTTGTATTTTACTACATTCTTCTCATCACTCATCATTTTAAGGTGTGTGATTATCTTTAGTTTTTAGTTTAGATATATACAAGAATATTGTTACATCATGTATATCAGCAAGTACTCATTAGTTGAAGTTGGTGATGATCTTGAATCAGACTTGGTGGGGGAGTTTTACTTTCATCCACACTTTTCTCTAACAATGTTACATTTTGGACGGTAGAGTTAGAAAGAGCTCTCTGTAGCCTTTAATACACCTGTTGTCAGTTTGTGAGAATAATAAATTATTATTAATGTGAGGGATATGATAGCAGTATAACATCATTGAATGATAAGCACATGGGGAGTGTTAACCTCATATTACACAATGCACTAAGGTGGGGACAAGTCTAAGCTGTGAAGTCACTATCTGATATTCCATTATAGGGCTGAAATGAGAGAGATATTATTGAAACAGGAATATTGCTTCATCAAATAAGTGAGATTGTTATTGGCATTGAAGTGAATCATAGTGTGATTGAGGCCCAACACACATTAATTCACCCATCTCCTCCTTTTCATGTGCAAGTACAATAAACTATAGCATTTTAGGTTGTGCAGTATGATTAGAAGCTTCAAGTGGCAAGTGGGTAGATGGTAGATGGTAGAGAAAACATCAATTATGAGTAGTGAGTGTATAAAAGTGATGATGGAAATTGAAAATACAATGGAAATAGCTACAAGACAATTCCAAGATGAAGTGTGCTAGTCCTTCAGTTACTATGTTACTATATATCATAAGTGTGACATACTATCTATCCCCGTGCTGTAGGGTACACCCCACCAGTACCATCTCAGGAAAAACAAAACAAAACAAATATTACCGAGATCAAAATTCATAATGCTGTAAAATACAATTGGAACATGAAACATGTTGTTACCATTTTAGACAACAGGCACTCAGAATAGTGTGTGTGCCTGCCATCAAAGTCTGATTTCAATGGATGTTATATTATTGCATTTCATGCAATCTCTTTATCTTTCTATTGATCCTCTCCACTAAATTACTCAATTGTGAATTGTGAATTGATTGGACATGCTAATAGTGGAAAGAACATTATCAAATGTGAAAACTGATGGTGCAGCTTCTATTTAACTAGAATAATGTATAAAAGAAAACTCATGCCTTAATTATGTTTTGTTTTATCTTCATATCTTTTCTTATTTATTTTATTCTTGAAAATGAAAAGGAAGAAAACAGAATCTTGAGTGATTGTAGAAAACCCACAATGGGAATCTGCCAGAGTTATGAAAATGGAGTGTCAATTCCAACAACAAAAATTTACGGTCCATTATGAGTGTGGGCCTGAATTTCCTCCTTCACCAGAAGAATCGTGGACAGCACAATATGATGCACTCTGATATCGATGATAATACCAAATTTTTTTCCTCTTATATATTCGGTCCAAAAGTGATAGCTGGTCGATTCTCTGTGATGTCAATCTCAATTCTCTTGTTCATGACACCATGTAGGACTATCATAAAAAAGAAAGGGGATAGAAAGAGGGGGCAAATATTTTTCAATTTTCAATTTGCTAAATGCATATCTTTTTCAAAGTGGGTTTGGGTTACTTAGTACATATCTATGTCAACCTTGCTCTTGATTGGTGATCAAATATTTTATGACATTGTTATTCAATCCCATCCCACTACACACTAACACTATCAACCCACATAGTAAATCCTATCTATATGACACTAGATATAATGAGTGCCCACATATGATGACAAGCAAAATTTATAGAGAAGAAGGAGCTATTAACACTTTTAGACAAAGTCCCCACTTAAAAGAAAGAGGCATAATGATTTTACCCAAGATGGGGGGAGTTAGGGTTGTGACCACAAACTCCAAGAAACATTTAATGGGATGAGTAAGCCTAGGTGGTGTTGGCACATGGATTTTATGTTAGTGGAGGGAGTTGATGTTTACACTACCACACACCAATATTGCGTCTAAAGGTGAGAGAGGAAAACAATAGTGAACAATGTTCCTTCTTTTTTATTCTCATCCTCCTTTAGCTTTCTCTTTTCCATATATTTCATCCATAGTGGGAGAGAAGGGGCTTCTTCATTCAAAAATGCAATAAATAATGTCCTTATCTTTAGCCTTACTCCACCTATCGGACCAAATCCATAATCCCTCATGCCAGGTCTTGCGTAAAGAAATTTCTAGGTGAATGGTATATGCCTCTTTTTTTATGGATTCTTAATTGCTTATCTTGACCCACCATGTCCTTTTTGAAAATTAAATTCATATCACCCATTATCCTTACAAAGTGAATTCAGAATAAAACTCAAACCAAATCTTAAAAGAAAGAAATAAAAACTAGCAAAATAGAGGGAATTGAGCCTTTCTAAATTTTTGTAAAGAAAGGGAATCAAAAGAGAAACAAAATCCTTTCTCATCACCTTTAGATGATGAGAATTGAGTATGACCAGAAATAATTAAAAATGTTATATTTAAAGGCAAGGCCAAGCTCAATAGCAACATGTCTTGGGCTTTCTAAATACCTTTCACTGTGGCAGTTTAGGAGGCACCCTGATTTCAATTCTACCATGCCCTAGGTGTTATGATTTTAATTTATTTTTTCCTGAAATAGTAATAGTAATAGTGGGACCCTGTTCTTTAAAGAAGAAAACATGTGTTAGGATAGAACAAAAGGAAGCAACAAAATCAATTGTATGATGATGGAGTAGTACATGAGTGCCCCCTTTGAGAAGGGAAGAAAGTTAGGTTAGGCATGATGGACCCCCTCGTGGTTTCTTTATTTGGATCCATATTCTATGCTTTGTACTATCCTCATACTTGGAGCAGGCCCACTCAACCCCCAACTGAAATTTTGGAATATGTATATCACCGATATGGACAACTTATGTCACACACATTTGCATCAACTTACAACCATTTTTTCAATCTCCTTAGCCACTACACAACACATATAACAACGTCACTATAAGTCCTTCATGGTTTTCAATTTCGTAATTAACTATGGCTTGAAAAAAAATGCTTAATGAGTAATTTAGTCATCTAAATGGAGAAGAAAGGTTTGGACCCCACAAAAAATGGATGTGCGATTCTATGCACAAGAAGAGGGACCAAAGCAATGAAAGTGGGTTAGTTTATTCACACGTCTTTGTCTCGAAAAGGAAATATGGGATAGTGTGCTTTACCTTATGGATGGAGCATTTCAATGATGCTTAGAAATTGAAATTTTTTGTATTTGAATTGCTTGCAATTAAATCCCTTTCATTTTTTAAATAACATGTTTGGATAAAGAAATTAAAATACCTTAAATTTCAATTTCTTATTTGAAAAAAACATTTGAATTTCTTGTGAGATAAAATTTAATTACATTATTTATTTTAGGCTTAATTATATTTTGAATTCATGATAAATTTGGAAACGGGCTCGACGACCCAGATGGGCCGAACTGACCCGACTACCCAGCCGAATTGGTCTGACCCGACGACCCAGGCTGGTCGGGTCGACCGGAAAACCTAAACAGGCTAGGTCGGCCCAGTGACTCAGACAAGCCTAACAGCCCATACTTGTCGGTCGTGCCCGTCAAGTTCGTCAACCTGACCCAGAACGACCCGGCCCAACTTGACCCATCTAGGTCATTGGCTCAACTTGGCCCCACTAGGTTGTCAAGCCCACTCAACCCACTTGGATCGTTGGGCCCGTTTGTGTCATTGAGCATGCCCAACCCGTTTGTGTTATTTGGTTGGCCCAAACCGGCTAGGTCGTTAGATCGGTCGTGCACGTTTAGGTCGTCGGGCCAATTGGGTTCGTCTTGGTCATTGGGCCTGTCTAGGTCGTCGAACCTGTTGGGCATGTTTGGGTCATCGGGTTGGTCAGGTCCGTCTGAGTCGTCAGATCGGTCAGACCCGTCTAGGTCATCGGATTTGTCCAAACCATCTGGGTTGTCATGTTTGTTTATGTCATCAGGCATACTCGACAAGTCTGTGTCGAGTGGACCAACTCGACTTGGTAAGGTTGTCGAGCTCGTCTAGGTCGTCGGGTTGGTTGGACCTGACTAAGTCATCGGGTCAGTCAGGCTTGTCAGGTCAACGAGTTGGTCAAGTTGTTGGGCATGCCCGACACATTTGGGTCATCAAGCTCGCCCGACACCTCTAGGTCGTCTGGCCCGCCAAACTCGTGTGGGTATCAGACTCGCTAAATCGTTTTGGTTGTCAGGTTAGTTCGGCCCATCTCTATCTTCGAGCCCACCCTACTCGTCTTGGTCGTCAGTCCCATTTGGGTCATTAGGGCTCGTCGACCTATTTATGTTGTTGGGCTAGCCTGGTCCGTTTGGGTCGTTGGGCCAGCTAGGTCCGTTTGGATCGTTTGGCCAGCTCGACGGATCTTGGTCATCGGGCCTGCCCAGACTATGTGGGTTGTCGGGCTTGATCGAACTTTTTGAGTTGTTAAGCCCGCCCGACTCATATGTATCAACAGGTCACCCGGTCCATCTAGGTCATCGGGCCCGTCCGATCCATCTGGGTTGTTGGGCCTATCTGACTCGTTTGTGTCGTTCGGTCAATCTGATCTGCTTGGATCGTATGGCCACCCAGACTCTCATGATTGTCTGGTATGTTAGGTCCATTTGGGATTGAGTCTAAAGTGTGGGGTTGAGTGAGAAAAATTTCAAATTCAACATTTTTTTAAGGTATTTGAATTTCTTCTAATCTAGGTAATTGAAATCATTCAAAAAAAATGCATGCATTTTAAATGCTTTTTAATTTCTCTATTCATACAAAACATTTCATTACAAAAAATTTTAAATTCTCCAAATAAATGAATCACCCTCTTGAATTGCCTTATCTAAACACTCCATTGGTGTTTTGTTGGTTAGCCTTCTTTCCCTTGGGCAATAATAATAATTTTTATTTAGGGTTTTTTGATTGGTTGAATGTTTGATAATTTGCGTAAAGGCATTTCAAAGCTTGGAAAAGTATGAGTAGGGGTATTCCTATGTGCAATGCACACTTCGTCATATGTGCCTTTTCACAAACTCAAATCAAATTAATACGCCAAATTGACTAATCCCAATTATCTTCAAAGACATCATTCTAAACAGGGTTACCCAATTCTCTAATCCACAAAGAGGTTACATTTTTTTTTTAAAATTAATCATATATTCCTACATTGCACCATCACCATCAATTGAACCTTGTGATAGTATGGCAATGGCCCACACACATTCATCAATGTGTATGAACTAAAAAAAGATTATGCTTATAATTGATTTTTTCGGTAGGTTGATAATTTATTAAAAAACAACGTCCTTGTCAATCACAAGTTACATTTTAGTTCTCTCAATCAACTATAACTGTTCGTTGTTATTATAATTATTGGTGTTCTTTGCCTTGCCTTATTATTTTTTAGATTGTGTTTCTCTATCATGCTCAAGTCAAATCAAGTTCATTCTCTAATAAGCAACCCTTGTAGATTTAAAATTATATCAAAATCAATGCTCATTCTAACCAAACTTTGCGGTTCATATGATGGCTCAAACTGCTTTAATTAGACGCCTAATATTGTGTGCCAATAGTTGAAAAACAATACAAGAATGAATTTAATAATGTATGAAACTTATAAGGAATAATGTAATACTCATAAAATTGATTTTCAACTCATCACCTTTTTTTCTTTTTAAACATATAAAATTCCAGAATAACCCATGTTTATATATATATATATATATATATATATATATATATATATATATATATATATATATATATATATATATATATTTGTATATTATATTTTTAAATGATAATATATTTTTCATAAACTTTAGAGTATTTGTGTCGCTGAAATGTCAATATTCAAATTGATGTTTTATATGATTTTTATAAAAAAGAAATAGGGTTGATTATATTGGTGGCTCAACCACTTGTGTAAACTTTAGCTAAGTACATTGTAACTTTCAAATATTTATAGTTATGGATTGGAAGATGTTGGTGGCCATGGTTACAATCTTCACCAGAAATGAATGAATAATAATAACAAATAGCTCCAAAAACAAGTATTTTATAAATGTTAAATTTGTGTACTCTTTTTGTAAGCAATAAGACAAGGATATGACATAGTAAGACAAGGACCTCTTAATTTCAAAGGAAATAGTTGAAAATGGCAATAAAAAAATATGTGAGGGGAGGAGAAAACAACCACCACCAAGAATATGATATCTAACATAACAAAATTTCAAATGGGCAATCAAATTCAACACGGCAAATTGATGGGAAATAGAACATTTCTAAATCATACATTTAGGTGTCACCATATCCATTGCTAAATAAATAATTAGTCAAAAAACAAAAATAGTGGTGAAAGCATTGTGAGAGGTGACCCAATTGAATCCATCCACAATCCGTATGAAAAGGGAAAATTAGTCAATTTCAAAAAGAGGGGAACAAATGCCATTCTCAACCATGATAATATGGTTTGTCAGTGAATTATAAATTATTAAAAAATTAATAATAGTAAATGCTAAAACTTTCAATTATTCAAATTGCAATCAAATGCAGGCCAAAGAATCATAGAAGAAAATAAGGACGATATTTCTGTATCACAGATCATATCCACTAGTGTATAAATTTCGAAGCCTGCAATGCAATAGATGTTTTCTAAGATAAAAATTATTATTATTATTATTTTATAAAAAAAAATACCCAAAGTGAATAATTTCATGATTAGGTAAAATGTTCACTAACTTTTTCCTAGATTCCTATGTATGTAGAGAAGCATTCTTTCTAATTCTCTATGTTATTTTCTCTCCTATCTTTTATAATTATTCAGGTGGCAAGTTCCACTCCACTATTGTTAAACAATTTGACCATCAATTGCATTGTTAGTATATTTAAATAAACATATATAAAATTATCAGATTCATGCGCCCGATCAGAATGTACTACAGTGATAAAATTTATAAAAACAAAATTTAAGATTGTATACTTTCTCATATTAACAATTAGTCATTTATACTTATTCCAACAAATTTCATTACATTTTAGTGGAATTAAAACTCATCAAAACGATCCCTTCTTCCTAGTAAGTAGTAAGGACTTATTTTAGTCAAAGATAAGTTATTTTATAACACCTAAACCTTATATTATGAGTATTCAAAATTCTTAGATACTATTATTTTAAATACATGAGAACAAATAGTTAGACAATATTAACATCATTAACACGATTTAAATGACAATCTTTCATAACTATTCGTTTTGAACTCGAAATTTTGTGGCGATATGAGAGAATTAAGGGAAAAATCTATTAAAATTATTCGTTTATAAGGTATTATTTACATTAGAGTTCAGAATTCTATTATAATTTTAACTTCACCGGTGTCTCAAAAAGTTAAATATCTATTATAAATTATCATTAACTTAATAGAATTATTGAACATAATACTAAATGTGAAGATGCATTGGAACTTTAGTTTAACACATTAGATACTAAATTCTTCTAGTGAGCTCAATTGGTTTGTAGAATTGGTTAGTTAAAAGGTGATGATGATAAGGTTAAGATGATAGTATTAAAAGATATGAAGAGATTAAGGGGTGATGAGTGGGAATCAGATTCACGTGTTTGGGGAAGCTGCCGGTCACAAAGGGACAGATGGTCCTAATCGAGTGGGGGCCCACAAGAGGCCCAAAAGATCCCCATCCTACAAAAAAGAAATCTGCCCATTATTTTAGTGTTGTCCTTGTTAGGGATTGGTCACTAAATGCTACCTTTGGCGTTTGTACCTACCCTACGTGGGGTCCTCCCCAAGGTCTCTGTCCCCCAACTGCATCAAATCAACAAACACCATTTTTTTTTTCCTTTTTTTCCCTTTCAACTTTACACAAAACTCTTTTGGTCCATCCAACCTCTTAACAACTCATTTGGAGTTGGAAGCCTTTTTTGGCTCTTCATAATGCATTGCACAACATACATGGAACAAGGTCACTGCTAATGCTAGCTACCACTAGCTAGCTTTTCAAATGGAAGTCACTGTTATACCCTCTTTCCTTTTTATTTAATTTATTTACTACCTCTACTTTCTAATTTCTTTGGGATGTTTGTGACCATAGATAACTGTACCTCATTCCCCCCATTCCTCCCATTAATCAATCGGTTAATTAATAATTAGATTTTTCATTAGTGAGAGAAACTAAAATTTGAAATTTCAATGTTTAGATATAATTTTAAATTACAATTCAGACCTATATGTATATGTATGGAAAGGGTGGGAAATGTTATTTATAATTAATTTGTAATTTTTTTTCTTCTAAAAATCATGTTGACATCTCAATTAAGCAAACAAAATAAGAGAAAAACATTAGAGACTAAATCAAACTTAAACCCAAAAACTAATAAAGCAAACTATCTTAACGAGAATAAAACAAAATGAAAACAAATAAAAGTCCGTACCTATTATTAAAATATAAAGCTTAAATATCTTTTTGTCCCAATTTTCATGAGTTTTGTTTCGTTTGGTTCTCACTTTCTCAAAATGTTTAAAATAATACTAATTTTTGTAATTTGTGTTCAATTTGGTCCTTTTTCAGACGCCGTTTAAATCGTTAACGAAAGTGAACAGTAATTGCCACGTGTCACTCCGTAGTTTTTTTAATTTTAATTTATAATTTTTTTTAATTTTTTTAATTTTAAAAACGTTGTCCACGTGTCAAGCCAGCATTGTGACACGTGACAGTATCTTGTGGCTTTTTTTTTTAATTTGGTCCCAATTTTCGTTAATTTTGTTCAATTTAGTCTTAATTTTCGTTATTTTTGTTCAATTCAGTCCTAATTTTGTCTCTATCCAAAATGACCAAATTTAAAAAATTAACAAAAATTTTATTGAAAATTTTATTTTTATTAAAATTCACATTTATTTTAAATATTTCTTTCATTATTTTTATACCAAACCTAACTATATTTTTGGAGTGAAACTATTATATATGGGTGATTTTTGGTACATGTAAAAAATGGGGTTAAAGTTAGTTTAAAATTAAAGGAAAAATTCTTCATTATTTTTAAAATTAGAAAGAAAATTCTTCATTATTTTTTAAATGATTTAGTACAACACTTATATAGAAATTAAATTTGGTCAATTTGGACAAGAGCAAAATTGGGACTGATTTGAACAAAATTAACAAAAATTAGGACTAAATTGAACAAAATTAACAAAAATTGGGATTAAATTGAATATAAGCCATGAGATACTATCACGTGTCACAATGCTGACTTGACACGTGACACGTGGCAGTTACTGTTCACTTCCATTAACGATTTAAACGGCGTCTGGAAAAAGGACCAAATTAAACACAAATTACAAAAATAAGGACCATTTTAAACATTTCAAAAAAATGAGGAGCAAACGAAACAAAGCTCACAAAAATTGGGACCAAAAAGGTATTTAAGCAAAAAAAAAAACGAAACTAGACTAATAATATTCCAAGGAAAAGAATCAAATCAATGATAGTCTAGTCTTTTATCAATCTTAAAAATGAAAAACTTATTTGCACAAAAATTTTCTTGACAAAAAATGTGAGTAACTTTAAACTCCACAACGTTACTACTCTTAATGCCTTTTCTCCATCTACCTTTGAGAGATCATGAAATAACTTAAGCATAGGAAAATGCTTGACACATCAAAGAAAAATCATACTCTAACCACACACACCTATATCCATAAGAGAACTAAATATCTAAAATGAATTGTGCTTTTTTTTTCCTGCACCTAGTTTGAATTTCAAAAAGCTTCAAAATAGAAAAGTCAATCATATCATTATGCATAACTTTTTTAGAAGAATTATTGGATAAATGAATCTAACCTTTAATAGTATGTATAGCCAAATCCATTCTCCAAAGCATCCAAATGGAGTAAGGAATAGTGGTCCGACAAATATCTTTGACTAGAAGACTACTTTGAGCTTTCATAAATTGAATAACATCAACATAAGAGGAGAAATGTGTACTAGAAAAATCTTGTTGCACCCAAAGCCAAATATGCAAGACAATATTACATTTAAAATATATGTGAAAAGTGCTATCCTCCTACTACTTACATAAGGAACACATAGAGTACATTAATAAACCTCTGTAATGAATCTCCTTATTAGTATGCCTTTTATGGTGTATCAACTTCCAAAGAACCAACTTTTTGGAAAGAGGGATGAAATTCAACCAGATCAACCTCCCGAAATCAAAAGAAAAAGGAGAACTAATAAAGAATTTAAGCAACCTTCTGACTATGCAAACCAGAATCATCCAAAGACAAATTAGGAATGTCGGGAAACTTAAAAAGAATCAAACACCTAAGATTCTACAAACGAGGAACATTAGATAAGAGGGATGATAAGTACCACCCATTGCCATTCTAGGTCTATGAGATGTTATATGAAAGCATGAACCACCATACTACAAACAATAGCCAACAAGTATTATATAAAATAATCATACCTTTCATTAAATCCAAGCCAAATGGAAGACAACCTTACAAAATAATCAACCTATATTTGGATTTTAAGAATCTAAAACATAACAATAATATGCAAGACATTGAAATATAAAGGAATTATCAAGCTAATATAAGCAACTAAGTTTTATTTTCCATATGAATTTTCACCACCTACAAACCCCCTACTTATTTATTGATAAGTCCCTAATCTCTAGAGTTTTTCTTAGTTGTTTGTCTATTTTGGGTAGGTTTAAGATGTTAATTAGGAGTTATTAGCTTAGAATTAGTTTAGTTGGATTTTTAGGCTAGTTTTACAAAAGTAGCTTAATTAGGTATTTTTAGAACATTTTTAGTATAAACCTTAGGAATACTATTAGGATGGTCTAGTCTAGCATATAGGATAGATTCATAAACATATTCATAAGCATCTTAGTTTACATATATAGGCTTAGGAGTATAGTTTGTGATCTAGTTTAGGAGCTATTAGAAAGTGTTTAGTGTGACTAGCATCCATTTGAAGATTTTTTTAGTTTAATGCAAATAAAAAGATCAAGGATAGAATTCAAGTGATTAGAGAAAGCCATGGGAGAATTTGAATCAACCAAAAATGCAAAAAAAGAAAAAAAACTGAAAGTTGACATTTTACTGAAGAGTTGACCAGAGCTGACTCATAGTTGACTTTTTGAATATCAAGCTCAATTTTGAATTCTATTTTCTTGTGTTTCTTACGCTTCTTTCTTGTTTGTTATTCCTTTGTGATGTTATACGTAATTTTTTGTACCATTTCCACATCCAATTCGTGGTTCGTTGCATTCAATTTCACATTCACACATTCATTCATTAAGTTTGTTGGCTAGGGTTCATGATTGGGAATTTGCATTTTACTTAACCATTTCGCATTATTCCAATTTTTGTGTTCTATTGAAACCATTTCTAGGCATTATGTATCATCACATCATCATTTAATTCGTTCTATAGTGACTCACAATCATGTCCTACACATTTCATATATGAATATTCATGAGCAATTTTCAAAGTTTGATTTTCTGCATATAATGTTGTTAATCCATGCATTAGAAGCATCTCACATGTTTAGATTTGTAGGATATTCACATTGTATAGTGCACATGCATTAGTAGCTTAGGCATCTTAGTTTTCTTAGTATTTTCATCAAACACTTTGCATATATACACATCCATCCCAATTTCAATTCGTTTTAGCATACGTTTTAGTAGATTTTATTAGATTTATTCCAATTCACAAAGCACATTTAAGAATCACTTTTAAAGTTCAATTGCCTATCCTAGGATTGATCCTTGGTTGTCACTATACTATATTAGTTAGTGAGAAAATCAAGTTTGACTAAATCTTTATGGGACTAGAGGTTTATCATTTACTAGTCCACAATTGACTCCATTTAATAGTAACCAAACTTTTCTTGGTAACATTTTCAATCCATTAAAAATTTCTAATCCATCGATAAATATCTTTAAAAATAATAGCTAGCCACTTAAAAATATGGAAACTACAAGAAAGAGTCCCAATAATAACAGAATTTAGTAATTGAATGCTACATATTAAGAGTTTTACCTTTTTAATAGTTGTTATCCTCAAACTAAAAATCCATTAGCAAGATAAAAAATAATGGAAGAGAGGGAGTCACTACGTCTAACTCCCCTATTATAAGAAGAAAATCCCACGAGGTTATTGTTCACCCTTAAAGAAAGATAAGTTAACTAAAAAATGTTAAGAACTCAACAATTGAAGGATTAATGAAAGACAAATTGTTGAAGAACCTGTACTAAAAAGTACCAATTAAGAGTATCAAAAGTTTTATTAATGTCTATTTTGAAGGCAACATTACCTCCTTTCACATTTTTAGACATATTACCTCCTTAATATGTCTCCCCTTGGCAAAACCATTTTGATTCCAAAAAAATATTTTTCTACTAATTAAAGCTAGCCTATCACAAATAATTTTAGATATGATTTTGAATAAAAAAATCAGCCACAATAATCGGTCTAAAGTCTTTAACCGAATAAGCTTTAGGAAATTTAGGAATGAGAAAAATAACACTAGCATTCGTCCATATACCAACACTACAAGAAAATACTGTTACTGATGGAAAACATTCACTAATAAAATAGGATTTATTGATGGATTTTACATGTGAAAAAAAATTCGTAGGTAAAATATATTGTATTGACAAATTTCAGGATTTTAATTACTCATAAATATTTTCATTGGTAATCGTTAGTAAAATCCATCGATAAGAAGAGGCAGTAGTAACAACGACGGTGATGACACTAATGATAGAGGAGGAGGTTAGGAAGAGGTGAGGAAGAGGAGAGGAGAAAGAGGAAGAGGAGGAGAAGGAGGAGGAAGATGATGGGGATGAGTCAAAGGTGGTGGATGTAGTAGTTGTGGCAATAATGGACAATGACATAGGAGGAGGAGGAAGATTAAGAGAGAGAAGAAGAAAAAATGGAATAAGAAGAGGAGGACGAGAGGAAAGAAGACCAATTCGTAATATTTGTTGACAAATTTTATTAACGGAAAAAATAAGTTGATAACTATCGACGGATGTGAACCAACAGATTTAGAATGTCGACAATTACAATTAGATAATTATCGAGGGATTTTTGTATCGATGAAAATTATTAATAGATTTCCCAATTCATCTGTAAAATTTATTGACGAGAATTTTACCGAAGTATTTTTTGTCGTTGGTAAGTCATTGATAATTTTTCTTATTGATTGATTTTTTTGCTTATCGATGGATTTTATTCATCGGTAAATCGATTTTTCGTATAGAGCAATAAGTACGATAAAAATTGTTGACAAAGTCATCCTACACAAGAGCACGATTAGCATTGGGACTAAAAATAACTATCTTAATTTTTTCGCTTAAGGTGCATTTTATGTATTCATGTTAGCATCATCATTATCATTAACCAACTTAGAAATGCAAGAAGAATCAAATTAGTTCTAATATCAATAGAACCAAAATTACTAGTATCAAGAGCATAAAGACTATTATAAAAATCCAAAATATAGTCTTTAATGTGCTTAGAAATTTTTAAGATCAAATCAACTTGATCTAGCCTATGAATAACACTAGCATTGAAGCGCATCTTAATAACTACATGAAAGAAAAAAGGTATTTCTATCATCATTCACATGCTAGTTCATTTTAGCCTTTTCTTTCCATAATATAGTTTGCATGTCCAAAGTAGTGTTAAAATCATTCATATATGTTTTCTCCTTGATGAGAAAAGCATCATTCTAATAACAACGCACAAATTTTATCCTATTTTATTATTAAAATATTGTTAATATATAACACCAATTTCATAATATAAATTATAATCATATTTTTATAAGTATTAGGTGAAGGTGAAAAGGTTTAAAAGTTAAATGAGAAAGGATATTGATCAAAACTGGAGTTTAAGTCTAACTTAACCTCACAAAATTGACTTGTAAGGTGAGGTTTGCACCCACTTATATACTATAAATTTTCCTTATCTCTAGTTGAAGTGAGATCTCCAAAACCCCCCATCATGTTGAGGTATATACATCTTAGGCGTAAGACTAGACACTAATGGGTGGCTTGAGAGCGAGTGTTACGATAGGCCCAACAAACAACAAATCTCCCGATAGTGGGTGACAAATAGGTCAAACAAACAAAAAATGTCGCTACTATATAGGACTACAAAATCATTTTATTCTGTTATATTCTTGAGATGGTATTGGAGCTCTTGATCCTTGAGAACCTCTAACCATGTAAAATTGAGTAGCCTTAAATGATGTTTAAACCTAATTGCACCCTTCATTATTGCTTCCTCAACCTTTGATCTTTGTTATATGGTTCAACTTCCATTTTCGTACATAATTACAACTTTCATTATTGTATTTTTATTTTGATCCAATTTTGTATCAATTTTCCTTTTTTGTGTTAGCTAAAATCGAAAATGGAGACAAGCCTATGGCTAGTAGAGAACTATAGAGTTTGCATTCAACTTATTAGTGGAATGGAAAAAGAGATAAATGTTGGAAGTTGCATGGAAAACCCCAAAGCAAAGAGTGGGGATACAAATGAGGTCAATATGCTCATGTTGTTGATGTTGTTCCTGAACATCATGAAGGTTTTGTCCCATAACTCAACCATGAGGATTTAGAAAGAGTAAGATCATTCCTAAGTAACATGAAAAAACCAATAGGTATGTGTTCATTGACATATCCTGGTAAGTTACCATTTTTTGTTGGATTTAATGTCTCAAATACATCTTTTACCAATTATTGGATTTTAGACTATGGAGCCACCAATCACATGACACCATTTCCTAATTTCTTTTCCACATGTTTTTCGTGTCCCAGTAATAAAAGAATATCCACAATTGATGGAAATATGATAAATCCAATGGGTCAAGGAGATATACAAGTGAACCTAACCATACCCTGAAAAATGTCCTATATGTTCCTAAATTATCCATAAATCTTATATCCATTAAAAAACCTACCAATGACCTATCTTGTAATTTAATTGAGGAGTGAAATTGGAGATGTTAGAGAGTGGAATGGCCTTTACTATTTGGGAGACTTGAATCGGCATATTATGAGTCACTCTTTAATGATTGAATCCTCAACACATAACCAGAAAAAAATTTAGTTGTATCATTGTTGTGTTGGACATCCCTCATTTCGTGTTATAAATCTTTGTTTCTTTCTTTGTTTAAGGATTTGAATTTGAATATGCATAATCTTCATTGTGAGGTTTATGAATTGGAAAAATACAAACTGTTTTGTTTCCTCTTGCTTGCAATAAGACAAGTTCTTATCTTTCTTGTATTTTGTTCATATTGATGTGTGAGGCCCCTCTAATGTTTCTGATGTGTGGGGTCCTTCTAATGTTTCAAGTATTTAAGGAGCTAAATGGTTTACTACATTTATTGATGATTGTACAAGGGTAACATGCTTTTTCTCCTTACAAACAAATATGAGGTTAGTTTTGTTGTTATGAAATTTGTGACACTGATTAAAAATCAATGTCAGGTGGTTATCAAGAAATTTAAGTCTGATAATGCTAAATATTATTTTAATTGTATATTAGACTTTTTTTTTTGAAAATGAATGGATAATTCATGAAACTTCTTGTGTTTTTACACCATAACAAAATGGAGTAGTGTAACGGAAAAAGGACATATTTAAAACAAATAAGAGCATTCCTCTTTCAAAACAATGTTTCGAAAAGATTTTGGGGGGAAGTCATTGCACTACCACTTATTTAATTAACATGTTACTTTCTACTATTTTACAATTAAAAAGTCCAATGGAGGCATTCCTTTTATTTTACCCTCATATAAATCATTCTTTTAGCCTTACTCCTAAAAAAATTGGTTGTGTTTCTTTTGTCCATATTCATAAACAACAAGGGGAGAACTTGATCCAAGGGCACTTAAATGTATTTTATTAAGGTACTCTATCACATGAAAAGGGTACAAGTTTTTTTATCTTCCTTCCAAGAAATATTTTCTCAAGGGATGTCACTTTTAATGAGCAAGTTAGCTGTTTTGATCATCCTCATCTTCAGGGGGTGATTTTAGGGAAAATGATGACCCTATAGATGAGCTTATAATTCCAAATCTGTTTTTTGAAAGAAAAAATAATACTACTAAAACTAAACTCGTTGACAGAGAAAGAGTGGTAAATTAAAATCTTCCTAAAGGTAAATCAAGTCAAAATTCCACCCATACGAAAAAGGTTATTTTAGGATTTGCTCATGTTCAAGAGTTCAACATGTCACCATTAGAAAAGGTAAATAAATCTGAACTTGTAAATCCTGATTCTACTAACAATGATGAATCTCCTTGTGAGGAGTCCGTTACAGAGAATTTAGATCTTTCAACTGCCATTACAAGTCCTTTTAGCAAATTATCTATCCTTTGAAAAATTATCTTCTAGACATAAAACTTTTCTCACAAACTTAAACACTTCAATTATACCTTCTTTTATATCTGACAAAAAACTGAAATAAGTCGTGGATTGTGAAATGGAGGCTTTTGAGAAGAATAATACTTGGAAGTTAGTTACTCTACAATCTGGAAAAAAAACTTGTTGGGTGCAAATAGGTTTATACAGTAAAATACAAGGTTGATTGAACCATTGAGAGGTGCAAGGGTAGTGGCAAAAGTATTCACTCAAATATATGGAGTAGATTACTTGGAGAATTTTGTACTAGTTGCAAAAATTAGCATGGCCAGAGTTTTATTATCCTTGGTAGCAAACCATGACTGGAATGAGCTACAATTTGATGTGAAAAATGCTTTTCTACATTGAGATCTTGAAGAGAAATATACATGGAGGTACTACCTAGATATATGAGACAAATTGACGCAAACATAGTATGCATACTCAAAAAGGCATTGTGTATGCTGAATCAGTTACCTAGAACATGATTTGGAAAGATCACCAAAGTCATGATGAGTCTCTAATATAAATAGAGTCAAGGAGATCACACCTTATTTATTAGCATTTTGATTCAAGGGGAGTAAAAACTTTGTCAATTTATGTAGATGGCATTATTGTCACTAGTAATGATGAATATGAACAACAAAGATTGAGCCAATGTCTAGCCAGAGAATTTAAAATTAAGGCCGTAGGGAAATTGAAATTATTACTAGGAATTGAAGTTGATCAATCCAAGAAATGGAATTTTATATCTCAACAAAAGTATATTAGTGATGTATTGCAAGAAACAAGTAAAATGACATGAAACCAATGAACACACCTATCGACTCAAATGTAAAGTTGGCAAATGAAGAGGATGGTGTGGTTGTTGATAAGGAAATGAATCAAAGGCTTGTAGGAAGACTTATTTATTTATCTCAAACTAAACTTGATATTACTTTTATTGTGTGTTTAGAAAGTCAGTTTATGCATCAACCAAAGGAAGCCCATTTACAAGATGTTCTTAGGATTGTTCAACATTTTAAAGGGACGCCAAAAAGAGGAATTTTTTTCAGAAGAAACAAGAATGTCAGTCTTGAAGCATGTATTAATTATGCAGCTTCAATTGTTAATAAAAGATCGACTATTGGTTATTGCACTTTCCTTGGTGGAAACTTGACAACTCGGAAGAGTGAAAAACAAAATGTGGTAGTCAAGTCTAGTGGTGAAGCATAATTTCGAACAATGGCTTAAGGGATATGTGAGCTATTTGGATAAAAATTATATTGGAAGACGTGAAAATAAAAAGGAGATGGACCTATGAAGTTCTATTGTGATAACAAATCTTCAATTAGCATAGCCCATAATCCAGCACAACATGTTAGAACCAAACATATTGAGGTGGATAAACATTTTATTAAAGAAAAGCTTGAGAGGGACATGATTTGCAAACCATGTTTCTTCTCAAGAACAACTTGCAAATATACTTAGTAATGGGCTGAACAACAATAATTTAGAAAGAATAATATTCAAGCTGAGAATGAAGAACACTTATTCACTAGCTTGAGAGAGAGTGTTGAGATATGTTAGAAAATTTTTGATGTTATTCTTCTTTATTATAATTATGTATTTATTATATTTTAATTTTGTATATTTCATTTTTGTAAACCAAATTGTCCGATAAGATACAAAATTGTCTGAAATGATTTATATATATTCAGTGTGTGTATAATGAGAAGAAATAAAGTGAGAATCATTTTCTTATCTTTTATTCTTTAGAGATATTTATAATTTAATCTTAGTTTTAAATTATAAGTAAAAGACCAAATTTTTATTTATATATTTCTAATTTATTTCTTTCTAAAATTGTAATGAGTTTTTCCTCTTCTCTTTCCATTATATTTTTTCAAGTCAGAATTCAATATTAGATTAATTTGTGAGAACTTCATTGAGATTAAGATCTTTTCTTTTCTTCTCAAATCTCAAGTCATCTTCTGTTTGTGAGATTATTGTATAAATTATTCATCATTAATATATTTCTTAGTTTATGTGGTTTCCTATTTAATATATATATATATATATATATATATATATATAAAAAAAAATTGTTATTATTATTTTTAAGAAATGATAAAGTTGCATACATATCTAAAACAATAAGGAAATATAACTAAAGATATCTTATGTCAACAAAATGGAGATTCTAGTTTTATTTTATCAACAAATATATAAGATAGAGTGAACAACATATTAAAATAGAAAAATACAAAAGAAATTTATTTAAATAAAGAGAAAACATTTTTATCTTTATTAATTTCACAAAAACTATTATATTAATTTTAAAAAAAATCTGATTAAGATTATATTATATATATATATATATATATATATATATATATAAAAATAGAAAATATAAAAAGTAAAATATGATATATGTTTGTTAAATTTAAAACATTAATTTGGATAAATTTGATTTCACAAAAAGATAACTTTGTTAAATTTGAAAAGATTAAATAAGATTTAAATTTTAAATTCTATTTAAAATTAAAAAAAAAATAATTATTCAGTTTATTCTATAAGAAAACTTTTAAATAGTGACCAATTTTAGTGACCAATAATTATTAGTAACTATAGTGACTAATTTAGATAGCAATTTACAAAACTAAAAATTATTGGTTACTAAAATTGTCACGATTATGACTAAAAAATTATAATTGGTCACTAGATTGGTCTTTAAAATTAACTACCATGGTTTTGACTACCAAATAAAATTGGTTACTAAAAATAGTTACTTAGGTTTTAGATACCAAAATAAATTAGTTTCTAAATTAGTCTTTAATTAATTAGTGACCAATTGACCAATTATATTTTTTTATTTATAATAGTGACTACTTTTGTAATCAATAACTTTTATTTTTGTAAATTAGTATCTAAATTGATCATGGTAAAGATTAACTTTTTTTGGTTTCTAATTGAGGATTTTCTTGTCGTGTTAAGTAGTAATAAAAGAATTCATAAATATAGGTAAAAACAAATAAATAATCTAGTGAAAAATATTTTCTTCATTTATTAGAAAAAATCAAGCGTAAAAATACTTTATTTTAATATAAATAATTAAATTTATAATAAATTGATATATAAAAGTTTTAGGCACAACTTTAAATACGTAGAATAATCTCTATTTTTTTTATTCTTTTTGAGGATATTACTCAATATGTTACATCAGAGTGCTATGTAAAATGGCTTATTGCAACAATTGAGAAAAACAATTTCATGTTATATAATTAGTCACTATATAATAATAAATTTATATATTAATTTATAAACTAAAAATTATTGGTATCTAAAATATTCTTTAATTGTAAATTAAAAATTATGATTGATTTGCAAATTAATCTCTAAATTTGTCTTTAACATTATCTACCAATATTTTTGACTATCAAAGGAATTAGTGTCTACATGGTATCTAATTATTTAGTGACCAATTTAGAAACTAATTCCTTTGATAGCCAGAATTTTGGTAGCTAATATTAAAGGACCAATTCACAAACAAATTAGATACCAAGAATCTTTTGTTTATATACTACTTAACATTTTCGTAATTTTTTCTCGATAAATAATCAAATTGGTTCTTGAAATAAATGTGATCATTGCATAATTATTGGTTTAAAATATACAGTCCTTAGAAAATTCATACGCATAGACATAAGTTAGAACATACTGTTCTTACCGCATTTTGGAGTGTGAACCTTTATACAGGTGGCAAGATTCAAGTTGTGACTCAAATACTCCTGATGATTAGAATCGAATCCCTTATTACTCCAAAAGGACAAGATCCACCTGTAAAAGACTCTTCGACGCTCAACTCAGTAAGATAGTTAAGATCTTTGATAAGAGTGAGTATGAGTATATGAGAGTGTGTGTATTCCAAGGGAATATTATATGTATTTATAGGGCCTTTTGGGCCTTGGAACCATGTAATAAAACAGGTAATGTAATATTAACCAATATCAATAAAATAAAAACTTACCTTGAATAAATAATAATAATAATAATAATAATAATAATAATAATGTACCATCTTACCTGATACACCAAATATCCTATAAATATTTGGTGTCAAGAAATATCAAAATGTAATCAAACTACTGAGATTTAGTCACATATAATCTTAATATATGAATATTTGCACCAACAAATATGTCTCAGAATATATTTCAACCACTTTAGGTCTCTAAAGCTAAATGGACCTTATTAGGTTACATCACTTAGCATATTTGTTATGTCAGGTATGTACATAAGCTCCCTTTGTCTCAGGAGTTTGATTGGCGTGTAAGGCGTGCTTGTTGCAGTGATGAGCTGTTGTCGGCTTTTAAGATGTTACATGTGGATGGGTCGTTTGGTCGGACTAGGTGTGGTTGTCTTTGCCCTTGCAGGTGGATTGGTCATTTGGCCGGACTATGGGTGGTCGTCTTTGACCATGGATGATATCTTGAGCGCTTTGAATTATTGATTTGAGTAGGATCTGATACTGCTTATTTTAGCAAGCTTTGTGTTGCCAACTTAGGCAATCTTTGAGCATGTTGCCGTCATAGGCAGGCTCTGAGCATACTGCAGACCTAAGTAGGCTTGAGTGCTGCCTCCGTGGGATTCATTTGATGATAGTATCAAGGTAGGCCAAGGTATTGGCTCAGCGAGCTTAACTTGTGTTAATTTTTAGGTAACTCGAGGGCCATGTTTTTGGGCAAGCTTTGAACATGTTGGCGAGTTAGACAGGCTCTGAGTGTGGTGCCAACCTAGGCAGGCGAGGTGCCACACTTGTGGGCTTTTGTTTCCGTTTACATAATTTGATGCCTCGTTTAAAGGCTTTGAGTTACTATCTAAGTAACTCGATGCCTCGTTTGAGGGATTTCCTTTATGTTACCATTTAGATAACTCAGTGCCTCGCCTTAGGGCTTTTCCTTTGTTATTATCTAAGCAATTTGGTGTCTCACTTCGATGGATTTTCGTTAATGTTACTTTCGTAAGTAACTCAGTGCCTCGCTTGAAGGGCTTTTCGTTAAGGTGCTCTTGAGGGCTTTACGTCACTAGATTCAGTAACTCGATACCTTACTCCAAAGGGCTTTTTATTAAGGTGCCTCGCTTCAGAGAGCTTTATGTTGACTTGGTGCCTCACTTGGATGGCTTTTATTGTTATTTCTCTTAGTAACTTGTTGATGCTCTCAACAACTCGGTATCTCTCTAGGAGGGCTAATGAATTCATATTTATGCCCTCATTTAATGTTTATTTTTGGGTATTTAATTGAATTTGTGCGCTTAAAGAGTGATTTAATTGACAGTTCTGATAATAAGACTATTTGAACTTGTGTGATAAAAAGGTCTTAAAAAGTTATTTTAGTTGCATAAATTTTTTTGTATATTTTAACGTTTTTTGATGTAGTTGAAGTTAAGATTAAGCTCATTTAAGGTGGAAAAATAAATTGATTGAAGTTACAAACCACCTTTAAATAAGGCTAAAATCAGCAAGTTCTGGAAAAATCACTTTTGCACCCCATACATTACTTATACGCTCCCCTCTTTCCAAATGGGTCTCAGAAAACCTACTTCTACACCTCTATCTTTGTCTATTTTCACCCCACTTTTCCACTCAACAATCAGATCCAACCAAATGTTGCCAAGTGCCATGATCCTCATTTCAAATTTGTCCAACTATTATTCGACACGTGGCATAATCCAACATTCTCAAAAGTAGCCAATCAGAATATGCCACATCATCACCTTCAACCTCCCAAACCCTAGTAGATTGTGGCACCATCAAATTCTCGCTAGTGCGCAGCCCACCATCTTCAGTCGTTCAGCCTGCAACCATTGTGCCATCACCTGCAACACTAGCACCACCATCTCTACAACTACAGCAATGTTGCGCTTTCAATGTCGTGAACCATCACTGGCGCCGGTCATTATGGAAGCACCATCACCATCAGAGACTTCCATCTTTCTCGCACCTACAGAAAACACGAAGTCACCATGCTTAACGTCGTCACCACCTGCATAGCGAGCCTCCACGCGTGTGACGAACCATGACTCCATCTTTCCACCATGAGTCTCGACCTTGTGAAGATGACTATCGTTCACGTTTCTACACACGTTGTCACTTCGAGAAGAAGATGGACAGCCACTGCACCTCCATCATTTCATCGCATCACCGTGAGCGAACCACTTGCACCTAGTCTGCACTCGTGAGCCAGCGACACGAACTACTCCACTGAAGCGCCTCCTCCATGGAATCCATCATAACCATCCTTCACACACCTCACCATGGAGCCACCGTCAATCATGTCAGAGCAAACCATTGCCGGCAGAAATTGCGTTTGGCAGCACCCACGTCGTTAGACCTCCATGGATAGCCACTGCACCTCCATCCTTCATCACTGCAACATGAAAAAATTTGTTCACAACCTGTAGTTTCATCTCTGCCAACAAAAACACATTTGTATTGCACCCTAACACAAGAAATCATTGTGTTGTCACCGCAGATCGGGTCTTCGCCAATAAGCAACCCACCTTTAGAACTCGTTGTTCACACACCACCAACGCGTCCACGCCGTTCCTGCAGAAAATCTGCGTCACCAGCAACCTTGCTGCCTCACCAGAACGAATGGCAGACCAACGTACACGTGCAGCAGATCTACGTTGCGAGAATGAACCAAAATCTTCATCGCAACATCAGCACAATGATAGCCACGCACGCATGAAGGCACTATTGTTATACCTACGAGCAAGAACCAGCAACCTCCACACACGGATGAAGCAAGCCTTTGCAGCTGCTCTTCCTTCATGAAACGCGGCAAAACCCTAATGGAGGGAAGAGAAACCCTAATTTTTGGAGAGAGAAGGGAATGCCACGTGTCAGTCTGTCATTGCAAGTCAAACAGTCAACTCTAGACAAAGATTGGTCAAAGTTGGTCAAACAAGAGGGGTTTAACTACAAATATTGATATTTTTGGAACTCTCTGCAAATTTGGACTACTAGGTCTTAAAATGGTTGATTTGGAAAATTAATACAAATATTAGTTGGTGATAATTTATCATATATCTTTATGTAATTAATTTATTTAATTATATTAGATATTGATATTATCAACCAATTATATTTGTCAAATAGTCTATATCTCTCCAAATATTTTTGAATATTTATATTTATCTTTATTTTAAAAGATACTTGAGAGATTTTAGCAATAGAAAATCCCAATCCAAGTCCTATATAAAGAGACCACGGGGGAAGCAGAAGGAAACAAGCTTAGGACTTCGGAGTTTAGGAACCCCTAGGGGGGCCTAATTTCATTTCCTTTCTCTCTCTATTCTTGTTTTATTTTTATTTTGCATTCCATGGAAGGCTAAATTTCTTGGGTTGATTCCATTGTAATTTCATTATGGATTTTGAGGTTAGAATGAAATAATTTCTTTGTTATTTTTATTATTATTGAGATTTTAATTCATTTATGTCTTTTATCTTTGAATCACGTAAAAAGTAATGATTTAAAATCTATATGCATGTTGATCATATGAGTTCAAGGGTTTCTAAATTTAATTGAGACTTTACTTTGATTTTATTTAGAAACGTTCATGTGATTGAATGAGTGTTTACCAATAATTAAGACTTTACTTTGATTAAAGGTATTTACTCTAACTAATATTAATTGAGACTTTACTTTGATTAATTAAGCTTTTTATTTAGTGACGAGATAAAAGAATAAACATGATTAGATATAGTAAAATTTGATTGAGACTGTACTTTGATTGAATTTACTATGGATAATCTAAAAGTTCTCACCTTTAACTGAGACTGTACTTTGGTTAAAATTGAGAACGCCAACAAATTAATTGAGACTTTCCATTGATTAATTTGCAAATCTACAACAATAATTAATTGAGCAATAATCTTTGGGTAACCGATGATGGATCTGTTTTGAAAAAAACAATGGAATCAATCTATTTTCTTTACTATTATTTTTACTTTTTTTTATCTTTTCAATTCTACTTCTTTCTTTGTTTATATTAATCCTTTCATATTTATATTATTTTATTTGATTAACTCTTTTGTTTAGTTTTTATGAGAACTAATTTGTTATAAAACAATTCCGTGTTCGGTTGGAGACGACTTTGGTTTACTTTACCCTTTCTATTTTGTTGACTACTATCTTAACAATACTAAAGTTGTTATAGATAAGTAGTATTAATTTGATCACGTCAACGACAGCGTTATCAAGGTTCATTTTAAATTTTATGAAATATGATGTTTGATTTGTTAAGAAAACCTAGAAAAGATCCCTATTGGACGTTAAGATAGCCAAGCTATCTAGATGTGAAGGTTCACTTCTAGAGGTTCTAAAGAATGAGAGCAATGATTTGAATCAATAAACAAAAGAAAATGGACAAGGTAACATCAAAGCCAAATTAAATAGAGGTAAATAACAATAAAAATGGAAGCAATAGAAGATCATAATGGAAGGGGAAGCATGCCACTCATAGGTGAGGACCAAAAGGCCAACTTCACTCTTTGGAGGAGAAGGCCTCATACTTTTGGTGATTGAAACATTAGTGTATAAACTCAAAATGATCAACCTTTGTACATATCTAGGAGCATCCTTTATATAGAGTTTTAGGAGTCTCTATGAAAAAACCAAATGTGCAAAAGGGTATCTAAACAATTACAAAACCTTGGCTTCCTGAAACTAGGTTAAACTAATGCATAAGATGACAAAAATGGAGTAGACAAGGTAGCCTCCATTTGTGAATTTTGTGCAAGCCCATGGAGGACCACATGGTACATGTGTTTTTTGCTTTATGCTTTCCTCTCTCCTCCACATATATTTGCTTCATGCTTTTCATGTAGACATGTCTTAATCTACTTCAATTAGTGTTCACCCTCTCCTAATTATCATAAGCAACCCTACAAAACAAATCAACAAGGATTAGCATGTCAACTAAGGTTAAGACTCTAGTCAAAGGTCAACAAGTCAACCAAGTCAATTTAGGAAAATTCAAACATAGTGAGAAATAAGACAATGGAAGAGATTAGGTAACTCCCATGTGGGTTCTCTTAAACATATGTCTTGGGCCACTATCCTTGGTAGGGCTCAAGCCTACATCATGCTGCCACACATGTAGTACTTGTCAACCTCACTAGGAATGTGTGCTGACCAAATGTTCCTCTGGATAAGATCTAACCCTGACATGCACTAGGTGGTTGGGTTGGCTTAGGACAAATATGTAATACCCGTGAAAATTAATTAATTAAATAATTAATTAATACGGGTAGTGGGAACCTTTATGGCATTAATTACTGATTGATGTGATGTGGAATAGTACTAGCTCAAGTGGTTGAGAGTACTTGATTATGATAAAAGAACTTGGGTTTGAGTCCTATGTATGCCAATTATGTGTTGTTTGAATTATTAATAATATGCATAATCATGTTGAGTGATAACATAATTATAGAATTATGTGAATTATCATGAAACACAAATTACTTGAGTGGTTGTGCATTGATTTGATGATGAGCATGTTATGGGTTTGAACCTTGGTGAACCCAAATTTAAACTCTCTTTTTGCTAAAAATTGGTTATGGCATGAATGTGAAAGGGTAGAGAAAAACCCTAGCAGAGGCTGGAAAAATAACCATAATGGTCCTTGAATGGTAATTACAAGCATCATTAAATCAGATTCTCATTTTTGGTCATTACCTACATTAAGACACTTTAAAAGGGGCAATTTTGGTGAGAGGAAGGGTTTTGGAGGGTTGTCATTGTTACCTATTGAGAGGAGAAAGAATTTGAGAGAGGATTGAGAGAATTGAGAGGTTGTTTGGGACTAATTGTGGGAGCACTAGGGGAAAACATTTTTCTGTGCCAAGAAGAAGGATCATCATCTGTTCAAGTTTTCAAGCAAGGAAATACCAGGTTAGGGGAGCTAAAACCAAATTTTCATACTGTTGTTGTATGCATATGATTTTGATGAGTTTATGCCATGAAATTTCGTACCATGTAAGATGTGAACTATGGGTCTGAGTGTTGTGATGTTGTATGATCGGAATTCTGAACCAATTATACGTATGATGTATTTTTGCACTGTATATGCTGTTATTGTGCAAACTTGGAATTTTTGGGGGCCATATTGTGTCTAAGTTATGTTCATATGTTTGTTGCATTGTTTTCAAATGATTGGTATGAATTGGTGTGTGTTTTGGGCACGCTTGTTGGTCTTGCGTGCGTAAACAATGTAGGAGTCTGCAATTCTCGCTCAAGCGAGCCAGGCTCTACTAGGCGAGATTAGCAGAGACTCGAACACTGATCTGCTCGAGCGTCTCGCCCAGGCGGAGGATTCTAGTCTTGGGCGGCAGGCCATCTCGCTTAGGTGAGTGTTGTTAAGACTTTGGCAAGTGTACCAAGTCGTGCAAGTAGTAACCGGTAAGACCGGGATATCGTTTCCGAAGAGACTCGTGTATACTAAATAATTGTGTAGTTAGTGACTAATTTAAACTAATGAATAGATTCGTAATTTGGGTTTTTGTATGCAAGAAAGTAAATATTTCATAAACAAGTAAAATTGAACTTGGATATTTGAAGACTCTAGAAAATGGTAAAGACTAGAAATGCAATGGATTGATATTGTTGGAGTTAGA
>Ga0214544_1004101_pt1 | contig 29458 bp, 12 predicted proteins | sample CNSS3metaG_FD_160074 | JGI IMG/M metagenome (GOLD analysis project Ga0214544, IMG submission 160074) | Root nodule microbial communities from cowpea collected in UCLA plant growth center, Los Angeles, California, USA - CNSS3 | ecosystem: Host-associated > Plants > Roots > Nodule | place: USA...
TTAGATTATTTAATAAATTATAAATAGTTTAGTAATTTAAGCGGGGACGGGTATTTGGGCGGGTATATATATATCCCCATCCCCATCCCCAGTTGAAAATTTCGGGTATTACCCATACCCATACCCATACCCAGTCAAAGCGGGGATTCCCGTCAAAACGGGGACGGGTTCGGATGATACCCACGGGCACGGGTTTATTTGCCATCTCTACTCCGTTGTCCTTGATTCTTAAGAACTATAAAATTATACATAATATAAATTTAACTATCTACCAATTTTTTCTCTTACAAAGCTAAATGTTCTTTTATTTATTAGAGTGATAGGTACACCAGTTAGGTTACAAATTATACATATTTAAAGGTATACTCATGTTATTCATAAATAGTTTAATCTTAATTATCCATATATCAAATCAAATTAAAAATATTATATTTTTTATACCTTAACATTTAATGGAATCATCACAACATATTTTCAACGAAACAAAAATCACATATTATACTACCAAGTTTCAAAATTTTCCGTTTATTATCAATTATTTTTAATATATCAAACTTACGTGCCATAATGAATAAACTAGAACGTAAAGTAAATAGAAGCTTAATATGTGAGCTCATTCTAAATTTCATTTCCATGTGTTTTAAAATATTTGTTCTGATCGTTCCTAAAAACTTGTTCCGTATTAAGTATGTTTTGTATAACTTGTTTGTTTCAAAATATATTTCATATATTTTGGAAAAGTTATTCAAAATATTTTGTTCCGTAAATCCTATTTTGAAAGTTTTATTATGAAAATCATTCGGGACATTTAAAAAACTTGTTTTAAAAGATTTTCAGAATTAATAATTTAAAAGTTAAATGATCACTTTGAAATTATGGGGTGCAACTAAAAGTTATGGGAATGGAGGAAGAAAAAAAGTCCAGAACCTAAGAGGACCGAAGTTACCCATTTAGATCAGGCCATCGATCAAGACTAGCCCATTTTGATTAAATATTATGATAACAAAAACGTGGTTATTACTTTTTGCACTCTGTCATATTTCTTTCTGTAACTGATCACTTTCCATTATTTTTTTAAATACTATAAATAACTCCAAAAATTTATTTTCGGAAAACAATCAACCCCTTCTGTTTTGGACAAAATTTTCCAAAAGTTTTTTGGTGGTGTGGAGGGAGAAATTTGATGGGGTGTAGGAAGCAATTACTTAAAAATATTTAGCCATAATGAATGATTCATTTAAGAGAAAATGTTGAAGAAAAGAAAGAAATTGAAAATGATATTTTTTTTTTAATTTTTTGTGTGAAAAAGAAAATAAAAGGAAGACAATAGATGTTTGCTTGTATTTTTGTTCCATGATTTTATTTCCTGGTTTTACTTTTTAATTATAAAATTGTTATCTTGTTTTTAATATTTATAAATTGTGCAATAAACACTTTTTCTTCGATTTATGTAAAAAAAACAAATTAATAATAATGTTTTTAATTCACATTTAAAAAAAGGAAATTAGGTAATAAAAAACTTTCCTGTCCATATACACCACGCAGTTGAGGAGTAACTTTCTTATTTACCATATATATATATATATATATATATATATATATATATATATATATATAAAATAGTATAATAATATATTTGAATAAACAAAATTCTAAAATACGTAAAGCACAGGAGCCAATATCTAATAGTACACAAATTAAATACTAGTTACTAGTTTGTCATAACATAAAAAAAAAGTTAAAGAAATGAATTGAACATTAAACATAATATATATATATATATTGAAACTAAAAATATAAAATAGAAAAAATTAAATATAAATTTGAATTTAAATTAATATATATATATATATATGTATATATATATATATTATTTAACCATTCCTATTTCTTTTATTAATTTTAATTAATTAAAGAAATAATTTTAAAATTAAACAACGACTTATTAAAATTTCAAAAGAATTCTAACTTGAATTATCACTATCATTATTCTATCTCTGAATTTTTTTATTTTTTTATATCACTTAGACTCATATTTTCAATAGGTCAAAGACTTCTCATTGATTTACTTGATTCACCCATGTATTGAAACTTCTTATTAATAATATAGAATTGAACCACCATTTTCCATAGAATTTTTTCCTATAATAATAAAAATCACGCTCATACGTACCTCACATATAAATGTAAATTTAAACTTCATTATCAATATAAATATGAATAGATAATCCACAAAATTATTTTTCCAAAAAGGTTTATTATTGAAAACAAATTATTGAGAGTCAAGTTAAAAACAACACACACTAGCAAACAACCATCTTTTACATTCGCAACAATTGAAACCGTTACAAAAAGTTAGCCCACATGGTGAGGTAATAATGTTGCGAATTCAATGATAAGAGAGAAATTAAAGTTCCTTCAATTCTCCATCATTTTAAAGCCGTTATTGAGTGTCATTTATAGGACACTTTAGATTAATCGGGAATCATGTGTTGTATATAATCTTAGACTTTTAATATTGGACCACCCCAAAAAAAATTGCTTATAATTAATTAACTAATTAATTATTGGGAGAACTTTAACGACATGACCAAAAGCCATATAAATTACACCTTTTTGCATAAAGTGTGTTGGAGTTGTGGTGTCTGTAACATTTTCGTCATTTATTGAAAAGTTGGTCTAAAGTTATGAACATAAACCAAATGATCTACCTCAGCCGTGTAGTCCTATAGAGGTAAAGAATAAAGGTTTTATTCATATGATTCTAAGAGTTGTTTTAATAACGTACTTCATCATTATAACCCAAGTTTCAAATCGTAATCAAGTATCACCGAAAGTTGTAGGGGTGTCACAACGCTAAATGGGAAAAAGATGAAAGGATCATGTAAAACATGGTTATGTTATTAACTTCAAGTTTAGGAACTGGTTGGAATTTTTAAGCAAAATTTCGACACCAAATTTATAAGTCTTAATAAATATATGATATATAGGATTCTTCACTCGATTTTGATAAGTTGTTGGTTTTTTTAGTGGAGAGAGTTGAATTCACAACCTCTTTTATCCTCCTTTCTAAATTTCATCAAACCAACTTTATTTCTCCAAATTGTTAGCGGGAGAGGTTGAACCCATGATCTTTCCCTCTCTTCCCTTCCTTCTAATTACTAGGCTACCTTATCACTCCTGATTCTTCACTCGTATTATATTTCATCGGTCACCAAAACAAATTTTTACTCTGACAACACTAATGCGTCTTTCAAGAGAAATACATCAAGAAAAAACAACAATATATGAGACTTGAGACAAAATCACATAAGAAATCAAGAAAACTTTAACCTGAAACTTTAATATAAGGAATTTATGGATTTTCATCCTTATATAATATTTAACTTTTTCATATTTATTAAATTGTGAGACTGTAACTCAGATCACTAATAATTATCTCATTCAATATATACCGGATTAGATATTTATATATAAATCCTTGATCATCATTTTGAACAATAGAACTCTAAATGATCTCATAACTAAGAAAATTAGTTTTTTTTTTTTTTTATAGCAACATTCAATAACAAAGAGAAAAGGCAAAAACATGTGTGTTTGGAATTCCATGCAAGTGGTGGTATTATAATAGACAAGTATACAGTGCAATGCCTATTTGGTGAGACAGTGCCAAGTCGAGTTTGGTCGCCAAAGAGTCTGATTTTGACTCCGAAAATCAATGTTGTTAACCTTTCATCATCAATCGTAATCCCTTATCCTACCCACCATATCCTTAACCAAGCTTCTTCCAACTCCTGCCAAAATAACCACACGAGAATTTTCCCTAAACATTATCAAAATATTTTAAGTGACACAATTTAGTTCATTTTTTTTTATTTGAATTAGATAAAGTTATCATAAATAGTAATGTGAAAATGATCCATATAATAAAAACTCGTGTACTAAAAAAAATTCCGAGACTTGCAATAATAATATTATAAGTAGTCTCAAGACTAAGACAAACCCTAAAACTGTTCATAAATATATTCAAAATGCTTTGAGTCTTGACTCAGATAGAGTTAGATATATGATCGACTTAATTTATTTTTACAGATAAAATCAACCCTTGATAAAATTAGTCATTTTACTTATGAAATGTTAAAATCCCATTTTAATATTAAATCCGTTACACCAATCTCTTATATTTTTTGGTCCGTCGGTGAAAAATGGGTCCCCTTTTGTAAAGCAAAGGTGAAAAGAATAAATAACAACCCATGAATGAAAATGAATCCATATTGATTACATTTTTTACATATTCATCGACTTTTAGAGCACCACCCACTCTTCTTTTCATGGCAGCTGGTCAAAAGTGGGTCCCCTTTCTATAAAGCAAACGTAAGCTGGATATGAACCACAAGAGGAATGTACCATTGACCACAATCACCATTTCTGATCATAAAAAGTATAAAGTACAAGACCAAATATCTCTAGGTTTAATTTCTAATGAGGTAAATTTTTTCAACTTTCAAATTACTAAATTGTGTCGAGGAATGAATTTAAATTGAGTGAAGAAGTTTGATGTACGGATACGATAGGTGTATCGAATGCAATATATATCTGATATATTGATATGTTTTTTTTTAAAATAATAGGATACGATATATAATATATATAGTTTACAAAGTGTATAGTTATTCTAAAAATTGTGATAAATTTATAATTGTTATTGTGTGAATCCAAATTAAAATTATATGTATTAAAGTTATCAACATAAAAAATTATAAAATATTGTCATCGTAAAAGTATTATCGCTTTGTAGACTACATACTTCATTGGTAAATATCCGTAAAACATCCTAAAATATCGAGCATGGATATATATCGGATACGAACATATGATCTAAATTAAAATATCGATACATCATACGTGAAAAAAATAATGTATTACTAGATACAAATTCACTTACGTTTTCTATGTTCAAGTGAAAAATAAAGTAATAAGGGGAAAATAAATAGAAATATTAAAAGAGTAAGTTTATGTTAATCTTTTTGTTTGTAAATATATTTTTGTATAAGTTTTCGTAGTTTTATTGTTGGTTATTAAAAATGTGAAAAAACAGGAGAATGAACAAAATATAGAAAATAACTGAACACATAAAACATATAAGAGAAAAATATTATAAATGGTGGAGTTTGAAATGAATGGTAAGAGAGGTGTGATCAATAGAAATGCAGAGAAGGATGTTATTAAAGAAATTACAACCGACACGGTAAAATGCTTTTTGACTCAATTAAATATAGATGAAGTCACATATGCTAAAGGATCTCAAAGACATAACAAAAATAGCTAACTTCTATCTAAGTGAATTAGAATATGTGGCTTTACGTAATAAGAGCATATTCCCACATCCAGTTGGGTCATTAAGTATAGTTAGTTTAATTATTACATTTATTATTTATCTTGAAATTCAAAGTTTCGTCATAATTTTTCTATTTTTATTAAATGTTTTAGAAATTTAAGAAAGTTGATATATATTTAAATAATTATTTTGATGCAAACTTTTAAATAATATGAAACTATGGAATATACTCAAGTGGATTTACAGACAAGGTTTGAAAGGGAAATGAAGATTTCAGAGTTCATATTTGAATTTTTGTTTTTGTTTTTATATACTTGTCAATGTTCCAATTAATTAATTAATGTCATTAGAATCAATTATTAGTATTATATGTTTTGGTGTTAGAAGTCTTTCATCAATTAGAGATAAAACTAATTCATAATATATTTTTGAATGTAAACTTCACTTTACAAGTCAGATTTGTGAAGTTAAGTTAGACTTAAAGTCCACTTTTTAACATATTAGATTCATAGGTTAAAATCTATATTCTAGCAAAATTTATTGTTTGTTAGACCTATGTTTATCGAGTTGTTATCGGATCACTCATTAGTGTCTAGTCCTATGTACGATATGTATATACCTTAGTGCGAGGATGATGTATTAAAAGTCCTACATCTACTATACTAATTCATAATATATGAGTGCGTACAAACATTACCTACAATATTATATGGTTGAGTTAATCCTAGAGTTAGCTTCACCTTAAAATTGTCACAATTATAAGTTAAAATTAAGGAGAAAATGCAATATTTTAACAGTCCTATATCTTTGTATGAATTATTGTTTTTACGATACTAGTTAACATATGTATTTATAAATTGATCTCGTAAGCTGAAGCGTAGTAGATTGATTCTTATTATATATATAATCATTAATGTTTGGGCGAAGATGTTACTATTGCCGGTGAAAATTATTATGGGGGTCTGTAAATCATCAAGACCTATATTTTGAAATTTTAGCTAAGAAATTGGTTGAGTTTTAAAAATATGCATAGAAATCAAGTTTCTCTTTTGAAAAACATTAATACACCTGAAAGTTAGGTATTCATCAATCTCAGAAATCCTCCACTTATAATATATTGATTATATCAACGCTTAAAAAACCCAAGTAAAATAAAACCCGTAGTATATATATATATATATATATATATATATATATATATATATATATATATATATTTTTTTTTTTCAATATTGCATATTGAATTTTGTAATCATTTTTCAATTATTTTATTTGGCCTTTTCTACAATTGTTTTCTAACAAAATCAATCATTTTAAACATAACAGATAATACTGTTACCCACTCTATTATTTTTGCATTTAGACACATTATGAAGTTAATCAATACACATGATCCCTAATCGTTGACCTTGTGATGCATTTTTCATGATAATCGAAGATCACAAGGTGCAGAACGAAAGGATCATAGTATATCTAAGTTATTAGTTCCTTCCTAATAATACAAGAAAAGTAGGACCACCCCCCTTAATAATAATAGCCACCAAGCAATGCACACCCGATTCTGGATCCGATAGAAGAAAAGGATTTCATGTCCTTTTGTGTCGGTTTCTTCATTCACCCATCTTTCCAACCATGAACAAGAAACCCTCAAGAAACCTCCTCACTCCAAAACCAAACCCTTTTAATCAACGTTAGCCACAACAAAAAACACACCACCTTAACCACAACAAACACAATCCAAAACCTCTCTTCTTTCTTCTTTCTTTTTTGTAACTCCGATCCAACTGGACCCGTGTTATGGGAAACTGCGTGTTCAAAGGTTTTCACCACAACATGTCCGAAGACATGATGGTGAAGGTGGTAACCTCAAACGGAGGCATCATGGAACTCTTCTCTCCCATAACTGTGGAGTGCATAACCAACGAGTTCCCCGGCCACGGCATCTTCCGGAGCCGCCGCGACATCTTCTCGGAACCGCTGCCGAAAACGGAAGAGCTCCACGGCGGCCAAGTCTACTACCTCCTCCCTCTCAACCCTTCTTCTTCCAGAAAGAGCATGACACGACAATTATCCGATGTGGCCTTAACTCCTTACCGAATGTCCACGTGCGACAAAAGCAACAATAACAACAACAACAACGTGTACACGGAACCAGAAGTGGTCCCCAGATACAATAGTGGTGGAGTGTGGAAGGTGAAGTTGGTGATAAGCCCTGAGAAGCTGTCAGAGATCTTGTCGCAAGAGTCGCGGACCGAGGCGTTGATAGAGAGCGTGAGGACGGTGGCGAAGTGCGGCAACGGCGTTCCGTCGTCGGTGGCAAACTCCGATCAGTGGAGTTTGGCTAGCAGTTGGAAAGGTTCTATGTCGGAGAAGATGGGTGTAGAATAATAGCAAGCTAAAATTAATTATTTGATTTATTTTTCCTTTTTGACTTTTTGTTTAGTGTTAACAAATCTGATTATTATCTTTTTGTTTGTTTGTTGGTGGACGTGTTAAATATTTCTTTTTAGGTGTCGTACGTGTGTGTGTGTATATATGCATGTGAAGTGAGATTTGTTTATTTATTTTGTTAGATGGTATGAAAATAACAGCAGATTACATAGTGTAGAGAATTATATTTTGCATCTTTTTTGCGTTAACATAGATATACTACTATATATATATTGAAATTATATTTTATTAAATGAAGTAAGATGACAGCATAATATGTATTACTTGACATAACAGTATCTCATTATTTAGTGGCATGTCTTTAAGATTGTGTTAGATATTTAACAAACAGGAATCAAAACACAAAATTGAGATACTAATTAAAAGTTCTTATTGTCGATTAATATTAGATAATTAAAGTGGCATAATATTAGGAATTAACACTATTCTTTTTCATCAGATAAGGAGACAAAAGCTACTTGATCCTTTAGATGATTTTAGCATCTTTCGATTAATCTTTATCGGTGATATTTCATTTTCTTATATTTAAACTTGCATCACGAGGTTTCATGAATGTGACGAAGGTTGGAAAATTGGATTCTGCATTCGATAGTGAAATGTTTATGAGTTGATGTGTGATAAGATATGATTAGGTAGATGAATAGAAGATTAAAGATTCCTCTCCTGTTCGTAATTGGACTGATGAGGAGTCGTGAAATGGTTGAATTGTCAAAAGAAGAATGGAAAAAAGGTTTCGTTGTTCCTTCTTAAAGTGAATCAAAACTTTTCAAAATCGTTTACTGTTCACTTTGTCAAAAAGAACATTTCAGCATAAATTTAAAACTACAATAAATCATATTTCAAGGTGTTATTGAATTAACAATATGGAATAGTTAATTTTATTCTAGATGATAAATTTTCAAATTCTCATTTTGTAGTGTATTTTTTTTTCCAAAATGCCTTCTTCAAAGTAGATAATCCAAAAACTTCTTAATACATCCTGATAACAGTTTTCAGACAGTGTAAAGGTTTCAAAAAATGTAACTTTGACGTTCCTAGAAAAGGGAGAGGTGCACACAACAATTTTGGAGGTTCAAAAGGTAATAATGAATGCATAAAAGAGGCCTATATTTGGACACTTAAAGTCCATATCTATTTTACGTTGGCTGGAAGCAAGAAAATAAAAAATATGGCCCAGACTGATATTAGTGGGTAATAAAACCCCGAATTAGTCAAAGTGCAAACTGTTCTACATTCATGAAATTATCGAAATTAAAATATAATTCTTAAGGTTATAACTTATAAGTCGTTCGTCACTCAAATTAATTATGTTGCTAAATTTAATCTTTCTGAAATTTAATGAAGCACTGTTTAAATCAATTGAAAGAAAAAAAAATGATATTTTTCAAACTTTCGAAGAAAACACATTTTAAAGTAACTGAAACTGAAATATCCAAAAGCATATTTTTTTGCAACGAAGAAGAAGATTGCAATATAACAACAGAAGATTATAGTAGAATAGACAAAATTGATACTACGCATAAGAATAGGGTAATTGGATTGGTAGGGTTGTGTGAAGTAAATTGCAGCACACGATAGGAGACTAAGTGCATTCTCTTATTGTATAAAGTGTTGGATTGATGATCCGCAACTTAAAATCAAACACACTTTTTTGAGAATTCTGATGACTCATTTTCTGATAACTTTGCCGACCATTTCACTTAATAAGATGTCCTTAGAGACAACTTGGTTGATGCTAATTAAGAACAACCGCTTATCTTGAAAACAAATCCTTCTAGAACCAACAAATTCGGTTGATAACTTCGCACCACTGATTCATCTTTGTATAGGTGCTAAAATTTCGAATGATATTGTTCATAAATGTTACAAAATTTATTTAAAAAGTGTAAATTTGATATATATATATATATATATATATATATATATATATATTTTTTTTTTTTTACTTTTTTATATTTATAATTTTTTGAACTTTTTATTAATGTCAATTTTTTTATATTTTGTGATGAAAGTGACTGGTATTAATTAATATATTATTGTCTCAATTTTAATAGAGAATATATGTTCCAGCCAAGGTAAATTTAGTCAACTAGAATATACAAGGAGTAATCTCTTTTTTCCTATTTCAGAGAGTCCCTTTTATCCTTTACTTCTAAATTCCCAAATTCATATCGTCTTTATTATTCTAAAAATCCTTCATTTTTTTCACTCAAATATATTTTAGTGTCCCTCATTTATTGTTGACCAGCTTCTATGTGTAATTGTCTTTATTATTATTAATAATCAAGTCGATATTTTACCTAATACATTATAATTAGCATTGAACTTACAAGATTCAATCAATTTGAGTTTTATCGACTCAATTTGGATCTGGTAACACCATTAGAGATGTCAACGAGGTAAGATACGAGTAATAGCTCTCTCGTACTCTACCTAGTAGATAAATATCTACTTTAAATCCATATTCATATCCGTTCAGGTATTTGTTATGCGAGTACCTGCATATTTCTTAATATTCATGGATACCCGCAAGTATTTACAAAAAGAAAAATTAATATTTAACAATACGTTTTAATCATAAATCAAATAAAAATACAATGCATAACATTTATAAATTTCAAACAAAGTGCAAATAATCCATTTAAATAGTGTTGAATGATAGTTTACAAATAAATGTAGATTTTTTAAAACCAATTGATAAAAAATAACTCATTTAAAATCGATGTGTGTTAATGTTTTAATCATTTTTTTAAATTTAAATCAGAGTATAGCATGTATGGATATCCACGAGTACAGATACTATGATACCCGTACCCGCCTCATTAACATGCGAGTATAAAAAATACTCGTACCCATTATCGTAGGTATCCATTTTTAATACTCATTTCCAACCCGTTATGGATTTTATCCGTGGATACTCATAAATATGAATTTTTTTAACATCTCTAAACACCATAATATAATATCGTCGATTTAATATATTTTTTCAATTATATAATAGGACATTGTTGATATTAAAAAATAGATCCTTAGCACCCTCTTATAATCCCCTCAATTTTGGTTCTTTGTTTCCAGAAAAATATTGAACAAAAGATTCACAAACAACACAAACATCCCAACATCACTTCTCATTACCAATGTGTACGTTTCTAGCACTATAGACACCTTGCATCCATACTACATAGGTACCATATCAAACATGCTCTTTTCTATTATAACGAGTGAATAAAGTAATACAAATTTTGGATTTTTTTTTTTTTATAAAAAATGATTGTTTATCAAAGTTTATCGAACAAAACTTTATCAAAGGATATTTTTCATTGTGCTACTTCACCCATATGGTTATGCTATAAATTAAATCATTTTTTTTTTAATTTATTTGTTTTCCTTTCCCTGTTTATGTTTGTTAAAATTAAAAAAAAAACGTTAAAATAAAAAAATCAAAACATTTTGGTAACTTAAATAAAAATGAGTTAATTTTATTTAATTGATTTTATTACAAAAAAAATCAAAAATTTCAATTAAGAGTAAATTAAATTTATTATAAAATTTAATTAAAATATTTTTGTTAGATTACTTTATCAATGTTGTTTCTTTCCATTTATTAAACCTTGGCCTTTCAAACCATTTTTAAAAAAACAAAAAACATAGTATTAACTACACCTTATTTTTTCTATTAGGACACTCTTTTTTTCTTTTTCTTTTTTCTCTCTTATTTTTTCTTTCTCTCTCTCTCTCTCACCCTCGTGTCCTTTCTTGTTAGTATCAACCCATGCAGATTTTTATTTATTTTTTCCCATAAACTTGATTAGGCAATGTTTTATGATTTTAGTTCGAACTAGTTTGCCTCAAATAACTAAAACTTGTTCCAGAATTATTTACGATAAAAATACAAAAAAAAAGACAATTTTATATAATAGGAATGTTTGAAGATGGACCAAAACCAAAGTGTCCAAATAAATACGCACTTGAAAAAGTGGTGCGTCGTGGGATATCATTTGAAGGTTTATCTCTATACATCAAAGGTTACTAACTATAGTGAGCCATGACGACGACGTCGATCTTAATTCTTATCAAGCATAATCAATTTAAATACTAAAATTAATAGAGTTGATTTTCTTTACACTTTTAATTAATTAGAAAAAAAAAGAAATGATATAATATTTACAATATTATTACAAAAACCAATAAATTCATTCACCCATATTTATATTATCATCCTTTAATATTGTTAAAATGAAAAAAATAATACAAAAGAATCCAAGTGGTTACTTTGCGTTGACGATAATTCTATATGATATGTATGACCACATTCCCACAACACACCCATGAAAGTGTGAGTGCCCACTAAAAAAAAAAGATTCTTTTTCCTTCGAAATTTGCCAGAGACCTTTCATCCACAGTAGTCATCCATTACTTTCAATATGCTTCCAAATTCCAGAAAGCTTCACGAGCAAGTAAGAACAAATTACTAATCACCTCTTGGGACCAGGAATCCAGATACGGCGAAACCTATATATCAATTTGTCAGGGACTCAAGTAAAGAGTCTAAATTTCACATCGACAAAATAAAATATTATAAAAGAATAAATATTCATACACCAATTGTCTTAAAATTTTGGGTTGAGAGTAATATCAATATCTTATGCGATTGAGTTCAAGTCTCATTAGTGTTGTATATTTCCAGTTATACCCATAATACCTAACATAACTAATAGCTGTTTATACTATTTTTTTTTTCATCATATAAATCTTAAACATGTTAAACAAAAAGACAAAAATTTCTTTAGCTAGAACATCGTTTTCGTCTCTATTCATTATTGAAAATTCCTATTGCAATTTTTCTTTTTCCGATGAAAAACAAGAATGGCTAGGCAGAACTGGGTCTGTGCCTCGTTGTTGTCTCTTGTCCTTTTACTCTTCTCCTTATCTTAATTACATTATCAAAGTACATACTGTTTTTGTTACATTTAACTATTCATTATCAAAATAAAATAATATGAAACACTTCATTAATAATCAATTTTTTTTCTTAATTTTCTCACTCAACGACTCTTTGTCCGGTGTATGAACACAATGGAAACGATATACATGAAGAAAGATAACATGACAACAACTTATATTTTTATTAGTCTGAGAATCAGGTTAGGGCATAATTTCCCATGTAGTTACAGTCATAAAATATAAATATCCCACTCTGGGTTGACTTAAAAAGCTATAAAAGTCAACAAGTCAATACTTTGAGTGCTATTAGATTTAATTTCCTTTACGATCGAGTTTTACAAATTAAAAAAATAAATTATGTGAGAAAAAAAAAAGATTTCAGTCACCGCTATCGAACCACCAATCATCTACGTTTTTATTAATATAATATATATAAATCTCGAACCTGAGTAACACCATGAAGAAAACATTGTAGTTTGAAAGATTATTAATTATAGATGCAATGAGCTACAGCGACCTCACTGTAATTTCCTTGTAATTTCCGGAACACAATTTTCTTCTTGTTATTTTCAGAAAAATTCCAGCCACAATTATGGTGCTAGCGTAAAAAAAGAAGGTAATGACCCATAAACAAAATTAGCATGATTTTCAATTAAATTATAACAAAGTTTGATAAATTATTTATTTAAGTAAAAAAAAATACTACTTTATTACTTTATTTTAATTAAAAAATAAAAAATTAATCAATTTTAATTCTAGTTATAGAAAACTTGTCAAATTTATCAAAAAAAAAAAAAAATTGTCGAAAACTCATTTTCCTTAAATTATACTGTGGATCAATTATTTAGCATAGTCAATCGGATATGACACGTTAAATAATGAAGATAGATGCATGCAACCATTTCATTAATTTATAAACGTGTTAAAGGGGATCGTATTTTAACGACGATATCGATATGCATGTGCCTCATAGTTGAATCCATCATCCATGTATGAACAAATCAAAGTGAAACTTGAGAAAATCGCTTTCTAGTTTCTAACTATCAAGCTGGATAGGAAAAATTTAGAGATTATAGACAAACTTGTACAGCCTGGTCATTGAATTATAAATATAATACCAAATACAGGTTTTTATTTTAAGAGTTTAATTTGCAAATAAAACTTTGAATTATTATATCAGGCTAAAAACCTGTAATTATTATTGAATGAGTTGCAGACAAAGGTGTCCAAAATCATCCACAGCACGGGCGTACATTGCTCCTCAATCATGGGGCACTGGGGTCTCTCAAAAGATACCTTTGGGATAGAAGACTTTTAATAAGATCATGATACTTTACACATTCTATAAATTATTTATCTTTCTTTTATAAGGTGTGGATATCTTAAAAGTGCCCAAAATTCAATTTTTTTTTTTTTTTTGAGAGTGAAGAATATCTTATGGGGGCTAGTTAAGGAATGCCACAAATTCTCTATTTAAACAAACACTTTGCTCCGTAGTCATTCACATTAACCCAATCATGGCTACCCATATTTGTCTCTCTCTTTGCCTCTTCTACTTCGCAACCCTCACGTTGGCTCAGTCTGACAATTATATCATTCACATGGACACATCAGCCATGCCCAAAGCATTCTCCACCCAGCACACTTGGTACCAATCCACTCTTTCTTCAGCATTGAAAAATTCCAAATCCACCACTAATAATCTTAACTCTGTTCTTTCTTCCAAGCTTCTTTACTCCTACACCAATGTCATCAATGGTTTCAGCGCAAACCTTTCACCCAAAGAGCTTGAGGCTCTCAAAACCTCCCCCGGTTATGTTTCTTTCTTACGAGATTTACCGGCCAAGCGTGACACAACACACTCACCGAAATTTCTTGGCCTCAACCCCCATGAGGGGGCCTGGCCAGCGGCACAATTCGGCAAGGATGTCATTGTTGGTTTGGTGGACACTGGAATTTGGCCAGAAAGTGAAAGCTTCAGAGACGAGGGAATTGGTGCGGTTCCTTCACGATGGAAAGGCCAATGCGAAAGTACCATCAAATGCAACAGGAAGCTCATTGGAGCAAGGTTCTTCAACAAAGGGTTGTTGGCAAAGCACCCCAACATCACCATAGGTGCGAACTCAACACGTGACACTGAGGGTCATGGAACTCACACATCAAGCACTGCAGCTGGGAGCGTAGTCGAAGGTGCATCGTATTTCGGCTATGCTTCTGGATCAGCTACTGGAATGGCTTCAAGTGCGAGAGTTGCCATGTACAAAGCCCTGTGGGAAGATGGAGCTTACATGTCTGATATAATAGCTGCAATCGACGGTGCAATATCTGATGGGGTGGATGTTCTTTCCTTGTCATTTGGCTTCGATGATATACCTTTGTACGAGGATCCTGTTGCTATAGCAACGTTTGCAGCAATGCAGAAAAACATTTTTGTGTCGACTTCAGCAGGGAACGAAGGGCCTTTCCTCGGAAGACTTCACAATGGAATACCATGGGTCATAACTGTGGCTGCTGGCACTCTGGACCGTGAATTTCACGGGGCTCTTACTCTTGGCAATGGAGTCCAAGTAACCGGCATGTCTCTCTATCATGGAAACTTCTCCTCTGGCCATGTTCCAATTGTTTTCATGGGGTTGTGCGACAGAGTGAAGGAACTGGCCAAAGTGAGGAGCAAGATTGTGGTGTGCGAAGACAATGGAACAATCATTGATGTTCAAGTGTCAAACATTTATGAAGCAAACGTTGTCGCGGCAGTGTTCATAACAAATAGTTCCGACAGTTCGTTTTTCTTAGATAATAGCTTTGCAACAATTGTTGTTTCAACAACAGATGGGGAAATTGTGAAAGCTTACATCAAGAGCAATAACTCTAGTGCGAAAGCAAGCATGTCTTTTGAGATGACAGTTTTGGATACTAAACCAGCACCGAGTGTGGATAGTTACAGTTCCCGAGGGCCTTCGAGTAGTTGTCCATTTGTGTTGAAACCGGACATCACTGCTCCTGGTACTTCAATCTTAGCTGCATGGCCTCAAAATCTTCCGGTGGAAACGTTTGGGACCCAAAATGTTTTCAGTAACTTCAATTTGTTAAGTGGGACATCCATGGCATGCCCTCATGTTGCTGGTGTGGCAGCATTGTTAAGAGGAGCACACCCTGAATGGAGTGTTGCGTCCATTAGGTCAGCCATTGTTACAACATCAGACATGCTTGATAACACCTTGGGACCCATCAAAGACATCGGCAACGATAACAAAGCAGCCTCTCCTTTGGCATCTGGATCTGGTCACATCAACCCTAATAGAGCCCTTAACCCTGGACTTGTTTACGATGTTGGAGTTCAAGATTACGTTAATCTGCTCTGCGCTCTTGGCTTCACCCAAAGAAACATCACCGTCATCACCGGAACCTCTTCCAATGATTGTTCCAAACCTTCTTTGGATCTCAACTACCCTTCTTTTATTGCTTTTTTCAACAGCAACAATTCAAGTACAGCACAAGAATTTCAGAGAACAGTGACCCATGTTGGTGAGGGACCTGCAAGCTATGCTGCCAGCTTTATACCCGTGGAAGGGTACGAAGTTAGTGTGAGCCCTGAATTGTTAGTGTTCAAGGAGAAGTACGAGAAGTTGAGCTACACATTGAGAATTGAAGGTCCGAGAAAGAAGAAAGAGAAGAAAGTTGCTTTTGGGTATCTCATTTGGACGGACCTCCAACATGTGGTTAGGAGTCCCATTGTGGTCACCACTCTCAAATTCGATTTCTAACGTTATATATATGTATCTATCTCATATCTATGAATCAAGTGAAAAATGTATATTAACTAAAGAATTTTTCTATAGAAAATAATCATCATTTCTCACTTGAGTAATACGATTTTCTACGACTTGCCAAATAAGTTTGATTCTTTTATACTCCAAATTTTCCTACTTTGATAATTATAAATATATATATATATATATATATATATATATATATATATATATATATATATATATATATATATATATATATAAAACTTTTTTCTTCTTCTTTCTTCCTTATCATACCATTATAATACTTTTTTTTTCACTATATTTATCTTGTCCGTCTAAAATACGTACCGTTAAAAGATGTAGAAAATCACCTTTATTCAATATATATTAAAATAATTTAATTGTGAAAATTGCAATTTCTACTTATCTCACCTCTTATTTAACTCTATATACATTGTATTTGACAAGTTTTTCTGTTTTGTGTGTATTTTTATTTGTTTTTATTAACAATACAATCTCAAGATGAGAAATTTTAAATAAAACCACATCGTTAAAAATTTAAAAGATGTTTCCAGGCAACGGAAGTATTCTTATCCACTTCCTCAATAACTATTTTTAATATATTATAAAATAACTATTTTTATACAATGTGCAATGAGAAGATGCATAAATGACTTTCAAGCTCGTCTTATACGTTTTTGTTTAAAAAAAAAAATGAAACTTGTGAAAATGTAGATGTAGTGGAATTTTTCAAAATTATGGGTTCAATTCTTTGTACAATATCAAAACTTATTTTCTAACCAATTAAAAACAGATTTCGATTCTATAAAAAATTGAAGTCTATTATTTTGTTTAAGGTTAAATTTTTAGGAAAGTTAGTTCCTTGATACAACATTGCGTTGCGGTAGAACTTTTGTATCTCTTATGCACTTATGAGAACTCACACTCTTCCTTCTTTGTTGCATTTGAAATCATTGTTCTTCTTCTCTCCAAGCGAAATTCTTCTCCATTACCATTGTTGGTCGTTGCGAAACATCTTATTCTTATTTACTCTCCTTGCGAAACATCTTGTTCTTCTCTCCTCTTCATTTCTATTCTTGGTCTCCAAAGACAATCTCTTATTATTTGGAGGATCATGTTCCTTTTTCTTGCGTTTCTTTTGGTTTATTTATTAAATGTTTGTTCACAATGAAGAGACAACATTTTGGTCTTCGTCACAAGTTTGTCAAAATCACATGTTTCTCCATTGTTGATACTCTATTATATTGCTCATGCATTCTCTTTTTATTGTTTTGGCATTGCTCATGCCTTCTTCTTCCATTGTCCTGCACACTCCGTACACGTTTTGCCTCTCATTTCTGTATTCCATTATTCGAAACACACTCTTAATTCTACATTTAAAGGATTTCAAATTTTTATCTTGTCATGTATAGGACCAATGCTTTGATTGTCAATTCCATAATCGAAGTCTATATATTAATGTTTTGATTAAGATAAGAATCGAAGCCTAAGTCCCCATTTTTTTACCTCGCATTGAAATGTTTCGGTTGGAGAACTAAAATAAATCCCAGAAAACAATTGATGTCAAATTCATTCTCTTTACTAGCATATAAACAATGTACTAGTGAAGTATTCAAAATGTTCATGTCTAGTCTGCTGACATGCGTTAAAAAATATATTTTTTCTCTTTTTATCTTACAAAATTAAGTTGAAATATAATTTGTTTTTATGGAAAATCAGTTTAAAAATAAATTAATTGAATAAAAGAGTAAGATAATTCTCCATAGACATGTGAAGAAAAATAAATATAAATAAAAAATAAATAATGCGTTAAAACTAAAATATTAATTGTTTTAATACTTATTGTGACATCCCATTTAAATAGATTAATTTACTAAATAAAACATCGCATAGTTATAATAATAAAGAGCAAAGCTCACGGATGAAAGCCAGAGTCAAGAAAAGTACTTTAACAGTCATCCATAGGAGTACTTAAAAGGAATCCTAGGCATACAACCATGCTATAACCAAAACAAAATCTAAAAGTTCAACAGTTTTGCAAAAGGGTTGCCATTAAGGCAACTATTACAAAAGGCCCCATGGCCGTGAAATTACTCCTAAGAGCCATCGAGACAGAAAAATCTAAGCCGCACTGTCGCTACCCCCAAATCCACCTTGAACATCCCTCCCATCTGCTCCCACCAAAAGGCGATCATCGCAAGAAGGAAATAAGACAGCACAAACATGAAATGAAAGGGTAAGCTAGTGTAATTTGAATTTAACATATTATAGCAGATAAGTACGTAAAACAGTCCAAGCATGCAAATCAGTAGGGCCAAAGAATCATGTTATAACAAACGAGCAAGACTTTATGACTCAATTATCCGGATACATATACTAAGATCGGATTCATTGGACGCGTGCACTTGTGGTAGCCTCTACTGCTCTGCAGAGCCATTGCCAATGGGTTTCACCCTACCACACACAAGGTTAGCCTTTAAGCGTCTAAGGTCATTATCATGCCAGAGACTAGGGCCTCCCGCTACTCTCACCACTTGGGTCAGTTTGCTCTACTTGAGACTCACTGACCCATTAGAGTTTCGGGATGCAGTCCTTACTTGAATTCATATCTTAACATATACACTACACACCACCATGAGGTCTTCCCACGAGACTCATGGAATTACGCCTATCACACACCAAATTCATGTTTCGTATATCGTAACCAACACTTTCATCTCATACATCCAATTCTCATTTCACCAAACCATCATTCAACAATTCCATGCCATAGCTCATACCAAACATACCAATTCCAGTGCATGCAGATCAAACAACCAAGCATATTTAATACATACAGCCAAACCATGGATAAATTCAAGGAACCAAGATCATTTCTGCCCCATTCTCGCTCAGGCTAAAAGCCTTCACTTAAGCTACAACAACTGTCTCGCTTAAGCTAGGCGTTGTCGCCTGAGCGAGTCCTGCAATAGTGGACCTCTGCGATCTCTCGCTTGGGCGAGGCCAACTCGCTTGAGCGAGACCACCACTCGCCCAAAACCAAGCATCTCGCTTGAACGAGGACGCGAGTAGAGAACATCGAGTTTTCCTCGAGGGCTCGATTAGGCGAGCCATTCTCGCCTGAGCAAGACAATGCGTCGCTCAAAACAAGAACTCTCCGCCTGAGCGAGATGCTCGAGCAGAACCATGGCGAGCTTCTGATACTCTGGCCTAGGCGAGACAAGCTCGCTTGGGCGAGAATGACAGTTCTCACCACTGTTAGCACACATGCAGTAGAGAAACAGTTCAAGCCAACATCCAACAATGCATACAACCCAGTTTCATTCGATTAAACATACTACTCTAGCTTATAAACATGGAACAAACCAAAAACACACAAAAATAACTTTGAACTGGTAAATCTAGCTTCCCTTACCTTGCTTAGATGCTACAAAACGGAACAGACCCGCAACTGAAAGTACCACAACTCCAAGAACTATATTAGAGAGTTGAAACATGAAGATTCGCACAAAACGAGGTTAGGAAACTTAACCCTAACTTGACCAACGTGCTCAAACAGTGAGAAAAGGGGAAGGAACGGACCAAAAGCTCTAAAGCTCAGCTTACCTGGAAATAGAATGGGTTTTGTTAGCTCTGGGGCGGACAAACTTTGTGCCCTAGCAGAACACCTTGTAGGAGACAAGAGGGGGGAGAGGAAATTGTTTCTGAAAAGGAGACAAGTGCATATTGAGTGAGCTGAAAGGGGTATTGAGGTCCCTTAAGTGGACTAGTCTTGGACCTACGAAATGGTCAGGCCCAACCCTCAGGAACAGAAAAATGGGCTTACAATTATCAATAAAATAAATATAGGTAATAAAGTAAATTTTTTAACATTTTTTATATAAGTCTCACGGTGCATAAAATAAATAATAAATAAATTATAAATACAGTCTTAAGAAAACCTTATATTGATTAGATAAAATCATTAATAATTTTTCTTACTGTTATACAACTGACAACCCATTTAATTATGTATTTATCTTAATTTATTTAATTTTTATTTGAAGTCTATTAATAAATTAAACGTAAAACATAAATACAGTATTTGACTACTCATTAAAACACATAGATGCCTGAAAAAACTTAAATTTATTATAAATATTTTTTCTTATCTCTATATAAGAAAAGTCACGTAACTTTAGTTAACTTTGTTCAATTTTTAACTGATTATTTTAATTTTTTTTGAAATATAAAATTAGTCATTCAATACATAGAAATAAATTAAAGTTACGTGACTCTTTTCAACAAAAAATAACTGAATTTGTAACATCCCATTTTCTTAGTTTTTATACTATTAAACAAAATATTTTAAATTTCAATAATTCAGAAGCAGATAATGACGTAGGTCAGTAAAATGTATAATATAGTTATCCCCAAAATAACCATACATACCCTGGATCAATACATACAATCCTTACATTTCTAGAGGGATTACAAAACATCTGGCCTATTAAGCCTAACAAAAAGTTACAACTACTAAAGGAACGTCTAATATACTCATCTCCTGTCCCGGAGGGGTGCATCCTCACCTGTAACTATATCTGCTCACGTCAATCGAGAAGGACGATCATTGCATAAATAGAAGACACAAGAAACACACAAACATACAAGAAGGGTAAGCTAACTTGAATCAAGACAAATCATGCAATTGTTATATTTAGGCCGAAAACAGAATTTATCACACAAAGAATCTAAATCATCCCATCAATCTCAACCATAACACTACACACCCTTCTAGACTCGATATCCAGATTATGTAAGTGGCATTGGAGCTCTCGGTGGCTTGCACTCGAGATGGTTCCCAAACTCTGCAGAGTTTTAGGTACAAGGGGTATTCACCCAACCACTCTCAAGGTAAATCCCATCACCTCTATGACGGATCGAGTTCATAGACCAGGACCTCCTGCTACTCCTCCCGACATAACTCATCATGCTCTACTTGAGTCTTAATGGTTACTAGGAGCGTCAGGATGCCACCAATATGAGTCCTCATGCCCTTACATTTACTAAAACCATCTTCCTTAGAATTTCCCTTGAAATTCCAATTCCACACATTCTCCATTAACTACATTTCCACAAATTATAATCAAATAGACTATTAATCATAAAGTTCACATGCATAATAGTCAATTGTAAATATCAATTCACTAGCATAGATTCATTTCATCAAAAACATAAGAAACATTCAACTCTGCAGTGAAACTCGCCCAAGCTAGGGGATCTCGCCTGGGCTAGAGAGTAATCTCGCTTAGGCGAGTCGCTCTCGCCTGAGCGAGACTCCAAACAGAGAGCAACCCCAAAATCTGAGCGAACTCTCGCTCAGGCTAGGCTGTTTCGCCTAGACGAGATTTGACTCTCGCTCAGGCGACATCAGCTCGCCTAGGCGAGACCTCACGCAGCATCAGGGGTGGTTTTCTGTCATTTTCGCTCAGGCGGAAACTACTCGCCTGGGCGAGATCATCAGAATTTCGAGCTGTCTCAACATGCAAGCCACACAGTTCATGCCCAATACGAATTCTACCACATACAATTGTTCACACTCATCAATCAACATCCAATTCATGCAATTCTAACCTATATTGATGATCTGTTCGCAAAAATAGGATGATAGGTTAGCTTCCCTTACCTTAATTGATCACCAATCTACTATTATGGCTTCTCACAGTGAGGCACTCCAATTCACAACCTAAGAGACTGAAATGAAGGTTCATACAGTAAGGATAGGGCCCTAATTCTGTTTGGCTCGAAATTAACTTCCAGAATTCGAAATTGATGAGAAGTGAGAATGAATTTTTACTTACTTTGAGAGAATGGAGGTTTAGCTAGGAGGGAGGTACCAACTGGCCCTTCTGATTTGTCTGCTGAAAATCAAGAAGAAGGATGGGTCAGTATGAAGGTTGAACTTTGGTTGAGAGAAAGGGAGGGACCAATGCAGAGTGAAGAGAGTTGGGTCTGTGGAGTCTTTTTCAGTGAGTGAGAAGTGGTAGAGAAAAGAGAGATAAAATGGGGTTTCACATAATTTGTCCTCATTTATCACATTGCCCCTACACAAATCTCAATAATATTTTTGTTTTCATACATTTTTCTGTTTGAAATTACTAAAATATATTCAATATTATTAAATCTAAACAATTTATCTTAATTCTTTTTATCTTAATTTAGTAACTAGTTTCTTAGACACGTGTTTACAATTATTTGATTTTGATTAAATTATTTTTTATACTTTTATTTGATATTTATACAATTATGATTTTTTTCTTGATATTGGACAAAAGAGGATATACATCCTTTTAACATCAAATACTTGATAATATTATCTAATTTTTGTTGTGAATTTTATTTTTTATAATATAATTATTTAATTAATATTTAAAATAATAAACAGACAAGTTCAAAAATACCCGTTGGTGAAGATAAGGTTAAGATAAATATTTTATATTTGTTTAAATATATAAATGTGAAGATAAATTTTGACTTCATAGATAAAGAAAAGATAATCAAATTATAATAAATTATTTAATTCAAGTCTCATGATAAACAAGATAAATAATAAATAAATTATGAATATAGACTACTCATTAAAATAAACGCCTCATATGACTATGATAAAATCATTAATATTATTTCTTACTGTTATACAACACTGACCACCGGTTTAATTTTGGTATTTATCTTAATTTATTTAATTTTTATTTTAAGTCTATTAATAGATTAAACGTAAAAATAATACAGTATTTGACTACTCAATAAAACGTACAGATGTCTTAAAAGTAAAACTTAAATTTATATAAATAATTATTCTTATATTTATTGGTGTAAATATTGGTTTGACGTAACAAACGTATTTTTAAATATTTTTAAATTATTTAAATTTTACAAATAATAATTAAAATGTTAAAATAAAAAAAATAAAAAAGAGTTCATAGTTATAGATATAGATATATATAAAATAAAATTTAATTATTAAAATAGAAAATATTTTAATTAATATAAGGTAAATAATTTTTTTATTATGAGTAATTATTTAAATTTGAAAAAGTTGTTATCAAACAACCAACTAATTCTTTTATAATAAATAATTAATTGAATTCAAAAAATAGTTATTAAAATAATAAAATTAAAAAAAATGTTTTTCATTATGAATAATTTTTAAAATTTTAAAAAATAATAATTAAGAAAGTAAAAGTTAGAAAAACCTGAGGAAATATTTTTTTATGTATAGTTATAAATATCACATTAAGGATTACAATTAAAATAGCTGGAAAATAAATTTAAAATAATTATTTATGTTTTTATATAATTTTTTGTTTTATATTTGTATAATTATAATTTTCTTATATCAGAAAAAAAAAAATATATATATATATATATATATATATATATATATATATATCCTTTTTAATATGAACTAATTTTTGTTGTAGTTTTATTTTTTTGTAAAAAAGTAATTCAATTAATATTTAGAATAATAAATAAACGGGTATGAGTATATATGTTTTTTTAATAAGGATAAGATTAAGATAAAAATTTATATATGTTTGAAAATGTAGATGATGAAGATATATTTTGACTTCAAAAATAAAGAAGAGATAATAAAATAATATTATATAATTTAATTTAATTTAAGTCTCATAGTGAACAAGGTAAATAATAAATAACTTATGAATACAGTAGACTACTCAATGAAATAAGCGTCTTATAATGACTAGATAAAATCATTAATATTGTTTTTTACTGTAATTGACAACGCCTTTATTTTTTATATTTATCTTAATTTATTTAGTTTTCATTTAAAATTTATTAATAAATTAGACGTAAAACATAAATACAGTATTTGACTACTCATTGAAACATACAGATGCCTTAAAAAGAAAACTTAAATTTATAAAAATAATTCTTCTTGTCTTTATATCACCTTAAAAATTACAGTTAAAATCACTTAAAAATAAATTTAAAACAACTTTAATTAGGTATGTAAATCAACTGTTGATGTGGGTATTATCTCCGTTCGATTATAATAAAAGATTAAAATTTTCTTATTAAGTATGTATATATAAATAGGAATAATATTTATTTTTTTAATTTGGATACGAGAATAAGATGATATGTCCATATCAGACATTGTTCCTATATCAATTTCAATAATCATTTATATTTTTATATATTTTTTGGTTTTAAATTATTAAAATATCTTCAATTTATTATGTAATCTAAAAACTTATGTTAATTTTTTTATCTTAATTTTATAACTTGTTTATGATAAACGTGACCATTTTATCCTTTTCTATAATTATTTGATTTTTATCAAATTATTTTTTATAGTTCTATTTAATATTTGTATAATTATAATTTTTTTCTTAAATCTTTTTAATATTAAATAATTGATAATATCATATATATATTTTTTTAATTTTTATCAAGACAATAATTTAATTAATATTTAAAATAATAAATAGTCGAGTACGAAAATAAAAATATTTGTCCCCTAACGAAGATGAGGTTAAAATAAAAGTTTTATATATATTTGAATACGTGAATCATAAAGACAAATCTTAACTTAAAAAATAAGGAAGAGATAATAACATTCATACTTATCTTGTTATCATTCGAAGTTTTAATATGAATTGCACACGTGATGATTCAATTTATTTTAGCAAAATTGCATTTTAGTGGAATCAGTTGACCAATTAATAATTAATAATATATTCAAAAGTGATTTATTTTTAGTATATATATATATATATATATATATATATATATATATATATATATATATTTAATGGTGTTGTAATCGGTGGAGTTTAATAAAGAAAAATATATTTTGATATTCATTTCAAAATACAACTATTTAATAATTTTTGGTAACTTCCTCTTTGGTAACTTATTATAGTGTTATGTTTTAATTAGATAATTTACTTTTTATAAATAAAAAATAATTTGTTTATTTATTTAATAAAATAAAGAATTGAATAACTTTTCTTTATTTTAAAATAAGTAATAACTTAGACACGTTATAAATATTAGTTATATAACTTTTAATAATATTTTTAACAAATTTATATATATATATATATATATACTTAATTTTACTATTTATTATTTTATAATTGATTACTCATAAAAAAATAAATTTATATGCATTTTAATATAATAAAAACGGGAATACATATAAGAATAGTTAAATAGCTGTACTTTAAAAAGTGGAATATAAAAATGATGATACACGTACATTTTTCATCTTATATTCATTTTTTAAATATATATTTTTTATCTCTCTTTTCTTATGACATTGTATAATTTATAAATTTATTATTTTTCTTTTTTTTCCTCTTTAATCATGTATTAAAGGCTAATTAATAATTTTTGTTTTGTCCTCTTTAAGTACATATATTAAATGTTAATTAGTAACTTTTCTTTTTGTCCTTTTTAACTATATATTAAATGTTAATTAATATTTTTTTATTTAATTATATATTAAATGTCAATTAATATTTTCAATAAACATAAATTGTTTTTCTTATTTAAATACCAATCTTGATCATTCGTATTCAAAATAATCTTCCATCATGGCTACCAAAACTCCTTTTTTTCTATGTTTTTCTTGCATCATTGTCCTTAATCTCATTTATACCATGGCTCAATCAGATAACTATATCATCCATATGGACAAATTAGCCATGCCCAAAGCATTTTCCACCCACCATGCTTGGTATTTGTCTACTCTCTCTTCTTTATTAGATAATGTTCCTACCTCTAATGATAACAATCTTAATATTGCCTCTTCTAAACTGATTTACACCTACACCAACGCCATGAACGGTTTTACTGCAAATTTGTCACCACAAGAATTTGAAGCTCTCAAAACCTCCCCAGGTTACGTTTCTTCCACACCAGATTTCCCAACCAAGCTTGACACAACACACTCACCGGAATTCCTTGGCCTTAATCCCAACACAGGAGCTTGGCCTGCTGCAAAATTTGGTGAAGATGTCATTGTTGGTTTGGTGGACACAGGAGTATGGCCAGAAAGTGAAAGCTTCAATGATGAAGGGATGCCTGATAAGCTTCCTACAAAATGGCATGGCAATTGTGAAAGTAGTATCAAATGCAACAAGAAACTCATTGGAGCTCAATTCTTTAACAAAGGGTTCCTTTCCCAGAAATCCAAATTGGCAAAAATTGTGAACTCAACTAGGGATACAGAGGGCCATGGAACTCACACATCTTCCACTGCAGTTGGAAGACAAGTCGACAATGCATCATTCTTTGGAAATGCCAATGGATCAGCAAAAGGAGTTGCTTCAAGGGCAAGATTAGCCATATACAAGGTTGTGTGGAATGAAAACGCTTACCCATCTGACGTAATAGCTGCAATTGATACTGCAATATCAGATGGGGTTGATATTCTTTCCCTTTCACTTGGCTTTAATAATTTCTCTTTGTTTCATGACCCTGTTGCTATAGCTTCCTTTGCAGCTATGGATAGAGGCATTTTTGTGTCCACGTCGGCAGGGAATTCAGGGCCTATTCGTGGAAGTTTGCACAATGGAATACCATGGGTTATAAACGTGGCTGCTGGAACTTTGGATCGTGAAATTCGGGCGTCTCTTACCCTTGGCAATGGTGTCAAACTACTTGGCTTATCAACCTATCTAACAGGAAACTTCTTAGAATACCAAGTTCCTATTGTTTTTATGGGCCCATGTAACAATTCTACGGAACTGGCCAAAGCACATAACAAGATTGTGGTGTGTGAGGATATGGGTGGAAATCTTTCCAATCTTGAGTTTAATATAAAAGCTGCAAATGTTTTGGCATCAGTGTTCATTTCAAGCGTTACCGACATCTCAATTTATAATGACCCTGATCTTGTAGGAATCATTATAAACCCAAGATATGGAGAAATTCTCAAAGCATACATCAAGAGTGATTCTAATGCAAAAGCAAACATGTCTTTTAAGATAACAACATTAGGTATTAAACCTTCACCGAAAGTAGATGTTTACAGTTCTAGAGGACCATCAAATAATTGCCCATTTGTGCTGAAACCAGACATCACTGCTCCTGGTACATCAATCTTAGCTGCATGGCCTCAAAATCTTCCAGTTGCATACTCTGGATTTCAATCCCTTTATAGTAACTTCAATTTTTTAAGTGGAACATCCATGGCATGCCCTCATGTGTCAGGTGTGGCAACATTGTTAAAAGGAGCACATCCTGATTGGAGCCCTGCAACTATTCGGTCAGCCATAATGACAACATCAGATATATTTGACAATACTAAGGAACCCATAAAAGACATTGGTAACGGAGACAGTCCAGCCTCTCCTTTAGCCATGGGTGCTGGTCATATCAACCCTAACAAAGCCCTTGACCCAGGACTAGTTTACGATGTGGGAAGTCAAGATTATGTCAATCTTCTCTGTGCAATGAACTTCACCCAGCAACAGATCACAACCATCACAAGATCCTCTATCTTCAATTGTTCCAAACCTTCCCTAGATCTTAATTACCCTTCTTTCATTGCTTTGTTCCGTGACAATGGTTCTTCTAACGAATCAACCGTAACTTGGGACTTTTTTAGAACAGTGACCAATGTTGGGGAAGGACAAACGATATATACTGTTAGTGTTACACCAATCAAAGGGTTCAATGTTAGCATTTTCCCAAACAAGTTGGTATTCAAGGAGACGAATGAGAAGCTAAGTTACAAGTTAAGGATTGAAGGTCCAAAGAGGGAGAGTTTCGGGTATGTCACTTGGACTGACGTGAAACATGTGGTGAGGAGTCCTATTGTTGTCACCAATCCATTATCTTCACAATAATTTCCATATTCATGAATTTTGTAATCGAGAAATGCTTCCATATGCTTAAAGTGGAAAGTATACACTAACAAAGGAAATGTTCTTGATATCATAGTTCCTAGTAATCCTAATGTTTGTTTGAAAATTTGCCAACAATATTCTAAAAATTGTAGTTTTACGCATAAAATTTGATTTTGCTTCATTGGACTAAACGAGCTTCATATGTTCTCTGTACAATAATGTGGTTGTCCATTGCATTGTTGATTTTGATGGTGACCATGTAGTCGGTGAAAAATATGTTGTGCAACTACGATTGGAGATGGTAATATATTTCCTATTGTTGAAGGACTCCATCAATAAATTTGTTGAATTGGAATGGAAGCTCATATGACAAATCTATTCCTTAACGGTAGAAAATCATTCTTCACTAGTTACAAATTATTGTATGAATTGATTAATCTTTTGTGAATCTATTTGCTAACTAAAATATATACTTCTATGTAACTTTCAACATAATCATTATTATTGAAAATAATTTTATTAGATTTATTATTGAAAATATATATTGAATAGTATCATTTTAAAGTAATTAATTTTTCACTTTTAAAATTACATATATTATCTATTATCTATTATTTATTATACTCTATTATAAATTATGATATAAGGAAAGAACATACCAGAAAATTTACTTTATTATGCATGTTTATTTTATTAACAAGTGTTCAAAAATTGATTTTTTTTAATACATTATTATTTTATTTTATTTTATTGTCACATTTGCATAGAAGTTATTTTACTCTTTTCTCCATTTGTTTTATTTTTAAATTGATTTGATCTAAAAATATAAATCTATTTCTATACTAATTTTTTCATTCTTAATTTTTTTATAATTTCTAATTACTTTGTCATTTAATAAATTATTAAAGAACAGTTTATCCTTAAAGTATTACTTTTTTTTAAAATTATTTTATTTATTTTTTGTAATACCTCTCTTTTACCCTCTTCCAAAACAGAAGCTCACTCTTCTTCCTCATTCCTTCCACTCTCCTCTGCAACTCCAAACTCTCTTCCACTCCCTCTCTCTGTGCTGCCATCTCACCATTTCC
>Ga0214544_1004102_pt1 | contig 29454 bp, 7 predicted proteins | sample CNSS3metaG_FD_160074 | JGI IMG/M metagenome (GOLD analysis project Ga0214544, IMG submission 160074) | Root nodule microbial communities from cowpea collected in UCLA plant growth center, Los Angeles, California, USA - CNSS3 | ecosystem: Host-associated > Plants > Roots > Nodule | place: USA...
CTATATTTTTTCTTATATATATATATATATATATATATATATATATATATATATATATATATATATATATATATATATATAATAAGAGGTGTAACTCTCATTCTAATTGCAAAATAATATTGAAAACAACCACTGAGTTTTATTCCCATTTTCATTTGGTGCATGAATTTGTACTAGTATTTGTCTTTTTGTGAGCTTGGTCTCTCTGCAATATGCGAGTTATATCAGAAAGACCATTTGTAATGAAGTATGTGACTGTCATTTGCTTGGGTTCGATAATCTATTCCCTCTAATGATGTTTTCATGCCTCTCTTATCGTTTGTTCTTTTTTCCTCGGAGAATGTCTCATAATTTAATAATTAAAACCAATATGAAATCATTCAATCAGTTGTCATATCGAAAACGATTGTGTTTTAAAATTACATTTAAATTCATATCTAAATCTATCATAATTGTACGAAGTATTAAACTATGGACAGCTTTCATTATTTTAATTAGTAACTAAATGACATCACATAACACGTTTCATCCATACATGTATTGATAGAACAGTGCAACATATTATAAAGTTTGGTTGATTCTGAAAAGCTAAAAGGGTTGTTGTTGTTGTTATTTTTCGGTGCTACTTGTTTAATACATAGCCGTGAGTCCATTGGAAGCGATAGGATCTTTTGGGGTGAGGAACTTTGTGCTGTGCAAAAAACAGGTTTACTCATCAAAAACAGCTCCACAATCTGAGCTTGTATCTCAAAAGAGCAGTGGTGGATGGAAGGCATGGTTGAATAAATCATTGGGTTTAAAGATCCTAAGCCATTAAGATATAATAATAACGTTTACATCTGAAAACGTTATAAGTTTCGACTCTGTACTGCATTGTGCTTTAGCTACTACGTATAATGTTCATCTTTTGTTGTACAATCCATCGGAAACAGCTTAATATTCAATAATGTATGTTACTATTGGCTTCTTCTTTGTTAGCACACATGATTTTCTTTTTTTCCTTTACAAATTTATACCTATGGTGGTTTCTTTTCATTCAACGTTAACTGGTTTTTGATTTCTAGAAAATGGATTCTAGTACTTGAAGCCTGGTCGTTCAAAAAGTTTGAGAGTTAAAGAATTATGGTTTCTTAAATTTTTCTTCTGGGTTCTGAGAAAGTAGTAGAGAAGAATAAAATCACTTAAAAAATAATATCTAATATTATAATGAAAAGTAGTTAAAATTTAATAATAATTTTTTTTTTTAATTTTAGTGTAAAACGTACAGTAATAGAAGTTAACCGACATGTAGGACAAAAAGGAGTTAATATAGATTTGAGTGCTTTTGAGGTTAAGGACCAAGGAAGGTTGTGTTTTGAGTTTAAGTGATTGGATTTCTTTGGAAATTTTACTCGAGTAATTAGCGACAAAAAATTGCGCCTAAAGTTAAAGATTGAAATTAAAATTTACAGAAAAATATGGAAAGAGTTATTCTTCAATTTATATAGCTTTTTTTTTCAATTACGTGTGTGAGATTAAAATCTGATATTTTTATTTATATATAGAATTAAAAAAATTTATTTATAAATAATTCTTGTAAGTCAAAATGTTTCAAATAATCATTTTCTTTATAATTTTACAAACATTTAACTTCATCCTTATTCACAAAGCTAATGATACGGTTACCGATCACAATTTTGACAAAAAAAAATTCTGTATTAACTAAATTTGAATATAATTATTGATTTTAAATTAATTATAAGATGAGAATGAATATATAAATATCAATTTCTTTCTCATCTTCATTTTAAAGTACTGGAACATTGATAATTTAAAAATTTATATTACTTTTTTTATCGTAACTTTTTTTCCAATATATATTTGGTTATTTTTTTATAATTATGTAACATTTTTTTTTATAATTATGTAACGTTTATTCAATTTTTTTTTCACATTTATATAATTATAATTTACTTATCATTAAAGTTTAATCTTTTGATATATGTTTTCTTTGTTGTGTTTTCTATTTTATTTAAAAGATTATTTAATTAATATTTGAAATCCTGAATTCATGAGGAAAGGTATATCTACGGAGATGGTGATAAAATGAAAGCTTTGTATACTTTTTGATTATGTGATTATGGGGGATAAAAATGAATTTGTATTTCATGCTTTGAAATGTTATAGTAGTCAAATCTACAATCATCTTATTCTTCTACCATTGGTACTTGCACTTTAATAATATTTTTATTTTATATTTATATATATATATATATATATATATATATATATATATATATGTTATTGCATTTTATAAAAAAATGCTAAATATTATTTTTAAGCAAACATTATGTAAAATGTTTATCATGTAATAAACAGACATAGTAGACTATACAAAATTTTCACAACACAAGATAGAGTGTATTTCATATGATAAACAATATTACACAATAGACTATAATATAATTTTCAGGTACAATCTATTGAAAATAAATATACAGCAACATGGAGTCATGTGCCATTTGGATTTTAACTAAATTAAGTTCACTTATCTTAAGTTAACTTCAATTTCAAGGCACTTTTAATTTGAATTCGAAATTAAAGATATCAACTCGAATTAAACATAATATTTAACAAAACTTAAAAGTTGATTTCGGTATTTAATCCTAATTCAAACATATATTTAAAATCACTCGAATAAAACAACATAAACATTATTATTATTATAATATTATTATTATTATTTTCTATAATTTTCTTTTTCTTTTTAATATTATCAATTATTATTATTCACGTAATATAAAATTTAGTCCCAACACTCCAACTAACTTTTAATTACTATATTAATATCTTTTATATCTTTATTCAGAATTAATAATAAGTAAAATTTACCTTAAATTTTAATTGAATTAAAAGTTAAAATATGTTATTTTATTCTTAATTTATATTTGAAATCGATTAAAAGTCCTACACTAATTATGATAAGGTTAATTCATAATATACTAGACAAATTAGTATAAATTTTACTTTTAGTTTTATAAAATTGAATTAAATTTAAGAAAATAAAAAAATTATAATTTTCAAAGGTCAATATCTTTAGAAGATAATATTTCTTTTCTATTTCAAAATCGAGTTATATAGAAAAAATGCAAGAAATCTCAATTTTTTTGTTATAAAACAAAATAAAATAATTATATAATATTTTGAATATCTAAATTAAGAGATCGATAAAAAGGTGGGGGAACGAAAAGTACCATGTACATAAATGTTAAATACATATAGAATCTAAACCAAAAAAATCGAGTCGCTAATTACCACGTGAAATAAGATCTGAAAGGAGTTCATTGAATTATTGTTTGTTTCCCGTTGTGAAGAAGGGACGAATTGCTCAATGTATAGTTTTTACAAGAAAAATAAAAAGTGGTTTGATGATTACTGCTGAAAAAGAAATTCAATAAAATAAAATAAAATGGCTCATGATTCTAAAAACATTGTTATATTAACATTTACACATATCTCAAAACTGTTGACTTTGCTGAGACGTTCATTTGTTTAACTTTAATTTTAGTAGTGTTTGCGTAATAGTTTGGGCCAAAGGGATGGGCTGTGAGATTTTTTGTCAAATGATAAGCCCAAAGCATATTTGCTGCATGTTGGACTTGGATATGTTTTATAACGTCTTGGGTCACGTATGGTTAATTTAGGCCCATAATTTTGACTGTGCCTCACTTTTGTCCTTTATCCTCTTCCCTTTCCACATCTCTTCATCTTTCTCTTCCTCTCTGTACTCTGTCGAGTTTTCTTTTTTTAAATTTTATTACATTGCCAATATAATGAAAACAAACTTGTGTTGTATAAAAAATTTAAGTTATTTGTTTTATTAATTTTTTTTTTTAAAATATATCTTCGTTTTTACTTAAATATTTGTCCTCCTTACTAGTGAAAGTACAATATGTTATCACATAGATACATGAAATATTAGATATAAAGGTATAGTTGAATTTTAAAATTGAAGAAGTCAACGTTTCATCAACGATAATTGTAGGATATTATATGGATATTTGCATAAAAAGTGGCACTCTTCAATCTTTCTCATTCTATTGTCAAACATTGAAACTAGAGAAAAACTCATATCACGTTTGTGGTTACGTGTGAATGAATATTTTTAAGATGTTTGTTTTAAAAAAATGGTTAAAGCCCTTGTTTAAAAATGTAAAATACAAATAAGCATGTTTTAAGATATAAAATGGAGAAACATATACTCTACATCAGATAAAACATGTGAAGCAACATTTATAATTAGATAAAATACTATATTGATGACTATAAATAGTATTTAATTTGATTTTTCATTTTATCCTATTATTAGAGTAAATTGTCAAATGGACATATTGTTATGTGTTGGTGGAAAGTATCATTTTATTTTCTAAATGCTTGAAAAGAAAGAGGAAAACTTACTAGAGATGGAATTATTTAATAATTTGGGAAAAAAAGTTAACATAATAAGTAAAACATTTTTCATAATTTAAGCAATAAACCATATAGTAAATCTTTCCTATTTTTTAAAATGTTATACCACAAATTATTATGTGGTGAAAAATAATGGTTATAAGTGTTTTCTTTTACTAATAATACAAAATTTTAAGATTTCTTTTATAAATTTTGTTTCAATCATTCAAGTTAATTGAAAAAATTTGTTTAAAATTTGAAAATTTGGTCATACTTTATATAAAATTAGACTCTTCTATTTGAATACTTTTGTGATAATGAACTTAAATTTGTTTCAAATACATTTTTTTTATTTATTAAAATTTTCTATTTTTATTTCAATTTAATTTTAATTTGCATTTAAAAAAATACAAATTATTATCTAAATATGTTAATATACAACTAAAATTGTTCTATCATATTAATCAAATTTATTGTAAACCTAACTTTTACATTTTACTCAATTTCCTTTGGTTAGAAAATCCATATTTTTTCATTCGCTTTCTTTCTTTCTTTTTTTCCCTCAAACTCACTTTCTAGTTTAGAATGATATTAAACTTTTGTGTAGTTTAATTCAAACTTCATTAATATCGAAGGTTTCCAATAATCCTTTAAAAGACTGGTGAAGTTATATAATGAAAGTGAAAAATGAAACGGGGTTTAGAAAGAAGATAGGGGCGTAAGTGGGAGGTGGTCCTGTTCCTAAGTGACTGTTCTTTAGACTTGAACATAGTGCATTTATTATGAAAACAACTATTCTACGACACAGATGGGGGTATAAAAGAACACAGCATCAACCTAGGCTCCACAATAACTTGTTACCAAACAACTTTTTCGCTGGATATTGTTTCAATCTCAAACATGAATTCAAGTGAAAATATCAGCATCCACTACCACTGAATTAACATCTTACATCACCACCACAAACCAAAACTTAACCATCTTTTCAAATAAAATTTCCGTCCAAAATAGACTCTTCAAAATAATTGTTAAATCTTAAATACATTTCAACATGTGAAAACCCTAACTTGTATGTCAACGAGGAATTTAACAATTCAAAAATAAAAAATTGAAATATTTAGTAATTAAATTAATTGTAATTGAATTTTTTTTCCTTTTTTAAATAATTAGTTTGGATGAAGTAACTGAAATATTTTAAATTTTAATGTTCTTGTTTAGATAAATAATTTAATTTCTATTTTATGGTGGACAAAACTCTATATTTGAGTCTAACTTAACTTAGCTTGACCTTCGGCTCGAATTGACCCAACTTGACCTTCGTCTTGGGTTGGCCCAACTTGATCTTTGGTTCGGCTCGACTCGACTCATACTTTGCCTTGGGCTTGTTTGGGTCAACCTTCGGATCAGGCTAGCTCGGGTCGACCTTTGAGTCGATTCGATCCAACTTGAGCTTTGGTCCGACCCGACCGATTCGACATTTGGCTTAACCCGACCTAACCCAACCTAATCAGACTTGATCTTTGATCCGAACTGGCTCAGATCGACCTTCGATTTGAACCGGCTTAGCTCGACCTTTGGCCTGACCCAACCCTACTCAACCTTCGCCCTGATTTGTCTTGACTTTCGACCCGACCTGGTTTTACATTTCGTCCAGCCCAACTGGCCTCAACTTTCGGCCCAACTCATGAGCTTGACTTTTGACCTGTCTCAACCTTGGACCTGTAGACTTTTTTTTTTTTGCTAACTAATAAGTAATTTCACAACATGTGAAATTTCAATTTTTTTCTTTTTTTAATAAATTTCAAATTTTACCATTTTAGTTATTTAAAATACTTTCTTAAAATTTCTCAAATTCAATTTTTTTTTAATTTTTCCATCTAAACATATAGTTTTCTTAGAAAATTTTCAAATTTTTAAAATAAATTAATTACTAAATTGTCTCATTCAAACATACAACGAAATGCTATCAAATTATCTAAATAAAGTATTACTCTATTGAATTATCTCATTAAACACACCGCAAATGTAAATTCAACACAATTAATTTGGAATGACATGTTGTTTAAGTTATTTGGGTGAAATCATAATTCCAAAATTTTGATAAACACATAAACAACATTCTCTTGTGTTTTTCAAATCCAATTGATATAAATTATAAGACATAGAGAGGATATAAAATTGTCACATCAACTTATCCCAAAACCATGTACTTGCTTATCTTATTATTTGATTTGAAATGGTATTTGCTGATTTTGTTGAAAAAAGAAATATAGACGGTTCCTACTATAGTGAAAACTACTAAATGAATTTGAAGAGAAAAAGAAAAAATGTTTAGTTGGGAAGAATAAAAGGGAAAGTTAAATATTAAATTAATGTTGGTGAGTTGTGATAAAAGGTAAAGAAACAGCATAGGTGCTTAGAATATAGAATAAAAAATAAAGTACAAAATGGGCATCCAAAGGATAGAAGGTCAAATCAAGAATTTGAAATGGAAGGGTCAGCTTTTGACACTTATATCAAACAATATCTTTTAAACTATTCTTAATTCATGGGATTCATCGATGCAGATATCGTAAACCATAGCCAACGCTAATTTCATATTCTATTCACATTCAGCTCAAATGCAACCATCACCAAAATATTTAATATATAACTTTCTTTTCGATCCTATTCATACCATACATATCAACAAAAAAATACGACAAAAATTTACTAGTAAATAAGAGAATAATTATCTGTTTATATATATTAATTAGAGAACGAATAATCAAATAATACTACTAATAATTAAAATATGAATTATTAGAACAATAATAATACTAAAATAAATATATATATATATATATATATATATCAAAGGATACTTATTAGATCCAACAATTCCTATAACAATAAGAGATGAAAAGTGAATGAAGAATCAGTAGAAATATCTTGAATTGAGACATGCAAAGCGCTATTCTCAAAGGAGAAACGCTCCTATTGCAGGGGACAAAACAAAGTCATATATGTTTTTCTTACAAGATACAACAACTCGTCAGATCAATCGAGTACATCAAGGACTTTATGAAGACTACTATTTTAAAAGACAATATGGGGAAGAAGACAAAACACTTTTATAATGAGTTCCAATGTTGTTATGTTTATTTCATACAACGTACTTATAGGTACTCATAAATACTAGAGAGACTTAAGAGTGAAGTATATTAAGTCTGATTAAATAAAATTATAGTCGTTAACCATATAGAATATTTATCGATAAAAATTAAAAGTCCATAAAAATATTAGTAATAATAGGATAACATTTTAATTATATATTTTTTAAATTATATTAAATATTTCCAACAATCCTCACATAATTTAAAAAATAAAATAAAACAAAAATATATCATCTTTTAAAACAAAATATTGTAGTTCAACGTAAAGAACCTTCCAGATTTTAGTCTTATACCTAGTTCTTATAAACTTCCACCTGAGAAAATGAAGAGTCTTAATTGTCTTGAGCTACATCTCATGTGACCGGATTTTAGTAAATAACACAAACAATATTGATGTTCATTTTAGGTTCTAATCAATGGTTGCACGTTACGGCCTTGTGCATGTATCTTATTTCATGAGTGTCACTTAGAGACTTGTCCATGTCTCACAATGGCGACCCCACCATCACACTCACTAGGTAAACCTTCAAAGGGTGATTTGTGACTTACACCCTTACAATAATTGTCATTGGGTTAATTAAGAGATATTGATAAGTTAAGTATAATAATGCACATACCTCAACCTTATTATTGTCACAATTTATAATACACATTGCCATAGGAATGAGAGATAACATTTATTCATATTATTTGGTGTACTTAAGTCAACAATAACTTTGTTGTTACCCATTAAACTCCGTTCCATAGGATTGTCATTCATGTGGAGTTGGAAGTCCATTGTTGCAACTAATTTATAGGCTTTAGTCGCATCCCCCTTGACCATGTTGATAGATCAACTTTTTGATAAGTAGATGAGTAATTAAGTTTCTAATGAATAATCAAATAATACTACTAATAATAAAAATATGAATAATATAATAGTAATTATGAAAGCAATAGTAATACCGAAACATATATATGAATCAAAGAATATTAATTAAACCCAACCATTCTTATAAGAATAAGAGATAAAATGTAAATGAGGAAAGAAGTATAAATATCTTAGGTTGAGACACATAAAGTGTTTTCCTTAGAGAGAAAATGCCCCTACTGCACAAGGCAAAACAAAATCATATGCGCTTCTCTCCCAAGATACAAATTTGTCAAATCAATCGAGTGCAATGAAGGATCTCTGAATCTTATGAGAACACAACTATTTTAAAAGATAATATAGAGAAGAAAACAAAACACATATATATGAGCTCCGGTGTTTGTTATGTTTATTCTCATACAAATAGAGAGTATTTATAGATATTAGAGAGAAACTTAATACTCAATTGTAATAAGTCTGATTAAATAAAATATTAATTTGTAATAAAATTATAATTGTTAACCATAAATGACATTTACCCATAAAATTAAAAGTTCATAAAAATATTAGTAAGCGTATGATAATCACTACATAAAAAATGACTAAAAATGACTTTAGACAACACTAAATGAGACCATATGTATAAAAGTTTTGTCTAAACATAGTAAGACAATACTTTATATAAAATGTTGCTTAAAAACTATCGTAAACAACATTTATATAAATGTTGCTTGTAAAAAGTTTGGGTTAATCCATAAAATTTGGTCTAAAATACACTAAAAATTAAAGTTTTTAGATTAGAAATATTTCTTTCCTCTTATTTTGACTGAAAACGCAAAACTCAGTTTCAAAAACGCAAAAATTTGAATTTCTTTTTTAGACTAAAAAATGCTTAGAGATCGAGATCACAGTGTTGAAAATGTGAAGTTTTGAAAAACACGTACATCAAATCATTGCCTGTTATGAGGATTTTAAGCAAAGATTTTAAAACTTTTGTCGTATTGAAAACTGTGACCTATTACCTACAACTACGCCCACCTAAACCACACCTAAAAAATTGTTGTCTAAAATTTAGCTCACGAATTTTATAATTGAAGTCACAATTTTGTGTTATTGCCTAAAGTGATTTTTGTTGTAGTTAATATTTTAATTATATATTTTAATTATATTAAATATTTTCATCAAATGCACACCCGTAAATAATAGCATAAATAAAATATAAAAAGCACACAAAAAATCTAATATAGTTCGACACATTTATGGTTACATACGAATATTCAAAGTATTATTACTAATATATTGATTTTTCTAACAATAATTAATAACCTTCTCACACAAATTTTTGTAGACAAAATTGCAAACCCTTCTCATACAATTTTTTGTGTACAAATTTGTAAATCTTTCAATGACATACAACTATCCAAACCTCCTATACATCTTATAAACTTGATGAATTATGGTGGAAACTCTAAAAATGACTCTTTATTTTTACAACACTTTTTTGTTTTTTTTTTTTTTCATATTACTTGATATAGAACTTTGATAAATATTCATTTGAAAACCATCAATCATATATAAAAATATTATCGCTCGAGCTAGCTTCTCAATATGAATCAGGTAACATTCATTACAATTGGGTAATATTTTAATTGCTTGAGGTTATGCAACCTCCTAAAGTTCAATAAAATCATATAGCAACAAAAAAACTTTTTTTTTCTCATCAATTAATTTATCTTTAGAGTTTTCCAAATACTACATTATTTTCTCCAATGTAAAAACATGGAAGTTTTTACGAAAATAAATATAAAGGACTAAATTGATTTAAAATTTTAAAAATGACTTAATTTTAATTTTTAGGATAATAATATATTTAACCCTTAAAATAATATGACAAGAATTATTACAAAAAAATTATTAAACTAAGACTTTTTTAAATCTTGAAATTTAAGTTTTATGATGATTCAACCTATAAAGTTAACAAAGTTAAATTTATGATTAAGTATGTTTTTAGTCCCTGAACTTTAACTCAAAATTGGAATTCGTCCATGTCCGAAACTTCAATATATTTTGGTCCCTAAACTTTAATATATTTTGGTCTCTAAACTTTAAAAGTAAATGAATATAGTTCTTTTAATTCAATTACGTTAACTTTGTTTTAGGTGTCGAACGCATTTCTCAATAGATATTGAACCAGGAATGTGTCAAACATTGTAAACAACTTCAATACTAATATGAAAAGCGTTCGACACGTAAAAAAAGTTAACATAATTGGGTTAAACTAACTATATTCATTCATTTCTAAAGTTTAGGGACCAAATATATTAAAATTTCAGACATGGACAAATTCTAATTTTGGATAAAAATTCAAGGACTAAAAACCTACTTAACCCTTAAAACAAACACTAAAACCAAACAATTACAGAGATCTAAATATAAATTTTCTAGATACAACAACTACAACCTGGTCTTTATAAAAATTTTAAAAAAGACAGACAAACTAATTGTGAAATTTGAAAGCTGGGGACTAAAAGGAAAAATTCGGGGAAACATAAATATTGAAATGGTTAACTAAATTAAGATTTCCAAAAAAAAAATTATCTAAAACAATTTTATTAGACTGAAATATAAAATTGTGTATTAGAAAAAACTGTATAATTTATAAAAGTGAACGAAAAAGAAGGAGAAATATTACTGGGTTTTGTTTTGTTCAGTCCTAAATTAATGGTGAAAGAAAGAGATTAATTGGATGATGGAAAAGTTGTGTGGGTGGTGGAGGAGGTGTATGAGCTTGACAATTGGCCTGGAAAGCAAAAGGGTTTCGTTCTTGCTTGCTTTTTGATATATTATTCATTCAAAAGAGGAGCTTTTTGAGTGGAACAGTGGAGAATATGTGATGAGTGATTTACTGCTACTCATAGGAAAAGGGAAAACTAAGAAGTGGTTGGTTGGAAAAGGGGTTTGTGCACTTCAAAGTGGGGATGCAAAACAACCTTTTTCATGGTTGGAGGGCCCCCATGTTTTTTTCAGGGTAGAAAAAACTAGTGCTTCATGATGGAGCTTGTCACAGTGAAGTGAACCCCTAGTCCATTTCAAGAACCCTACACCATAAAATTTGTTTGCTCACACTTGTTTTCATTGATTCTGACCCTAAGGTCAAAATTATTCTGCTTTTCACTTAACAACACCATTAATTATATCATTAATCATCATTCTAATTTCTTCCTGCCATACCTTTGGTGCAATGTTTATCCACCACCACCGGTCTTGTTAACATACACCTCTGCTACCTACATATCTATCTATATGGACCACATCCATTCATACTTATCTTCAAAACATCGTACAAATTAACATCCATTCACCCATATGCAAATCTCACCATCCATATATAATTCACATCACGTGACTATTTTCTTTTAATTTTTTTACACCGTAGTTCGATTTGTTTTTAATTATCGAAATATTATTTGTCTTGAAGTTTATGTTTTTATCTTTTAGAGACATCTCGAAGAGTTGAAAAAAAATTTTCAACTTCAATTCTTAATCAATGTGCAATAATTGGTTATATCGAAAAATTGAAGAGATACAATATCAATAATAATTTTATGAATCTTCATTCATGAGCTCAATCTACAGATAAGAGATTAACACCACTTTTAATCAAAAATCTTTAAAACGCTCAATACTATACGGTGTCCACATTGATTATATGGTGTTCAACATTTTTATTTTTACTCAATATAAAACTTAGACTCACATTTGAATTTGTAACAATTTTTTATTTTTTAGATGGATGGTCAAAATGTAATGAAAGGAGAAACATATATTGAGTTTGGTACAAGTACTTGGAATTGAAGATTTTGAGAATAAAATCCTGCGTTGCTTTGCTTGCTTGTTCGTGTAAGCAATAATTTTGACAAGGAAATGTTTTGTTGATATGATTATTAAGGGCATCAGCTAGTGCTTTTATTTTGGCTTAGCTTAGAATGGGAAAGGGAGTTGAAACCAACCTCGAATGTAGTTGACAAAGATTGCATTGCATCATTAATGTTGATTGGGATGCATGCTCGGTCCTTTAATATAGTTTTTTTCCCTTTACTAGGTTGTTAGTTTCTATATATCCCCATATACACAAGTACAATTATCGCATAGAACCAATAAAGGGTACTCATTATAAGCCACCCCCTCCTCCATGTAGTACCATTTAGAGGAACAAAACAAATCATAGAAAAAGAACAATCATATTTTTATGCAAACCTACTAAACACACACCACATCGTGCTTTTCTTTCTAGTTTTAACACATTCTCAAGGAAGGATTATCCGGTCTCAATCTTACGTACTAACTAACCCTCACGCCAAATTGTTTAGCTTAGGCACAAGTTTCAAATTTTCCAACAAATAATTTACTACTTTTGCATAACTAAATTATATATTATCATTCTCTTTCACTATATTTGCAATTAACGTAAAGTGTTCGTGGCATTAAACGTTTAGTTAAATATATTTATCGAAATAGAGTGTTAGAATTTGCAAGAAAAGAAAGTTGGGGAGGGTAATGGAGTTGAGGAAATAGAATAGAAGTTTTGAGTAATGTTTGGTTTAAACTTAAAAGCTTGATTAGATTAGGTGTGGTGTAGCTAGTGTAAAAGTTAAGTGTGATTAAATAATATAGGGTAGAGGATAAACATGGACCAACCTTGAACCTTCCCTCTTCTTAATGTCAATCACTATCAATTCCCTTGCTTCATGGCAACAACCCTCACTTCTCTTACACCCAAATTAAATGATGATGACAGAGCCAAACAAAAATGGCTAAAGAAGATGTGCCATATTCAAATTATGAGAGTGTAGGTGGTGTGTTCTTTCAATCTTTCATAAACCAAACATTTTTTTTTTTTTACTTTTACAAAAGCTACAACAATGACATCTTGGAGTGGTGTTCAAATCTCTCATTTCATTGAACCACCATCACCTTAGTTCTGCAAAATAATTATTATTATCTTGCAAAAAAAAGTAGTTACGTCATAAACCCACGCTCGTCAACTTTTATGTATTAAAATTTCATTAACATAACCCAAAAATTCAAGGAAATTAGGTATACACCACCTCAACTAATTATCCATCAGTTCACTCTCATTATTTTGATCATGCGCCAATATTTTGAAGTTTGTTCGGTCACTCATACGAGGGAATTTGTTAAATATTTAAAAATTAAAATTCGTATTACTGTACACTAAAAATTGAATTTTAAATCCAACTTAATTTTATAAAATCGATTTGTAATATTATACATTAAAATATAAATTTTAAATCTAACTCAATGTTACAAAATCGATTTGTAAAGTAAAATTTGCATTCCATTTATATAATATAGGAGATTCCATGAGGGAGATCCTATTTGATTTAATTAGTAGTGTCTTCAATGGTCAGGACATAATTCCACGATGCTTGCGTGGTGGTGCCTCATTGGGATAGAGCGTACTGACTCAAGTGGTGAGAGTAGCAGGAGGCTTGAAACATTAACTTTGTGCGTGGGATGTAACAATTAGTTCGGTAGAGCAGTAAAGGTCACCACAAGTGCAAGCATCCGCTGAATCCGACTAATTATATGTATCCGGATGAGTCGTGTCTTGAGTCTTAGTGTATTGTGTGAATGTCATAACATGATTGGTTGACATATGCATTTTGGATTATGAAAGTGTATGTAACTATATGATAAACTATTTTCTACTCTAGCTTACCCTTTGCTTGTTTGATTGTTATGTGTGTGGTCTTCTCTTTTTTGCGACGATCGTCGATTTATTGATGTGAGCAGATGCAAGAAATCCTCGTGGTCAACAGGGAAATGGTGATTCCGCTGCATAGCTTTGAGTTGGATTCCGCTTTTGTATCTTCCTATAGGGTTGTGGTCCATGTACCGCTTTATCTTGGCCCTGTATTTTGAATACTTTAGACCCTTTACCCTGTTTTGTATCGACATCGTGGTGTGTCCTTGATTATTTTTCTTTAAAGTACCTTGATACTTGTAGGAGCGACATTATACTCATTGACTTAGCTTCTTATATTATTTTGTGTAATGTTTTCATTTAATTATTTTATTACTTAAATAAGACGTTACATAATTGTCTCATCTCTGATCGACGCATGACTTCTAACGTTATAACAAAGACTTTCAATATTGTTACAAATTATTAATTGGTTGTTACATAAAATTTTAGCATCGATGTTTAACTTTTGTCTTAGATATGTACCTTTTTCACACAAAGGTAAATTGAGATGTCAATTTGCAATGAATGGTACCTACCGTTCGCTATGATAGTGTGCCCTTCACTTTGGTAATTTTTCTTTCACTTTCCTTCAATTCTAGCAAATATATATTTTGCAATATGAAATGGATCCTTCTTGTGATTCTATTATATGGATAATAGTTATAACAATATACTTCTAAAATATTATAAGCCACTCCCTGAATGCTTTGTTCGTCACAATCAAATTGTGGTTAGACTTATTCTGGGTCAAACTATTTTCTGTTTAATTTAAATAGGAATAAATTATTTTCTTTTAAATGAAGTTCTGATAAAAAATTAAACTTTTATTTTGGTTTAACATAACTTTTATGAAATCACGATGATAACGCACGATTGCCTGCATAAAAGCTTACGTCTTATTAAGTTTTTATGTATGCCAAATTTATTATTGAATCAGTTAATTGAGTAATAAGACAATTAGGAAAAACTTAACATAATATAAACAATAAGATATGAGAAGTAAAATAACTAATGTAAGGAACAAATAGTATGGTTAGACTATATCACAGTTGCACATATGATTTCTTGTAAGATCTTATATGTCTTATATGACATTTTACGATTATTTTATAATAAATATCTAAAGAGACCATTGATTTTGTACTAGTCGAATATATTTGACTGGTTACGCAACATAAAACTCATTTAGTACTTAAAGTTATATAATATATATATATATATATATATATATATATATATATATATTGTATAAATGTTTCGTAAATATTAATAAAATGTGGTATGCGGTCAGTCATCCCGAACCATCGGCTCGGATACCACTGATGGGTTTATATATATTTTTCATATATGAGTTATGGTTATAGTTATTGAGAGAGTTAAGAGAGTGTGATTCTATAAAGTTATATGACATTAGTCTTACACATATAAAACTTTTGACACCACTTTTACACCAACATTTTAAGGCAATGATCTTATGAGTCTTTATTCTTATATAGTGTTTAACTTTGTCTATTCAATCTAATGTAGGATATTTTGACTCACACTTGAACTATCACAAACGATACATATGTAGAAAAACTCTTATTTTGTGAAAAAAAAAAAAACAAACTTTCTCTATCTTGAGCATAACACAAATTAGGTTACATTCTCAAGTAAGATAACATTATCCTTCTAATTATAAATACATTTAAGAACTTAAGTCTTGTTATAACTATAAAAAAACACATACATCGTACTTAATAGGAAGATTAGATGGTCCTGGAACACTGTTTCTTATAAAGTTCTAACCAATTTTGGTAACATGTATTTAAATTTTTTTAAGATAATAATTAATGATATTTAATACGTGTCATATGTAATGATGATCAATATTATAAAGAAGTGATGATCTAAGACCACCTAAAAATTTATCAGAATGAACAAGACACTTACAATTAGAATAAATCCTATAATTTTTGATTGAAACTAGTTTTTTTGAAATATTTATATTATATTTGTGCTTTAGCTTTGAGTTACCCAAAACCAGACTTCATCTTCAACCCAATCCTAACCTATACCATATTAAGGTGATAGTGATTTAAGTGAAGAAATAAAGGTATATTAAAGTGGAATCTTTTTGCTGTCCTTATGCATAGTGTAATAATTTAGCATGAGGAAATGAAAAGTTGTAAATTGTTGAAAGAACAAATGGTGTAAGAATAATCGTAGAAATATTTATATATATATACTTTTTTTCCGAAATGTCCCTTAATTATGGGATGGCCCCTACGATGTGGTTTAGCATGTGATCCTGCGCCACCTACCGTTGACACCTTTTTGCAAAATGAGGTGGTAGGAATCTAATACAAAGAATATGGGGACCAATTCTTCACAAAAATATTGGGATGAAAATTTACTTGCAAGATTTAATAATAATGAAATTTAAAATAAATTACGTATCTTTAATCTAAAATTTTAAAATAATAAAAATTAGAATTTTGTTTTTCAAATTCTTAATAAGAAGTTAATGTGTAATAGCTTACAACTTTAGAGACGAGAAAGATGAGAAAAGTGTTAATCTTGTAAAGTTAAAGAGTATTTAATCCTTACATTATAGAAGTTTGTTCCGATGGGAAACAGTTTTGAAAGAAAAGAAAAGAAAATCTAAAGACCAAATAACACCTATCCTTTTTCAACCAGTTACTTTTACATAACTTGATCTCAATCTTCGAAAAGTTAATCATGCACCATAGCAATGATTAAAGAGATGTTCATGTACCACATGCTAACCACACTTTTATCGTTTTTTTTTTTTCTTTTGGTAAACTCATACACGTTGTTTAAATAATAATAATAATAATTAAGCCAATGTGATTCAAAGCGACACATCAAATTAGGCTCTAACAAGAATAAAGAATAAATCAAACTGGTACATTCAAGAAATTATTTATTTACAGCTATTCAAAAAATATTTTCCGGGGTTATATTATTATGTCAAATTTCAATTATCTTCCATTGTTATTTCGAGCATTTTTTCTATTTGATTGAGATTATTCTTGAATAGTATTGATAATCGATTTAACTCATCGGTTGTTAATTAGTTTTCTTTATCTTTTATGAAAATCAATTTCATAACGATTTCTTCGTAATTAACATTAGTTTCTCCAATTGATTCTTCTTTCACTTCAACCTTATTTGAGGTAAGGACTACTTTAGTATTTTTATTATTTTTATACATAAATTTTAATATTTGAGTACTTAGGCTTCTTATCATTATTATCATAATTTTTCTTTAATTTTGTCATACTATTTTAATGTTCTTAATTAAATTTTATTTTTCTTAAATGATCAATTAAATTTATAGTGGTAAAGTTACATTTATTGTTCACGCAATATTAACAGGTCAACTTTAATTGATGACTTGTTATTAGTTGGTTATGTCATTTGGTATTGTTATAACACCCATTTGGTATTGAAGTTGTGGTATCAAGAATAGTATTTAGTTGGTCAAATTTGAAGTAATGAGTTAGTTTCTTGAAAAAAAAATTAATAATTCAATGCAATGAAAATAAAATTATCTCAAACAAAGGAAGATTATGGGTAAAAGTTCAAATTTTGTCAAACTTATTTTGAAGCTTAGATATATAAGAACTTGAACAACAATAAAAAGGGTTCGCTTAATACTAACAAATATTCATGTGGTTCTTTAAAAGAAATTAAACGAAAATAAAAAAATAAAATTTTATATTATAATGATATTAAAGTGGGAACATTAGAATGAAAGTCTCGCACATATTAACTATTATTTTGAAGTTAAAAAAAATGACATTCATTATATTTGAATTTTTTTATGAGGTCATATATATATATATATATATATATAGAGAGAGAGTTTATAATATTTTTTAGCTTTAATATATTTTATATATTTATTAATCATCCGAGTTTTAGATTTTGACAACTTTACATGGTTGTGAGCCGTATGAAGCAGGTATGTCTTTCTTGACCTCATCAAAAAGTCTTAAAACTTGATTAAGGACAAGATAGTCACAAAACAAGCATACTTTGGGAATTAATGTGTAATCTACGATTAGAACGTGATTAGGTCAAGATTAGCAAATGAACAAAGTCAAGTTCAACTCCTAGTCCTGTAAATATATATTGGTAACAAAAATACATAAAAGTGTGTCTTAAGAATTCTGTGAATTTATGTCTAAAACTAATACTTACCGACACTAACTTGAGCGTTAGAGTATTTGTTGCAAGTACCCACTACCGAATACCAAGAATCGAGAAATATATTATACGTCGAAAAAAAGTTGAGAAGTGATTAGTAGGGTCTTCCTTGGTCTATTGAGAACATTTGACATACTCAATAAATTTTATACATGTATTCAAAGATTTTGAGAAATGGAATATGTGTTAATGGAAGTTACAACCCTTTTCACATCCATTATGCTCTAAAAATGCAAAGGAAACTTTCATATCAAATTGGATACCTTTGCAAATTGATTATTAATGTGTAAAAAGTTGTATTGAAAAACATATCTCTACCCAAGTTTTTATCAAAGTTTGTATATTTCTCGAAACCTCTAACATTCACAAAAGTATGAACAAAAGTTTGATAAACAAGATTTGTTTTTGGTGAATGATAGCGTGCATAATAATCTATTGCCATGAGTTTATGATAAGAAATGGCAAAACAAGAACGAAGGTGGAAGGTTTTCATGTTCTTATTGGAAAACAAACAAGAAAATTTTCAACAAATCCTAGAAAACTTAGTATGACCACTAAGTCACTTTTAATTACCTGAATTGAATAAATATTTTTAGTGAATAAAAATTCAAATCGAATCACACAGGTTTCTTCATGGGTACAATATTGATTTCAAGCTTATAATTAAGTATGATTGGAGGTTGAATGTTGTGTATTAAATGTGGTTCCATTAGTACCGATCCACATGTTCAACCTGGTTATTAAATATCACTTAACGTCGAACAGTTACGTCTTGATTTGTGTGCTGTAGATCAATACCAAACTAAAACTTGAACCTCATCATCTTCAAACATGAAAGTAACCTGAATAAAGTGTGTGATAATTTTACATTACCTCTGTTACTTTTAGTGAAAGCATTTGATCTGGGTAATCATTTGAGTCAGCAATGTGAATGTGGCGTGCAAATCTGCTTTTAACAATACCCGTTAGGTAAAAGCCTTGAATGAAATAGTTGTTTCCAGGTACACTGGATGTGAATTCAATTATCCTTTTCTTGGTGGCAGAAAGCTTTCTGAAAATCTTTGTATCATATGATCTTATCATGTGCTCAAAAAGGAAAATCAAAAGAAAAATGATTTTCCATGTAGATTAAATACCCAAAGAACACCAGTCACATCACTTTCATTTTCGGAATGAGAACAGTTCCATCTCCCCACCACCAAAAATAATCACATTCATACAACTTATTGCCAAAAAAGAGGAAGAATGAAAATCACAGAAACACACCCAAATGCAAGGATTTTATTCATCAGAAGAAGGAAGTTATTAAAAAAGGTTGACAGGAGTAAAATTACAGATTTATTAAAAACCCAAACAACAAAAGCTACCACAATGAATTTCCTCACCGGAACCACTTCCTCCAACAACCACTTGACACACGGTGAACGAGTTAAAACTATAACAAGTTAATCTCACACATCAAGATAAACATTTAAATACCAAGGAAAAAACATCCAACTTGAGAAGAATTAAACAAATTATATAATAGTAATAATAATAATATAATAATAATAATATAGAGAAAGGAAAATCAAAACACTAAAAGAGAAACGGTAATTAGGAGTACAATTACAAATTACAGTCTTTCTTCTTCTTTTTTTTTCTTTTAGCTTTTTTTTCCTCTCACTTTATTTATCCTCCTTCTGCCTCGTTGCCTGACTCGGTCACTGACTCACTCCACTCCAACAAGTTCAATCAAACCATTTTTACCGATTTACCACGATCATCATCGTCATCATCATCCACGATCCAATTAATCTACAGTGTACAGTCCAGCTGGTTAACTCGGGGGACCCAGAGAGTGAACCCACTAGGACTCGGGCGCAGGAAGCTTCCACGCGGAGGTGGCGATGAGTGGCCTAGTGTGCCACCCAAGCATGAGGCAGCCGTTATTCTCCTCCACCCTGTACCCGTCACCGCCTGCGAATAGAGCCAGCAACATACTAGCTTGCTTGAACGCGTTAGACCCGAGATGAACTGGGTCAAACCCGGCAGAGCCCATTCTTCCTCTCCACTGGCTCAAAGTCTCGTGACGCTCCACGCGCTCCACGCCTTCGTACGCCACCACGTTGCATATCTGTCTCCCAAGGTACAACTCCGACATCAACAGATCCTGATTCGGCGAACCCAACCCTGTGGAGGTGGAAGAACCCTCCAGCGAGTCAAAGAGACTCGAATAGTAATGCAAGGCTTCAGTGAACCGGTCCAAGAAAACCGGTCCGTTGTGGTTCGCCTCTTGCTCCACGATGGTTACGATTTTGGGGTTGAGCTTTTTCACTGTGTCCATGACCTTGTCGACGGATCCGGGTCGGGCCAGCATGCGATGGAGCTCGAAGACGGAGTTGACAGCGACGGCTTCTCCGGGACGGATCTCAAGCATGTTCGGGTCGAGATCTGCAAGGCTGCTGCAGACGAATCCGCGGAATTCGAACTGGACGCCGATGGTTTGGGCTAACTGGGCCAACTTCCAGCCCACTTGCTGCAGCGCGTCAGTGTTGTCGGGCTGCGGGGGCCCGATTCCGGTAAGGCGGAAAGTTGGGGGACCGCCAGGGCGCAATGCGAGTGCCTGCATGAGGGCGGGCCACTGCATCCCCTGTTTGAGGCCGAAATCGATGACGTGGACTCTCCCAGCGGTGGCGAAGGCCTCGAGAATGGCCTGGTTGGCGGTGAAGTGTGCGAACTTCAGATAGGGGCAGGACTCGTAGAAGTGCATGTGGAGAGGGTCGGAGAAGGAGGAATCGAGGGTTTCCTCAGGGAAGATGCCATAGATTCGACGCGCCAGGGCCTGGGCAAAGTACGACGCCACTTTCCTCATGGCGCCGGCTTGCGACGCTGCGAGTATGCCCACGTGCTTCACCAGTGCGTCCGCCAGCTTCAGATTCTCCTGCTGGACGGCCTCCGCGCAGGCCATGAGAGTGTGCACCAGACGCACGCCGGCTTCCTGCGAGTCAACGAGGACTACAGGGCGCGTGGGCTCCGAAGCGGACTCTGAGGATTCAATTGGGGAAGCCTTGAGGCGCTTGTTGGTGGGCGTTTCGATTTCTTCGACGGTTTTGGTGGTTGTGGTAGTGGTGGTGGTGGTTGTGGCAGTGGAGGAGTTAATGGTGGGGGCGGGTTGAGGGGGGTATGCGGCTATCCCAGGAATGGCTCTGAGGTCATATTCGGAGTCGTCGTTGAAAACGCGTGAGTTGGTGGTGAGGATGGAGGAAGAGTGGGAGGGGTTTTGGATGAGGAAGGAGGAGGGATCGAGGATGGTGTTGGTGGGTTCGGGGTTGAGTTCAGCCAGCATGCTCTGGACCCATGAATGGAGATCCGTAGGGTCGTAGTGAACGGTGTCGGAAGCAAGGTGGGAAATTCCGTCTTCCTGGGCACTCCCCATGACCATCTCCAACTGCTCGAGCTTCTGTGCGACGTCAGCCATGTCGGAAGCACGGACCCTGTAGCCCAACGCCGCCAGCAACTCATCCATCCCTCCCCCCTGCTGGTGGCGGTCTTCCTCCCACATCTTGGCCTTGCCGTTTGGCATTGAGGAGCACTCACCCTTGACACCCCCTCCGGCGCAGCTGTCTTGGTAATCCCTCTTCATGAGGAGGAAATTGAATGGAGGAAGGGAAGAATGGAATTGGAATTAGAATTAGAATTAGAATTAGGATTGGTGATTTGGAAATGGAATTGGGTCATAGGAAAAGGGGGCTGGGGAGTTTGAAGTGAGAGAGGTGGAAAGGGAGAGAGAGAAGAAGAAGGGTGGAAATTGGGAAAGATAAGGGAGAATGGAAGCCATAATAATGGAATGAATTGTTTTATTTTAAATTTATGATTTTGATTGATATTGTGAAAAAGTTTTTGGATGGTGAGTGTGATATTTGGGAGTGGTTTAATTTAGTTGAAGTGGGGGTTTAGAGGAAGGGAAAGAAATAGGTAAAAGGCATCAAAGAGCCGTGGCAGCACCGCAATGCCAAGAAAGATGCCCATGATAGTGTACAGCTCGTGCATACCCCAGACACCATACACTACAAAATCAGGTGCCCGTACTCTTCATCGATTGAGAGCCTTGGGGACCGAGAATCATCCTGGGCTCCACCTTTCTACCTCCCTTCTTCACGCGCCCAGTAATAACTCACGGATCATACTATTTACCCAAATCATCATTTCTATAAATTACTAATCCCCCATTTATTTTACTTTAATAAATGAAATGACATTATTCTGCCTTTAGCATTTATTCACCCATCCTAAACTATCATCTTCCCTCACCTAGCCTTGCTATTTTAGTATCATACCTCCTTTACTTTAATAAAGTTTTTTTTCTCTTTACTCACACCAATATATCTATCAAAACACGCGTACCAAATTTGACGAATCATAATTCTGAAATGCCTGCATATATTGCCATATATAAATATCTTTTTAAGATGAAATAATGCAAGAAGAGGGAGTGATTGTTTGATTTCAACCCTCCACTCTGCTATTTAAATAATTAAATAATAAAGAAAAAAATAAAGTAAGGGTGGTATTTCTGTGTGGAGTGGCCTATGAGAACTATCTGTGGTCGGCTTCCGTATGTTCGAGTGGGGAATAACTTCTCACGACGCACATGAAGGAGAGATCAAGGGGACAGGTCAACTTTGGTCTCCACGCGCCCCACTCCCACGCCCAACAACACTGAACCAGAGACCGCACTGGGCCACGTGCCCAGTTGCCGTAGGCGCGTGTCTCCCCACGCCACACGTGAGCGACGATGAAGGTGAGAACAGATGAGTTGCATCTCGGGCCCACTGAAAGAGGGGTCTGTGCTGAGAGAAGATCAACGAGGACGGGGATTCAGACGTCAACATCGATTTTAGGACCATCCATCGTGGGACCCACCGTCCAAAAACAAAGCATTACTACTACTTCTTCTCTTTCTCTCTCTCTCTCTCTCCCTCTGCCGAGAGAAACGGGATGCCAGCTAAGCAAGTCCCTTGTAACAGCGATATCATCTTTCTTTTTTTGTAAGCTAAAATCTTAACAAATCATTTAATCATATGCCTTTTTTAAAATTCACACATCCTTATACTTCTTTTACCTGGCAAAAATATGAATTATAGAGTTAACAAACCGGATGAAAAAGGCATAATAAACTTGTCAACATTAATTTATATATATATATATATATATATATATATTAATAATGTGAAGAAGGTCCTTCTAGAGGAAACGGCGTTGCTGCGGTCCCGTTTGACTAAACTGTGAAAAGGGCGCGTCCTCATCATTCCGACGGTGACGTTAGGAGGCGAACACGAACACGAACTGGTTTCTCTTTTTCCTTTTCTTTGGGTGAAACAGTTGTTAATAATAATGCATAAGAAATAGTTTAATTGTGGAGAAATTAATAATGAAAAATGAAAAATGTGATAATTGGATTGAAAGGGGAGGGGAGGGGGGAGAAGGGGCAGTGACAGGTGGTGTGGTCAGTTATATATGAAAGGGGAGAGGCCATGGCCATGTGATTCTGCCACGTTTCACAGATTCTCTTGTCCCCGTGGTCCCTCTTCCTGCACCACCACCATCACCACCACCCTCACTCACTCTCTTTACATTTTTAAACCATCCGTTTCGATTAATCTCCATCATCGTTTTTTCCGGAATTAACCTTAACCCTAAGTACCACCAGCTTATCCAAAACAATCCTCAATATAATGTACATACATACATACTTGTGACAGTTGAGATCCTGTTATCATTAAACACCCCTTGTACAAACCGCTTCCAATCACTCTCAACCCCTGTTCATAATTAAACCATTTTTTAATTATTCCCCTTCCCTTTCAACCCATCCTTCGATCACAATTAATTACACGTATATAATTCTATTTTTCATGTACTTAGCTTTTCCCTCGATTATATACACACACAAAAAAACATTTCTGCCAAATAAATAATTTAATTATTCATAAAACCCCAAGGTCTACTCAACGTATCATCATTTAAATTTCTTTTTCTCCAAAGCACTAAAGGTCTACTTTAGTGAATAATAACCCTTCCGGAGGAACTAAAGTCAATGTAAAGTTATACTATTCACTGTAATTGAATAAGATGTTTGGTTGAGTTTAGTCAACGCTACACTTTTTACTTGGTTTTTGCAACAGGGATTCTACCAATTTTAGCGCTTTAAATAAATAAAATTACTCATCAAAATTTCTATTTTCGTTGCTATTTTTATATTTATTTAGTGGTTAAAACTTAAAATACCAACTTCGTTCATGTCAGTGTGGCTGTTAAAAGTAATCGCGTCGAAATATTTTATACTATAAATTTTAGTATTCATTTATTCCTTTAAAAATATAAATAACTAAATAGATTATATTTCTCATGTTTACACAGAAAGATAAACAGTTGTCTTTATGAAGCAGATAAGAGGACAATACAGTTAATTAGTACAATAAAACTTTAAAAAATCATAAATCTCATAAAATATATATATATATATATATATATATATATATATCAGAAAGAAAATTAATCTTGTAAAAGCAGATCATATATATTAAAGAAGTTATATATTTCTCTTTTTTTTATGATTTATATCATATCTATCAGGCTTAATCGATTAATTGATAAGACAGCTGACTTTGTGCACTCATAATTAAAAATAATAATTGTAAACCTTATTCGGCATATAATTGACCTGCTATTTTTTTATTATTTTAAATATATTATTCATCAAATTACATATATTTTTCTATTGTTTTAAATATAATTATCACTAATTTGGATTAATCCGCATTTTTATCCAAGTATATAAAATAAATTTTTATCAAATTATCATATCAAATAAACAAAATATGTATGTCATGGTCATTTATGTAAAAGATATATACATTTATTTATCAAATTATATCTTCTTTCTATTATTTTTTTTTCTTAGGAATTGTTCTGGCCAATAAATATGGAAACACGTAAATGGAAGCATTTCTTATGTTCTTTTTTTTTCATTATCCCTCTTATAATGTTTAGGTATTATTTTCATATAAAAACATCTTTTTGTTTATTAAAAATACTTCTTTAATGTTATTTAGAGTAATTTAAATGTATTAATAACAATATTATAATTTACTTATTAAATAGATATTAATGCTAGGTGAACAAAATACCTTAATCCTAACAATACATTATAATTGAAAATTACCTGTCACTTAATTTACTAATTGACACGAATTTGGATCGATTAAGAGTAAAATGTTTTCAAATACTATAGTGATCAGACGAAATAATTTTCAATATAAATATTTTGTTATATAAAAATTTATATTATTTTTGTTCTGATTCGACCCAAATTATTCCAAACGACCTTATGAAATATTATCTTTTAAAAAATATATGGAGGAAATAGAAAAAAGATATTTAAACTGTATTTAACATCGATGTTGAACTTGAACTTAGATATACCAAAACAATTTTCAAACTATATAACCTTTTTATATTTCTTAGTGAACCCACATTATGACGTTTGACTAATACCCTTCACATTATAGCTCGAATAAAAAGTAAACTATTACACACAGAGGAGATATTAATATCACCAAAGTCTTTTCCATGAGCATTTAATTATGAAATTGTATAATTCTCGCCATTTTTTCAAGACACAACTGTATTATATTTACATTATTAGCTTAATAATACTTAAAACTGCTTCCGTCCAATAATAAGTAAAATGTTCTCAAATTTTACAAGATCATTTCTAAGTTATGAATTGGATGATCTTGAGTTGATGCAAAAAAAGTAAAACGTAAGTAAAAAAAGGAAAAAAAAAATCGTATATTTTATATATATAAGCATGAAGCAAAGTAAAGTATGGTAAAATATTGGTCCCTATGTTAGAGTTTAAGAGAGAGCCCCTAGCCTGAATGAAGTAATAGAAATTGAGGGAAACCCTCTAAGTTGGTTAAACGACTACGCGTGATAATATTGAAAGGTTGTCCCCCACTCCCAAAAAAAAAAGTGAGAAACATTGCATTCTAGTTTCTTTAATGCACAGAAGAGAATTGAATTTTTTATTTTTTTTTTATTTTGTTGCATAGTTTTTGTGCTCTCTTTTCTTTCTCAAGTTATGAAACACGCACATTGTGTACAAATCAAACTCGACAGCCCCACACGAAAGCCGTAAATGCGAATGGCTTATCCTGTTTGTGTTTGTGTTTGTGTTGTGGCATGGTGGCATGGCAAGTGGACCGTAATCTTTCCATCATCACAAAACTCGTGACTGAGGCATTGCCGACACAGTCAACGCTCAAGTCTTCACACATTTTCTTCATAACTTCACACATCTTTATAACATCATTTCTATAATCACCAAAATGTGTCGTATGAAACCTTGTATCATCAAAGGTAAAAAGTCAGTACTTTATCGGTTATGTTGTGCGTGATACTAAACAGTATAGGGCGTGGTTAGTTGGCATAACTCAAGAACTAGAAAATTGAAAGTGTAAAAGCCGATGCTTCTTTTTGGTGGGGATTTTAGTATAATGTGGTGTGACGGGTAGATGCAAAAAGCAGCGTAGGCAATTAAGTGAGAAATTAATGGTGTATTAATATTACTATTAGGCTATTAATTGTTTTTGCTGACCACATCCAAGCAAAACGAATCAGAGTTAATGGTTTTAGGTTTTCCAAGTACGGCTGCCTTTTAAATAGCGCTGCCTATTATATACTGCTCCGTACACTCCTGGAACAATGCAATTTCTTTTTTTTCTTTTTAATACTTTATACAAAATACTACATTTTTTTAACACATCACAAAATACTGTTGCTGCTATTAAGTGAAAAACTAACGTGGATGTTAGGTTAATACTTTGAAAATCCATTGTTCAATCTAAAGTTATTGGTTTTAACACGATTTTAACTAAAATTTTTAAATCTTAGCTTTGATTGTTAAACAGTTTATATATATATATATATATATATATATATATATATATATATATATATATATATATATATTTTCGTTTGTTAAGTCTTTTCATCCGATATTGATAATATAGGGATTTGGAGAATTGCCATATCATTAATTGATTTGATGTAATATTTATATGTAAATTTTTCCATCAATGTATTTTTAGTTTTTTTTATATATATATAAATTTATTTTATTTTGATATATTTCTGTAACTAACTTGATATCTTTTTCTCCAAATTTAATTTTATTTGTTCTTAGCCTCTTTTTTTCTTTAATCAAAGTCTATTATTAAACGATGATAGGATAGTCATTTGACTTTCAATTTTGGTGATTAGGTTGATGTAACATGTTTGGGATATATTATATGGTCATAAGGTGCTGTAAATTTTTGTGATATTTACAATAACTTTGTATAATATTTTAAAAATAATTGTTATCGTTGAGATTCTGATATCTCTTTTTAGATGATAGTTCAAAAACACGTATACAATAATAAGCTAATTTAATTTAAATAGTCGCATATTATATAAATATAAATATAAATATAAATATAAATATATATATATATATATTGATATATTAATGATATCATGTTTATTGTATACATATAATGGGTTAGGTTTGACGGATCAATTTATAAAAAAAAAAAAAATTGAGACAGTTAAATCTTCCAACTCACACCAGTTCGATCCATCCAGCTTGCAAACCCGGCGAACTAACCCACGAATCAAGTCAGGCTAGTTTGTGACTTGTTTCAATTAAAAAAATTGACATCACTCACACAAGACACATCTTACTCTCATTTTTCTCATTTATCCATCTCTGATCCTTCAAGATAGTAGAACGTTATTATTTTTTTCTTCCTAGCTTATTTTAGGTAATGTGAGACTTTACAAAACATATTATTTTTATTAGCTCAACAACTAGCAGTCACGGATCCTCCAAAGTTTTCTAATTTAATTTTTTTATATATTTTTTAAAATTTTATTTATGCCTGTTCTATTATTTATATTAATTTTAGAAAAAAATCCCCTGACTTTTTTTCATCTTTCTTTTGTTTCTCTTTTTTCCGTACCTCCACATCTCTTTCTCACCTCTTCCTTTCTATTTTATTTTTCACCCTCAATCTCTTATTCTTTACAAAAATAATTTGCACCGCAGTGAAACTTGAGAGTTAAAGGAACATCATGCATTGATCAAATTCTTTTTATAAGTAAGTTCGATTTGTATTTGTTTTATTTTTAAACAGTTTGTTTTCCTCGGACATATGATTTATTCGTCTAATATGTATTATTGGATGATAATATTTATTTTTTTCTAAATAGATGAGAGATATAAATTTATATTACAAAAATTATGAAAAATTGTAAAAGATTTTTTTTTTCAAGAAGAAGGCTTGTAATAAAAATGAAAAAAAAATGTATCTACGTAAGCTAAACCTGATAAATCATCTATATATAAAATAAAAGATCTAATTTGAAATCCCTTAAATTTTTTATAAAAGTTCTGCCACTACACCTTTTAATAACAAAAATTAACAACTAATAATTTTTTTTAATTCAACAAATAATTAAAATAATTTTTCAATCAATCATATTTTATTTTAAACTCATTACACCTATTAAAATTTTATTCTAACTGAATAGATTATATTTTCCATTAATTACAAATTAATTTTACCTCCTGAATAAATTTTAATTTCTATCCATTTTAACTATAGAGGCAAAAAATAATCTTACACTTGTTATGTATTAAAACATTTTTTTATGTGTCACATCCATCCAATCATTCATAATTTTTTTTGATAAATTTTCTCTTCAAATTTATTCATTTATCTCTTATGTTGTGTTCACTTATATTGATTTACTATACAAAGGAAATAGCAAAACACGATTTGAGTGTGAAACACATATTCATTTTGGGGTTAAATATGTTTCTGGTCCCTTAACTTTTAGTAAATTTTGGAATTAGTCCATTTTGAAACTTTGGACCAATTTAGTCCTTGATCTTTCGAAATACGTGGATTTAGTCCTTTTAATCAAATTTTGGTTGGTTTATTGGA
>Ga0214544_1004104_pt1 | contig 29450 bp, 9 predicted proteins | sample CNSS3metaG_FD_160074 | JGI IMG/M metagenome (GOLD analysis project Ga0214544, IMG submission 160074) | Root nodule microbial communities from cowpea collected in UCLA plant growth center, Los Angeles, California, USA - CNSS3 | ecosystem: Host-associated > Plants > Roots > Nodule | place: USA...
TATATATATATATATAAGGTAAAGTTTAGCGGGTACAGGTATCCACGGTACGGATACTATGATACCCGTACCCGCCCCGTTAACATGCGGGTATCAAAAATACCCATACCCGCGGGTAGCAGGTATCCATTTTTAATATCCATTTCCTACCCGTTGCGGGTTTTATCCGCGGATACCCGCGGGTACGAATTTTTTTGACATCCCTAGTAATACCATATAAGGTATGAAAAACCTAAGGAGACCAATGGAAAGTGAATATTGCATCTATTCAAGAAGCAAGATGAGTTCAAATATAGAGGTCATTGGGACATGCAGTTTGGTTTTTAGTAGTGGTTTTATTTTGTGTTTAGAAATTGTCTTTTGTATTACTAGTTTTGATAAAAACTTAATTTTCATTTTGCGATTTGCACCTTTGGGTGTTATTTTTTAATTTTATGGAATATGGTTTTACTTTGTTGAATAAATCGATAGTTGTTGGTTTTTATGAACTACGTGATGGTCTTTAATCCATTAAATTAAAATTTACAATGCTTATAGTTCAATGCATGTTTATGTTGGGTTAAACAATGTGTTGTGAATGAGAATTCCTCTATGTTATGGCATCGGGGATTGGAACATGTCTCCATTAAGAGAATTAAGCAATTAATAAATGATGAAGTACTTAGTACTTTATATTTTGCTGATTTTGAAACTTGTGTGGATTGCATTAAGAGTAAGCAAACTAACAAGTCCAAAAGAGGTTCTAAAAGGAGTTCAAACTTACTAGAAATTATTCATACAAATATTTGTTGTCCAAATATAGATGCAAGTAATTTGCGATACTTCATCACCTTTATAGATAATTACTCATGATACATGTATCTTTACTTACTTCATTGTAAGGATGAAGCTTTAGATGCCTTTAATGTTTGTAAGGCTAAAGTAGAGTTACAATGCGGAAAGCAGCTTAAGATTGTGAAATCAGATAAAGGTGGAGAGTATTATGGTAGATACACTGTGAGTGGACAAGCACCTGGTCCACTTGCGAAATTTCTTCTAGAACATTGGATTGTTGCCCAATACTCTTTGTCTGGTTCTCTAGATCATAATGGTGTGGCAGAAAGAAAAAAATGAACTTTAATGGATATGGCGAGAAGCATGAGGAGTCATGCAAAGCTTCCTGAATTCTTGTGGATTGAAGCACTTAAGATGGTAGGGTATACAATGAATTGAGTTCTAACCAAGACTGTTTTAAGAACACTTTTTGAGTTATTCAAATGTTGAAAACCCAATTTATGACACATACGCCTTTGGAAATGCCCATCTAAGGTGACATTTTATAACCCACAAGAGAAGAAACTAGAACCTAAGACTATTAGTCAGTATTTCATTGGATATGCTGAAAAGACCAAAGGTTATAGTGTTTTATTGTCCATCTCCTAACACTAGAATTGTAGAATCAAGGAATGTAAAATTTCTTATAAATGACTTGATTAGTGAGAGTGATTTAATTCAAAATAATCATAATGAAGTACAACCCTCTAAATCGTTCAACAATGTATTAGACAACTAGTTATTCGAGTTCCACAAATTGTTGGAAACAAATCAAGTTGTTGAGAACAAGTTGAGCAAGTTTCTAATCCATTATTTTCATAGATGTAGTCCATTTATCAATCAATTTTATAATTGTTACATATTTTTTTATACTGTAATCTCATATAATTAGCAACAATTTACTATGGTAACTACTTTGTGATGGACAAAGAACTCTATAAGTTTTCACATGTGCTTTGGGTTATCAAATCTATATTATACTATACCATCAAAGTTTTAGAGAATGAAAGTTTGAAACAAAAAAAAAAACACATTAAAGAATTCTCATGACATTGATAATGGTCGAAGGTTAGTCTTTGATATTTTTTCCGCATTAGTTTTATATTGTTAGATTTCTTAATTATTCATCACTAAATGATTTTCCTACTTTTCTTACATATCTATATATTTACTTATGCACTCCATAATCATCATGAATAATGAACAGATCTAACGATTGAAAGACTACTTCAAATAGGAGACATATGTGATTCTTTTCAAGTTAGGTTTTCTTAACTGTATGCACTAAAAACGGAATATTGTCATTGCACTTCATAATCATGCTTTCATCATTTCGAATATAATTATCTCTTTATGTATTGCATATCTACATGTCAACACACACAAAAACATAAATACACAATATATCTATTTATGCACTCGTATCCACATTTACATGTCAATACACAAAATAGTAGTGTATTTATACAAAAGTGGAAGGCCAATTTTTCCAATTACACCAACCCTCATTTACAAATATTCATCATGTTGACAAATCTATGCAATACTTATTTTTTTTAAAACTAGAAATTTGATTAATTATAAATTACTTTTGGTTTAAGTTTGATAAAAACAATTATATACTCCATGATACACCCATGTCCATTTCATTCTCGATTATTTTTATTTTTGTATACCCATTTATTGTTTCAAATATTACTTAAATATCTTTTTTACAAAAGTTAAAAATTACAAGAAAAACATGGTATTATCAACTATTCTATATCAAAAGTATACACATTTTCTTTTCTTCAATATAAAATATCAATAAGGAAAAAAAGATAAAATTGCTTAGAAAAAAGTTGAATATAAAATGTTCCAAATATTAGTTAAATATTTTTTACAAAAAAAAATATCAAAATAAGGAAAGCATTATTAAATATTTACCTTTTATATATGAATATAAAATAATTATAAAAAGAATAAAAACGATCAAATTTATGTCTCAAAATTAAGTTATAAAAGTAAAAACAAAATAAAAGTTAATATATGTTTATTAATGAATTTAAAACGGAATTTGAGTGTGAAGATGACAACTAGTAAAGAAACAGATAAATTTAAATAATACTCATAGAAACATATTTTTTTGTCATCTCTAATAAAACTCGCATAAATAATGAAAAGGGGCTTCTAAAAAAATTAATTACTTAGGTAATGATTAAATTGAAACAAAATTTAAGCCTAAATTGTATTATTAATATACCACCAACATGATTATGAGTAAAAAAATATTAATTCTTTTAGTAGATTAATTTCTTAAGCAATTTATAAGTGCGTAGATACTTAATTATTATCTTCACTGACGTGTTTAATGATTTTACAATTTGGATGATGCTGGAAAAACTTTATCTTGAAAAATCACAACGTTGGCAGAATACGAATGGTGAGAACAGAAATGAAAAAGCGACCAAAGTAATACGAAAGCGGATAAACAAGGACTATTATAGAAAGAAACTAACACTTTGTCTCTATCATAAAAAAGAAAAAACGGTAAAGACAACCATTTATGCAGAACCAAAAATACATGGAAAAGGGAAAGTACATTGCTAAAGCTACATGACAGGCGAAGACATCCTCTCATTTTGTTTCAGACATGCCACTGGATTTCTACACTTTTCTTATCTACAATTTTCCAGTGTTGTCTCACACCGTGTAGTGCTGCTGGATAGTATCAATGTCCAAACCCTTCAGCTTCACCACAGACTCAACATGTCCTTTCAGAGTGTGAAGCTCACGAAGCCTGTAAACATAATGAATTAGTAATAAACACGCAGAGATTATAGAATCATAAATATTTATAGACAATAATTTCTATGCTTAGTACTATGAATTTTTTACACCGTAAACCAATCAGAATCATGTAATGTATGACCTTTAAAGACACAAAGGTGTGGTTGGCTTACCTTGCAACTTCAGCTCTTTTCCTGGCCTGCTCAGCAATCTCTGAGAGTTCTCTGTAACTGTTTTTCTCATTGAAAATGCTAGAAGTTTCTGGTGGTTGAAGTCCATGCAGGGTCCTCTGAGCATGAGCCCACTGAGCTTCCCTCTCCTCCTTGCCGTAGTCTTTCTTGGTGGTGAAGGCAGTCTGGCAGATTTTGAAACAACCAATTCAAATCAATTGTCATGAAAGCTTTCACCATTATAGAAAGAAAGCTAACACACGAACAGATACATACCTTGTTTTCTAGGAGGTTTTGCCAAGCCTTGCCACTCAATATGTAACGAATGGCAAACTTCATGAGGTCAAGTGGAAAGTAGAAGACAATACTGTATAGCCAGATGACTCCTGCCCAACCCCAACCAATTCCTTTCACCTTTGCAAAGCTCCAATCAGCATACACTGCTATGATTGTAGCAATCTGCAACAAGACATACAATTTGATCAAAATGGTGTTCCCTCCCCCTCTGATCTCGTAGCGTGGCTATAACAATTCTGGGAGATTAAAAGGAGCATCATGCTTACCAGCTGAGCAATAACGAAAGCGATAACTAAAAGCATTCCAGGGCGTTCAACAAAGGACCAGCTTCGAGAACGCGTAACAAATATCAGAGCCTGGCTGACTATACTGACTTGCAAATACAAAGCAGACATCATTTCATCATGAGTCAGGTGTCTAACTCCGAATTTTTCCTGCAAGAACAGTCAAGGGGGTGTTATTTGTTTGATCCAAGAAAAAGAATTGAACCTGTTTCAGTTGAATAATTCTTACAGGGAAGAAATCAGTTTCTCTCATTGCCCAGAAGAATATGATAGTCATCAGTGCCAAGTAACTCCCAAGCACAACCCCAGTAGCAAATATTTCTTGCAATTTCCAGCTATCAGGCAAGGGAGATGGCTTCACTCTGTCCTTGGAAATTGTCATGATTGTTCCTAATAGTATGCCAATTAGTGTGTCAGACCTCTCATGTCAATCAGCATAGTAATGAAGAGAAATCAAGTTTAATTCAGAGGATTATCTGCCAAAATCATAACAACTTTACCATCATTTAGAATGGCAATGATCAAAACCATGAAAGGAGAGAAATCGAACTTCCAGATCAATGCTATGAACATAAAGCCAAACTGTAACCAAAACAAGAGAGAACCCAAACTTATTGATATGCGCTCATTCTTTATCGTGACGATTACATAAAATCATAACATTAGTATCTACTTACCACTATTCGGATAGTGATAGATACTGCATATATCTGAAATACAAAGAATATATAGCAAACAATGTTAATTTAGAAACAACAAGCACAAAAGAGAATGTTTATGAAGAAAACAGATAGCAACCAACCGTATAGTTTTTCATTCTCTGGAAAATAGCCCTGCTGGTTAAGACGGCACTAATAATAACACTCAAACCAGGTTCTGTCAATACAATATCAGAAGCACTTCTTGCAGCATCAGTTGCATCAGCAACAGCGATTCCGATATCGGCCTTCTTCAAAGCAGGAGCGTCATTGACACCATCTCCAGTCATTCCACAGATGTGCTTCCTATCTTGCAACTTCTTGACAATTTCGTACTTGTGCTCTGCAGATACAAAAAGGGGTTGGTGAGGACAATGTATAACATTCAGGAGAAGAAATGAAGATGAAAAGAAAATCATCGGGGTCAACTGGTAAAGAGTGTGAACCTGGAAACACTCCAGCAAAACCATCTGCCTTCTCAATAAGCTCTTCTACTGGAAGAGCAGCAATACTTGCATCTTTGTCTTGACCAAGCAAGGAAGCAGATGGGTACATATTAGTTCCCATCCCGAGTCTTCGTCCAGTCTCCTTAGCTATGGCAAGTTGATCCCCTGGGGTGTATAACAGACAAGACACAGGACATTAAGTTGAGCATTATTGGCAATAAATACCATTTCATTCAAGAGACTCTTTGAAGGGAAAAATACTTAGGTTTTAATGAATTAGATTATTTACCAGTAATCATCTTGACATTTACACCAAGATGGAGAGCTCTTCGGATAGTTTCAGCACTGTCATGTCTGGGAGGGTCGAACAGTGACAACAAACCAACAAATTGCCATGAACTACCAGCGCTTTCTTTTGTTTTCTCAGGAACTTCCTGCAGAAGTAGGACAAAAGGACCAAGAGGGATTGGTAAAAGGAAATCCATAGTTTCAACACAAACTTCAAACGTGAAGATGCTATGAAAACCTGTCTAGCAACAGCAAGTGAACGAAGCCCTCTCTCTGCAAACTTGTCAATAATACCGTGAACCTTCCTCTTGGCATCTTCCCTGAGGTTACAAAGGGTCATGATCTGTTCACAAAATAAATTACATTAGCATCATCATTGGAGTAACAAGAAATCTCACCATTTCTGAACAAATTGAGTCATGAGATTACCTGCTCAGGAGCACCTTTGCTTGCACGGTGCCATTTTCCATCGGCATCAATGTAAGTCAAAGCAGTTCTCTTGTCAACAGGATTAAATGGCAAGAAATGCACTTCTCTTACCCCAGCCCTTGCCTACAGAATCACAAATTTGTTCATCATAAACCGTCACATATTTTTTTTAACAATTAACTGAAGTATAAAGACCGATGCAAATGAAGATAAGTTTAAAACCTCTTTTGGATCAGCAAGCATTCCAACAATGGCAGCATCTATTGCATCCTGGTTTTCAGTCCTGGAAGCCCTTGCGGCAAGAAGGATCACATGATCCTTGTCGACACCCTTTGCAAAGACCTCAATCAAGTTCTTATCTACACTCAACTTGTTAAGGGTCAGTGTACCTGTCTTGTCACTGCAAAGAACATCCATACCGGCCATTTCTTCAATGGCTGTCATTCTCTTCGTGATAGCACCCTGCTGAGAAAGCCTGTGAGAACCAATGGCCATTGTCACTGACAACACAGTGGGCATAGCAATGGGAATTCCTCCAATCAAGAGGACCAGAAGGTTGTCAATTCCATCTCTGTACTTGCGGTGCTGAATCGGGTACATGACTATGATCTCAGCCAACATACCAACTGCAATGGAACAAATACAGAAGTTTCCAATTGCTGTAAGCACTTTCTGGAAGTGGCCAACTTGGTTGGTACTATCGACCAGGTGAGCTGCTTTCCCAAAAAATGTGTGGACACCAGTTGCAATGACAACAGCTTCAATTTCACCTTGCTTACAAGTTGAGCCAGAGAAAACTTCATCTCCAGGACCCTTGGTAGCAGGAAGTGACTCTCCAGTCAAGGCGGATTGATCAACCTTCAAAGCATCACCCTCGAGAAGACGAGCATCAGCAGGAATTATATCACCTAGTTTGATGCTTATGATGTCTCCAGGAACTAAAATAGCAGCTTCTTGCTCGGTCCATTTACCATCTCTAAGAACCTACAACAACGAAAGTTCAGCCAGCCACTTAAACATACTTAAACTTGTTTCTTCTTCGAATTACACAAACAGTTCAAAATAGTATGTAAGTAAAACAGATACATTATAGTTCACAACGATATAGTTTTATTTTTAAACAATGAGAAGTTCGAATTCTCATTAAACTTCAATTCGTTACCTTTGTCTTGGGGGCAAGACCAGCCATAAGAGCAGCAGCCGCATTACCGGCATTATTTTCTTCAATGAAACTTATGGTGGAGTTGATCACCAGCAAGCAGACGATACCCACAAAATCTTGCCAATCTGGGGGTCTCCCATCCCCATTTGCAAGAGCAATTGCCATAATAGCAGCAGCTTCCATCACCCATGAGAGAGGGTTCCACATGAACCCAAGAAACTTGAGTAATTTGCTTTCCTACATCAATAAAATTGCTACCGATCAGCATTTGCATTTAACAACTGTACCATAGAGATATATTAGCCAAAATGTATTGTAATGAAAGGAACCTTTTTCTCCTCTAGCTTGTTTGGCCCAAATATCTGAAGCCGATTGGCTCCTTCGTCCGAGGACAATCCTTCTCTGGAACATTTCAGCTGCTGGAACACCTCCTCAATAGGAATACGTTCCTGTGAATCAGCAAATCATGTTAGAAAAATTGATTCCTTAGCACATTCGCCACATGCATCATCTCCCCGCTCAACAAGTAACCGTAAATTTAGTCGCTTCTTGAATACCATTTAGCAATTGTTTGCTTTTGCTTTTCAAAGATTTATGAACGCAGTTATTTAATTTTATTCATTCATGCATGGGTATGTGCTTCTGGTTTAGGTAATATTTTACAACATACTCAAGAAAGAGACTTTTTTAATAATTTTAAAAACAACTCTCTGTTTCTACGTTGACTTTGAAAGTGAACCAAACTGCGCACAGCGGGCTGTGATCAAAGTCAGTGGGTGCAGTAATCACAAAAGCGTTGACTGAACACCGCCCAAGAAAGTGTTTCTGTCAGAGAGGACAGAACAACTATCCCTCCATGTGTAACACCTTGCACCGCCTTCCACGTTATTCAATTCAATTTTCTGTTCACATCTCACCAACAACTTCAACAAGACCAAATTGCTCTACCTAGTAACAGTAAATTACTGGTACAACTTAATGTGAAAAATAACTCTGGATTTAAATAGCAAAGTGATTCCTTTAAATAATTCTTTGATTTTAATTTTTCATTGCACCTTGAATTTATTTTTTATGATGATGGTGTTGAAAATTGTAAAAGGGTGGTGTAGTTGTAGTGAGTTTGTAAATAAAATAAATATAAAAGCTGTGGACCCCGGTGTGTCAGGGCTAAGGATCATGGCACCATAAATGTGAAAGTTACGGTTAAGCAGGTGGGTCTGAATGTACAGAAAAGAAAAATAAAAAAATGAAAAAGCCCAAAGTACCACGGAAAAGTACTTAAAATTCCTTCAGACCACACACGGCGCATAGAAAGAGACAGATAATACACAATAGGCATATAAATTAATCGAGTAATTAATTATGATAAAAATATGTTTTTTTAATATTTGTTTTTAGCTTTAAATTGAATATTTAGTAACAGATTCTTAATAATACTTTAGTAAAAAATTAAAAAATAATAATTAATCATTTTTTTAAATATACAGACTAAAATCACGAAAAATATTACCACATTAATTATTATTTACGTACTGTCAACACGGAGAAAAAAAATATGTCAAAAAGGAGAGCATGTTGTGCAATTTATCTTTTTTTTCCTCTGACACGTTAGATCCATTAGAATAAAAGGTTGAGCTTTCAATTTATGAAAAATTCTATTACGTAAGCTTTTGAAAGACTTAAAAGCTCATAGAATTATTATATAAATCCCTAAATAGTTGGGCGAATATTAAAAAAATGATAAATAAATTGATCCTGAAATATTTTTTTGTTTTTACAAAATTGTAAAAGGCTGTTATATCCTTGCATAAAAATACTGACACAAGATTCGGTGATAGAGTTGTTTAAAAAAATAAAAGAAGGTTTTGTCTTTACAAAACTGAGACTAAATACTGGAAACACGGTTCTGGTATTAAATTATTCCCTAAAATATATATAAAAGAAACTGACACGGTGATAATTTTTAAAAATTATTTTTTATCGTTAGAAAACTTACAGAGAATAAAACGTTCACAGAGATATATTTTTAAAGCAGTGTAATCCTTTGCTTGATTAAATTATGCGAAATTCACGTGTTTGATAGCAGAAAAAGTGGAGAGATTTTTTTCTGAAAAAAAAATTAGAATCCCAAATCCCATAATTGCGGGTTGCTTTTAGAATCGTACCAGGTCCCTTTCGGAGCATGTTGCCTCACCTAAACTTATAGCCCTCTATAAATCATTCCCTAATTTTTCTCCACAATCAAATAGAAAAAAAAATGGTTGCAAAAATATGTAAAATGACCACTTTTTTACTCAGATCAATCTCTCAAAAAAGAAAATATTTAATTCAACTTTTGTTTAAAAAATAAAACCAGAAAGAATTTTTTTAAAATGAAAATATAGTTAATTCGAGTAAGACGAGAAGAAAGAGAATTTGAATGCAAATGTGTTACGCAACCTACACACCTCACTTTAGGTGTACAGCAGAGGGAAAAAAGGATGAGAAAGAGGTGAAGAGAGGGAGAAAATGCAATAATGTGGTAAAAGAAATTGGTTGTACATTTAGCATTATGCTGTCATTGCAAAGAAAGCTGAAAGGGAAAGAGGAATCGTAGAGACCGAAATTGGAAAACGGGATCTTAGAAAGGTTTTGGCACATAAACAGTAGAAAACGGCAGAACATAAACAAAAAGTGCGGTGGGTGAGAAGACATACCAGATCAACAGTCTCGTTCTTGATTTGGTCGAGGGTGATTGCTGCTTTGTCAGCAGCCATGTTTGAGATGAAAGAGGAGGCACAGAGCAGAGAGGAGAAGAGAGAGATCTACACCCCCAAACTCACCCTAGTGATGAGAGAAGCAAAGAGGAAGGGTAAGAGATGAGAATGAGAATACGAAAGAGAAGAGTGGTGTGTGTGTTTTATACCCAAAACTCACCCAAGGACGGTATCACAATTAAGACTTCTCCCACACAATTATGATGTTGACCGCGCTGATGTGCCTTGGACTTCAACACCCCTCACTTAAAATATTACTCTTTTCCTTTCTTTTTATCTTCTCTTTTTCTTTTCATCACTTTCTAAAACTTTCTAATTTCATGTATATTTTCAGTAAAAAATAACTCCAGTAGGCTAAACATAAATATCTACTCACTAATTATCTTATGCGGTTAATACTTATAATAAAGATAATATAAAAAAATGATAACCGTGTAATATATAAATAATGTCTGAAAAACCTGTATTTCTAATCATAAATTATCCTTATAATAAATTTTCTATTTATCTTTTGTAATAGCTACCATAAATGTTTATCAACATATATTTATAATTAAATGACCATATTCAATTAAACATTCAATAAATTTATTAACTTTTATAATAAGTATCTAAAAAAACATGTTTTATTAGTTAAAATTATATATATATATATATATATATATATATATATATATATATATAAATATAAATATAAAGAGAAGAGTTAAATATAGTGTTCGACAAATTTCTACTTAAATAATAGGTGAAAATAATATTTGAAATGTAAAATAGACTTAATAATATTTGAGTAAAAAAATTAAATTTACACGTTTTTAAAAATAAAAAATTAAATTAATCCAAAATTTTGAACAAAATTTTGAAGAAAAGTTAATTTAAAAATTAAAAAATAATAACATATTTAACCACGCGAGAGAAGTACAAATTTAACCACCAGAGTTATATCTTCTTTATTATATATATATATATATATATATATTTTATGAATACAAATTTTATATTATTTATTAAAATATGTAAATGTAATATTATTCAAAATTAATTACATACTTTTTTAATATTAATTAAAAAATTAATTAATAAGATGGTAAATTGAAATACTCATTCACTAATTTTTTGAGGCATTTATTGACAGCACCTTTATCATATTGTTGTCACATCCTTACGATGTGAACAATTAGTTTTGAAATGGTACTTTTTGTCTTTCCATTGTACCATCAAAATAATACTTTTTTATGATGCACTCAAATACACTAAATAATTTCTACCAAAAAATACATTGTATAATGACAGGTTTTATATTTTAATTAAAAGTAAACATAATCAGTGATGAGAATTTAAGTGTGTGTTTTCTAATTGCGGTGGAAACACGGTCAACTAATGGTGAATCTTATTAAACTTGGTTTGACTAAAATTTGTTAAAATGTTTAGTTACCAAAATAAAATTATTAAATACTAATTAATTGAGTAAAGTCGTTGCAGTGTAGATGTGATAAATAGTTGTTGTTAATCTGTTCAAATAATTTTGCTAAGTTTTAGTGTTCTAACTTTTCCAATTTCCCCTCATACTTTATATTTTAATCTTAAATTAGGCACTTTGTCACTTATAACTTCTACCTTATTTCCTTTAAAATCTATATGTTTTCAAAAGATATATAAATTTTATTTCAAAAATTAAAGGCTTGAATATGTTTTTTCCTTCAATTTTTTTGTGAAAATTGAAATCATCCATCTTCAAATTTTGGGACTATTTTAGTTTTTTGTTTTTAAAAATATGTGAATTTAGACTTTTTAACCAAATGTGTTAAACTATCATAAAACGTGTTTAAAACATTAAATAAATTTAACAAAAATTTATTAAAAATATTAAATTCATGTATTTATAAATATAGAAGACTAAAGTGGTCAAAAGGTTTAATGGTAGACTAATTTTAATTTATAATAAAAATTAAGGAACAAGATACATATTTAACCAAAAATTAAAATATTATATATTTTTGTTTAATATAGAATTAAGATAAGTGAAAAAGTATTAACTTTATTAATTTGTTAATGTATATATAAAAAAATAGCTAATTATTATAATAAAAAATAACTAATACATGATTATTTTTTGTGTGAATCTAAATTAAAATCAAATATATTAGATATTTTTAACATAAAAATGTATAAATTATTGTCATCATAAAAACATCATTGGTTTATATATTAGATATTTCATCGATAAATATCGATAAAATATCCTTAAATATTATATATAAATACGTGTAAAATACAAATACATAATACAAATTAAAATATGAGTACATTTGAGCAACACCACTTAGACTTGTTGAATTAACAACATGATGCTTAGGAAATATTTTGTCTAAAAACACCCCGAGATTGTATTGCATTTGAATTCTCTAATTTATCCAACACTCCAATTTCATTTCACTACATTCGGATTCAATATTTCATCATAATTCTTCAAACATGAAAACGTCCTAAAAATTCAAAAAAATAATATATTTTTTAATTTCATAATTATCAACGGATTCATTTGTCTAAATTTATACCGATGCATTATATCATCAATATACTTAAATATATCATTCATTTAAAACAACTAACATATCATTTAAGATATAATATTTTCTCTTTACCTAAATTGAAGTGTCTTTTATCCAAACACCATTTAAAAATCCATAATAGAAGTTCACAATTAAAGTAAACTTTAAGGAAACAATTTTACAATGGCGAGATCTCTTAATCAATGCATTAAAAAACAAAATAAAAATTTTAAAACTTAAATAATTAAGGTGGATTATATTCAGCCAAAAATCAAGTTCTAATTGATCTAACTCAATTTACTTTTTTCCATTTTCATTATAACAATCTGTCAAAATTTCTCATATAATTAGAGAGAATAAAAAAAAATTATTTTTTTTCAAAAAACTAAAAAATAACATGCGACTTAATAAACACCACATCTAATTTATTTTTAAATTTATTAATAAAATATTACAAAAACACATATATTAACAAATATTTAAAATATATTTGTATATATTAAATTTGTCATTTACCATATGTATAATAATAAACTTTGAGAGCATAATATAAATTTAAATTTGGTAATAATCATATACTAACTAAAATCAAATTTTAAGTAATATACTTTTTTTTCAAATTTATATAAAAGTGTGCTAGAATTCACCATGCATACATAAATACGTTTGATTATCACTCTCTAATAAGGCATGAAAAACAAATATATGTAAAAAAATAAATAATATTTGTTTAATATGTCTCTACATCCATATTTAATGCAATGAATGGAAAGACTGTGATTTGTTTGGTCTGATTAACAGAGATTTCATGCATCATGCCATCCATGCATAGACGTTAATATATCTTTATTTAGTTAAGTGTGCTTTTTTTTATCAAAATTTTGTTGTAAAATTGAAGTTTGTATATATTTGAAATTTTTATAAATTATAGTTTTTAAATTTTAAAAATAAATAGATATATGTATTTTAATCTAATTACATTAAAATTTCTTGACATATCAAATATGTTTCTTAGTAAATATTAAGAAAAATGTCAAAATATAACTTAAATATTAATATGAAACAAATTTAACATGTTCAAAAAATTTAAGATAATTAAATTAAAATATTGTATTTATTTATTTTAAAAGTTTGAAAATTAAAATATCAAAGTTTAGAAATTAATAAAATACTTAACCGTATTTTTTTTAAAATGTGTGAATTGTTTTTTTTACTAAAAAAGAAAAATACTAAAAATAATGATAATTGATTATAAATGATAGAATCACACTCATTAAATATTCTTAATAAATATTTATATATATATATATATATATATATATATATATATATATATATATATAATATTTTTATTTATAATAAAACAATTCTATAAATTCATAAAATGTCGATTCTTTCTGTCATTCTTCTAAAGATCAACTTTTAGGAAAACCAGTAATAAAATTTAAAGTTGATAACAAATGATAATTTATTTTTCAGTTAAAAATATTATATATATATATATATATATATATAATAATTTTTATTTATTGTTATGAAAAAGAAAACTTTGATCAAAGTTGAGTTTTGACCTTTTTAGATTGAGTTTTATTTGTTTTTTTCTTTTGTTTATGGGCTGCTTTATAAAATGAATGATTATAATTGAGATATTAATAAAATTTTTGTCATTTGAAAAAATAAATAAAATATACATTGCAATAAATTTATCTAAAAGCCTTATTTTATTTTTTTTTTCAATAATTACAATTCACTTATTAATATTTGTCATATTGAAATAAATTAAAAAAATATAAAATGACTAATATAATATCATTTATTTTATTTATGACAAAATAATTAAACTTATAAACATTAAGAAAATAAGTTAAATATATTAAATTATACTAATATTTTTTATTTTTTTAACATCTTTATTATTAATATTGTAATATAAAAAACACACATAATAATAATGTAACTAAAAAGATGACATTATTTAAAATAGAGTGAAAATGTTATAAAATAACATTATTCAAACTTCTAAAATATCATTATTCAAACTTTTTTTAAATTTTTATAAAGTATTATAACTTTATTCTTTATGTTTCGTAATTGCTCTTTTATGTACATTTTTTTTTCTCTTTTCCAAATTTAATAAACTATTTTCCATAAAATTATAAAAAAATAATGAAAATAAGTTCTTTTAGTTACTTTTTAGAAACTTTTATTCATATTTTTAATATGAATTTTGGAAATATTTTTTATTTTAGTAATTATTATAAATAATTAATTTTCCATTATCATATGAAAAGGAAATACATGTACGTACTTTTATACAGCAGAAAGTAAAAGTAAAAGTAGTTAAAATATGTTTATATTTAAAAAAAATAAGATAATAAATAAATAGAACAATTTAAGAAATATTTCTTTTACCGCTAAAAACTGCTACAAATAATTTTATTTATGAATAAAATCCAATTAATTTGATCAGTTTTCTTAAAATGATAGCCATGAGTCGTCTGCGACTACTCAGAGTTTCAGTGTACACTAATGAGTATGTGGGTCATCAATCGTAAGCATTTTGGGTCAACTCTTATCCAATATAGCGATCTCGCCTCTATCACGTGAGATGACATCATATAATCTCAAAATGTTTTGCCACGTACATCTCGACCGTTGTTTCCCCCAATCTCCCTCTTGTGTAATTATCGCGGCGGTGCTATGCCCTAGATTTATAATTCATTATCGGATGCGCCAAATCCCATGATATGTCGTCTTCATCGTCTCATTTCCCGAACTCATCACACTACAGATATGAATGCAATTTTTCATTTGCTTTTAGGGTGAGTTATAAATGAGATGTCTTCTTTCGTATACAAAAGTCTGTGTAATAAAGAAAGGGATTTAATTACTTTAAAAACAAAATTAAAAGTAATTATTAATCTATTTAATTCTAAATTAATTAAAATAATTAGAATATTCTGTTTCTCTCATATGGAGGAAATAATATTTAGTATGAATTTATAATATTTAAATATTATAAGTTTGTTATCTGATACATATTATAAATACTATAATATATTGTAATGTAATTTTTTCTATTCCATGTTAATAATTATGTATAATTTGTTACAAATAATAATTTATAAAAATTATTAAATAATTCAATTATTTAAAGTATTGAATAATAATTTCGCAGTAAAAAGTATTTAAAACTATAGTTTATGACAAAAATATTATTAATTATTTTTAATCAAATTAATCATATATATATATATATATATATATATATATATTGTTAATTAAAAAAGTAAACAATTTTCTCTGTTTGTTATAGATAAATAGTAGGATGACAAAAATACTAATAAAGTACTCATATTTGTGGATAAAATTTGTTATTAGAGGTGTTAATTGGACAAATGGTCCATATATCTTGTTAAGCCTCCTTAAGGGAGTCCTAGATGAGAGGATAAAAAAAATCCTCAAGCCCCAAAAACCCCTCTCTAGTGAGTTAGAGTTAGAGCCAAGGACCCAAGGTAGGTTTAACCCAATAAAATATTTTAACTAAATCTTAAAAGTAATATTTTGAGTTTGAACCAATATGGAGTCAAGTTGTCTTAGGCCGTCGAAACTAGACAATCGGACTAGGCCAAACCAAAGATCGAGACGGGTTAGCCCAGGCCGAAGGTTAAAATGGGACATCTTGGGCCAAAGGCCAAGATGAGCAGGAACAGTTTGGACACACAACAAATAAAGGCCAAGTCGAGGTGACGGACAAAACGGGTCAACCCGAGCTTACAAACGAGACAAACCAGCCTAGGCTCGTAGCTAAGACGGGTCAACACAAGCTAAAGGTCTAAACTGTCTAGCATGGGCCGATGGCTGAGACGAGCCGACATGTGTCGACGACTGATACGGTCCAGCTCGACCCCATGACCGAGTAGGATCGACCCGAACCGACGCCAAATATGGGTCCAATGCCCGAGACGGGTCAGCTCGGGCCGATGTCTAAGATGGGCTGGTCTAGACCGACGGCAGAGAGAGGTTGTCCCAGGCCCATGATAGGGACAGGTTGTCTCGGGCTAACATTCGAGACTAGTCGTTCTGGGTCCACGTTCGAGACAAGTCCATCCAATCCATGGTCGACATTTGTTGGCTCGGGACGATTGACAAGATGGTCCAAGGTCGATTGTCTAGTCAGGTTTACCTAAATCGAAAGTTTAATGGCATATTTAAATAAATAATAATATATTTTTCATGTTTAAAAATAATGCCCATGGGTTGGTCCTGACCCACAAGACTTTTGTGGGCGTTTTGGTCCTATGGACTTTTTAAGTGGGACTTTTTGGTTCTATGGGTTTTTTTAGCCCCAACTCACGTGGGCTAAAGCCAAGCCCAATGGGCTGGGCCAAATTGACGGCTCTGTCCCCCGTGGATGGTTGGTACATGTAGGTATCTATTACTTGTTGATAGCATGCATTTTAATACCTACTTATCAACTTTTGGATGTGAGTATCATACTACTCGTACCCGTATCTATCAGTTAACTACAAAAAGTTAAAATTAAAATTTAATTTATATTTTATTGAGTTAAATTTGATTAAAATTAAATTTTAATTTTAATTTTATTACATTAAATTTAATTAAAATTATATTATATTTATATTTTTGTTATTTTATTTACATTTTACTTTAAAATTTTATAAAATGTCTTTGTTCAAACATCTGCAATTACCCGATACCCGTGGATTTAAAAGAACCTGAAAGTATTCTTTAAAAAGGTTTCCGACAAGTAATGAGATGTGTAACGAGTAAATTATTTTGTTACAAGTCGAATAGTGAGTAAACATTATCTGTGCCCGACATGACTCATTATCTGTGTCCGACATGACTCATTATCATCTAATAAATACATATAATTATAATAATAAAACTTAAAAGTAAGAAAAGAAAACTAATTTTGTTTTTTATAAGTTTTACTCTTTTCAACATGTTATCTATATGTGTGATATATTTTCCTTTTTACCAATAATATATTAAGTAATATTTCAAGTTCACTATTAAATATAGGTTAAATTACTATTTTGGTCCTTGTTTTTATTAAGAAGTGTAAAATTGGTCATCCAATTTTTTTCATCTCAATTTGGTTCTTATTCTTTTACAAATGATTCAATTTGGTCATTATCGTCAGTTTGACCAAACAATGTTAAAGTCAACACACGTGTCAATTTGTGATTTTTTGAATTTTATTTTATTTACACATACTTCACAGTAATGCCACATGTCAAGAAGTCTCAATTTAGTCAATTTAGTCATAATTTTGTAAAAATAGAATAATGTTGTCTCTCCTTAAATTGATTTTTTGTATAAATGTTATAATGATATTCTTACTAAAATTAACATTTTTATTAAATATTTCTTGAAATATTTTTAAATTAACTTTAAAATCTATACGAAATACATGTTTGAAATCCTGTTAGTTAGAGTTTGGATGTGATTATTAGATCTAATGTGAAAGACAAATCATACAACCAAAAAATACATGAACAAATTAAAATTAATAAGTTGAACAGCAAAATTTTAAAGATTCAAGTATTAACTCCATACCAGTTCACCCATGTGAGTTGTCCTAAATAGTTCGTATAAATTTTAAAGTTTGTGTAAAAACATTTATACAATTATTTAATAAAAATGTCAATTTTAATAAGAATATCAGCATAAGATTTATACATAAAGTAAATTGAGTCTTAATTTAAAGAATGACAATATTGCTTCATTTTTATAAAAATTGGGACTAAATTGAAACTAAAAACAAATATATAGACCAATTTGAAATTTCTTGACATGTGACACAACTATGAAGTGACATGTGTAAAGATATAAAAAATTTTAAAATAATAATTTTTTTTTTAATTTTTAAAATAAAAGAAATAAAAAATGCACAAATTGACACATGACCTTGACTTTAACACCGTTTGATCAAAATTAACGGCAAAGACCAAATTAAATCATTTTTAAAAAAACAAGGACCAAGTTGAGATAAAAAAAAAAACTAAAGAACCAATTTGTCTTAACAAACACTGGCGGACCTTGCTTCGGACTAAGGGGAGTCATGTCTCTCCCAAGCTTTTTTATTTATTTATATATATATATATATATATATATATATATATATATATATTTATATTTTGTTTATATATTTTTTTTATATTTTTTTGTTTAATTTGATGAATCTTGGTCAATAAATGGATTAAAGGGATTAATGTTCTATTTCTAGTTATAAGGTTTTTTCACACCAAGTCATTAAGAAAGTGCGAAGTTTAAAAAAAGAGAGAGAAAAGGCAGATTGAGGAAAGATAGTGGAGGAGAATAGAGAGAACAAACAATGCATATTCACAATATCTCATTAATTAGTATCCTAGTATAATTTATGTATGTTAAATTTATGATTTTTTCATTACGATTTTTTTTTCAAATTAAATTTTTTCCAAATTAGTATGAACCCTAATTATAATTTTAAGAATATTTTTATGAAATTGGCATGAACCTTAATTACATTTTTATCAAATTAGTATAATCCTACATTATAAAATGTTGATATTTTGTATTTTTGGCTGCATACAATAAATTAGTTAGTATAATCTTAAATTGAAAAAGAAATTAGAATAATTATTTATGTGAATTCAATAAATTTTAAAAATTGAAAAATGTGAATAGCCGTATGAGAATGATTTAAGTAAAAAAAGTATTTTTTTAATTAAAAAATATATATATAGAAAATCTAATTTGATACTCTGAATATTTTATCTGAGTTTCGTCATTATTGACAAAAATAATTTACCCTTAAATATAGTATTTTGAATCACATTTTTCAATATTTTCTCTGTGACATATTTAAATCTCCAAGATTTCAATTTGGTTTTTCACTTATTCAGGGTCTCATCTAGTAATCTTTGAGTTTAATTTTATACCTATGGTAAATGTATTGGAGATATCATAATAATAACTAGACACTGAGTATTAATAAATAGGAAGAAAGAATTGTTATCTAATGTGTCACCCTAGCGAACAAATAAAAGGAAAGATCAGGAGGAAGTTCGGTTAAATTCTTTTATATTAATTTTATTAAATTTAATTAAATTTTTATTTTATTTTAAATTATATACTATTTAATTTATTTTATTTTAAAAATTTTATCATATTTATTTATAGTTATATTATTTAATTTATCTTAAATTTTGTATTGTTTTATTTAATTTTTCCATTTAATTTCTCTTTGTACTACTTTTTTATCTTCTGTTATGTTTATTTGCATCATCTAATTTATTATGTATTTAAGTCATACTTATTTAATTTATTTTTAGTTATGTATTGATTTTCTTATATATTTAACCTAATTTATCTTTTATTCATTTTTACATACTTATTATAATTATGCCATTTAATTTATCTCGATATCGAATATGTTTATTTATTTTGAGCTATCCATTGGTCATTTATATTAATTTATATTTTTTATTATATTTGTTTATAAAATTATAGTCCATATCTAATTATTTATTTAAAATGTTTGTTTTTATTTTATGTTATTTAATTTCTATGATTATTTTTATAATTTTTGTACTTATTTAGATGGTATATAAATTATTAATCAAGAAAGAAAGACATGTCTTAATAGTCATCATATTTTATGATTTCTAAAAATAGGATGACAAAAATATCTACATTTATGAATATTTAGAAATGAAATTCGCGATTGATAATTGATATTTATTTTAATATACGTTTATAAATAAGTTAAGTGTGAGTATTATATTCTTCGTACTCAGTATTTGTTACACATAAAATTAAAAGTAAAAATTTAATTTATAACTTATTAAATTAATTTTAATTTTAATTAAAATTTAATTTATATTTTATTAAATTAGATTTATTTATATTTACTTTTATTTTTTTGTAATTTTATTTAAATTTTACTTTAAACATTTATAAAATATTTTTTAAATATCGAGTATTCATATATTTTAAAAAACTCAGACATATTTTTTCTAAATAAGTATTCTATAGGTAATAGAAGAAGAAATAGATGAATTTTTTAATTGTAGATAAGTAGATAGGAAGTGTATCTATGTCTGACATGATCCTTTAACGGTCTAATGTGAGTTGAAAAAGATTCTTAGGCTTGATTTCAATGAGATAAAATTAAATGTGTTTGGAAAATTAGAGTCTGGTGTACCGCAGAATGAAAGACAATTAGTGGATTTTAAATACAATTGAAGAAAAGAAGATAAAATCCAACATTTTACTCCCGCATTCAATTAAGCTCTCTATATAAAAACACATTGAATCTCGAGATAAATACTCAATAATCTTATCAAATCCTTATAAATACCATATTTGTTGATATTACGCAATACACTTGCTGAGATTTGATTGATAAGAAAACCATATCAATACTTATAAATTTGATTTTGGCTCATGCAGCATAAATACTAATGAACTAACTCTGTTAGCGTCGCTTTTTATTATTTTGAGTGAATTTGTTGGAGTTGTAATTTTTTCTTGTAATGTGAAAGGAGGTTAAAACAAATATTATATCATATAAATTATTATTTATTAATAAAAGTTTTTAAATCTATATTATTTATTTATTCATCAGTGTATTGTACTCTTAAAAAACTATTATTTTAAAACCGATAAAATATTCATTTAAATCTTATTCAACGTACATGTAATAAAATTCATATTCAAATAATTCTTGATTTCATTTTCAATAGAATTAACGTTACTAAAAAAGAATTAACGGATCAACTTTTACCAACATGTAACATTCCGTCTTTTTTTAGAATTTCATTGAGAAATGAGTTCCACAATGTTGAATTGGATATATTTATTTATTTTATTTCTGTAACATGTTATTTACAAGGATATTGTTATATTATATCGTGTCTGTAGCTACGAATTGAATTTTAGTATGTTGTTTGACTATGTTGTCTATGTATAACTAATGTAAGAAACGAGAGCTGCTTCTCGTAAATGACACGTTTAGTTTATCCTCCCAAATCTTTGTTCAATAAAATATCAGTGTGAAATCCTTAGTCAGAATTGAAATTCGAACAAACAATGATGAAAAATAAAAGTTTAAAAATGAATAAATTTTGTCACAAGTTAAAATTAGTTTATGAATAAATAAATATGTATTAATTTTCTTATATTAAATTTATTTATAAGTTAATTTTATCTTATAAAAAAGTTATCTAAAACGGACCTTAGGACAACACAAAAGTAGTTGTAAACCTCCACTTCTGGAACAAGAAAAAAATTTCAGGTTAAACCGCCAGCAGTTATTTGGTGACAGTAACAGATATTGATAATAAATTGTATATTTTTTTTTTTGACATTATACATCATCTAGAGACTTTATTTTTTAATTTTCTTAAGAGTACCGATTAACATGTGTCTTATAACACATTTCTTTATCAAAAAATGATAATTTCGCCGTTGTTCTTGGATGTTCTTTTCAAAGGAATTGTAGTTATCAGATTTTTTTTTTTGTCCGCAAATATTGCTGCAATTTCTACAAAGATAACGATTCTCATTTGTGGAGTTTTGTTAGTGATTTAGCAAATTAGTAGCTTCACCTTTATACAATTGATTTTGGTATTGGCCTTTTCATAGTCAACAGATTTGAATGTATTTTTCCAAAAGAATAATTTGTATTAATCATTCACCAACCCATTAATTCTTAAAGCTTTATCTTAACAGTTACTATTTTTTTCGGTCTTTAAGGTTTACTAGTCAAAAAGGAAAACTCAACCTAATTGCGACCTTAAAAGGATATCAATAAGTTTTATGAAACTATAATGTTATAACGACTTCTCCTTCCTTTAACATTCCTTTAACAGTTCTTGAATTATCTGATAATTGATTTTTTTTCAAGACTGTATTAATAATTTAAGGTCTACTTAGAAAAGTTAATGATTTGAGTTTGTCCTTGAATAACATGTATATATATGATTGAGTTTTAAGGTTAAAAATCATACAATTCTCATGTAAAGCTATAAACACGTCTCAGTTAAAAAAAAATAAGGCCAAAATCATTTTTTCCTATTTTTGTTTTAATTATTTAATTTGTCTTTCTTTATTTTAATTAAATTTTATTTTCTGTTAAAATTTTCAATTTAGTCATTTTAATTAGATTAGCAACGATATATTTAACCATGTCATATGTGTAGTACTTTTAGTTTTTTCTTTAATATTTTATTTTTTTGGTGTAAGGTATTATCAATGTTACTATCATTACAGCGGCACATAATAATGTAAGTGTTTGGTTTTAATTTCGTCCTTATTTTTTATTTTTTATTTAATTGGATCTCAATTTTTTTTAGTTAAACAATATTGTCTTATAACATAGAATCAAATTAATAGGTAAACTTAATTAAAAATATTAATATTAAATTCTTATCGTAATTTTTAAATTTTAATATATAAAATAATAAAAAAAATATTTTCCATTTTATCTGTTACTACCAGTCACAGCCGAAGGATACGTCAATTACTTTGAAACATATTTAACTTATTTTTTTTATAATTCTTTGACTTTGTAACCATTCGTTCCATCTTATTCTAAATATTACGTTCTAGATTTTTTTTTTCTATTGATTCAAATATGTGATCCTATATTTAAATAAAACACATCCAAAATTAGAATTATAACTTCATCACATATTTTTATCACGAATACTGAATATGGGGACACAAAAGTAATATTAAATGATATCAAACATTGTTAATTACATAATGTGATAAGAAGATAAATAAGAAGATAGATAGGAAAATATTAACAAAGGAAAATACATTTTTTAATTATTTCACATGTTACAATTTAAAAATTACAATAAAAATTACATATTTTAAAAAATTATAAATTTAAAATAGGTATTTTTTAATTTTAATTAAAAAATTAAATTAATAGTGAAGTGATTTGACATATAAATTTTAAAAACTTATTTTAACATGAATATATAAGTTATATTAGACTTAATTATTAATTTGGTCTCATTATTTTAGAGAGATAACATTGTTCCATATAAAAAGAATGAGACAAAATTGAATACAAAGAATTAACATTGTAATGTAGCATTGATATTGACACGTGACATTGATATTAACATTGACACATGAATGATTTGAAGGTGATATATTGTTCACTTATGCGAATTTGAGAGAGAAGAAAAGGAAGGAAGAGCGGGCTTACTCTTTTTTCCAATCATCTCACTTATGGGATGATTTGAAAAGAAATTCAGTCAAATTACATTTATGACCTCAGTTTATTTTTCGCTTTCTTAATTGAAAAGATCATTCATGGGAATTTTTCATGCCAGCACCAACACTTGTATTCGGTTCAGTGGGCGGTTATCCAGATCTATACGTGCGAGAAAGGGAAATGTATTAGATTCATCATTGCATAATCCTTGCGTATCTGGATATACACGAGAGAAGAATGTATCCAGATTCAATCCTTCTATATATGGATCCATTTAAAAGTAATTTTTAATTTTTTTATTAAAATATTTTTATAAATATTTTTTTATTAAAATATGTTATTTTAATTTATTCATTTTAATATTGTTTATAAAATAAATCTAACTCAACTAATTATAAATTTTAAATTACTTTTAAAATTAAGGGCAATTTAGTAATCTTGTTTTTCTTTCTATTAAAATAATATTTAATTTAATTTTGCTGTTAAACCCATTATAGGAAATTTTATAAATTGTATTAGATAATTATGGTAGAAGTAAATATAATTAATATAAAATTTATAAATTATTGGGATTTTGAGTTGGAAAATTCTGGTGAATATTTAATATTTATTGTGTTTGTTTATTTTAATTTATTTTTTACCATATTCATAAAAATACAGTTGTCCTCTTACTGCCTGCCTTGGTGGTGGTAGAAGTTAGCTTTTGAATATTGACTAGTTTACTGAAAAAATACAGTTGTCCTCTGACATGCATTGATGGTGGTAGAGGTTGACTTTTAAATATTGAATGTTTTATTTTAAAACAATGAGAGAGGTGAATGGTGTTTTTTTTAGTGTTTAGAGGAGGGTGATTTCTCTTCAAAGATAGTTTGTTTTGTTTGATTTGATTATTTCGTGAATCTAGGTAAGTTTTGTTCTCTTTTTTGAATCCAGGAGAAATAGATAGTTGAGCTTATATGTACAGAGTAAACTAGTAATTTTATTTTCTTATGAATTGAACTATTTTTTTTAATTTATCATATTCAACATCACTCACTAATTCTCATAAACTTTTCAATCATTTCTCTTCAAATCTTACCATCTTTCGTTTGATCTAAACAACTAAACTTCACTCCTTTTTTTCCTTTAAATTTCTCAAATCCAGTCCCTGAAGCAAACACATGCTTAAAGTGAACAACACAAATATTATCTTCTAATACACTTAAATTCATCATCTTCCTCTCCCTCAGATCTTCACAAATGAACACCCCTAATATGTTTTATTTGATCTTATTTTTATCGATATTATTTATAATCAAACATGTATCCATGATCACTGTTTCATTTTAATAATTATTTTCTTATTAAAGATTGTTTAGTTTCTGATTATTTTTATTAATATTAACTAGATTATCTTTCATATTTATTTCAAATTATGTATTTATTAAAATTTTATTGTGATAAAATTATTATATATTTATGCGAGACAAATATACTCCGCTTTATTTATTAATATTTGTATTTCATTGTTCATAATTAGTCTTGAATAATAGACTTACTGAGAATAAATCAAAATTCTACCCATTAGCACACAATCACTCAATCTTAGTAATAAAACTTGTTAAAGATTATATTGTCTCTTGATCTTGAACGATATAATTTGTCATAATAATAAATCAAAATCACAACTTCTCAATTTTGAATTATAAGCTTTATTCAATTCAATATATAGGTTGGGATCATACCTATAAAATGATAAAACTTATTCAAACAACAGTCCAAATTGTAACTGTTACAACATCGTCTTGGCTCATCAACTATAATATACTTCACAACATAAAACTATACTTCTCTCTACACATTTTGAAGTCACGGGAAAAATTCTACAGATACTTTTATGAAATATCTGTCTTGACTCATTTTTTTCTATTAGGTTAAAATTATACCGCACACAATTGACTCACACGTAGAATCTAAGTATATTATAGACAAAAATGGAGATAATTCAATTGATTTTCACACCAAATCAATGATCTGTTCCACATGTTCCAACATGGCTAAGCTAAACAAGTGTGACAAATTACAGCGAAGTGACATGACATAGAAAAATGAACGCATGATTTGGTAATGATTCTGTCAGACTAAGATTTATTGGTTTGGTCGGCTATGCATGCATGTATATATGTTTTCAAAAAATAACGATTTTTGACTATTTATTTATTTATTTTTAATCTATCATTTTAATTATTTTTATATTATCACATTACTTTAAAAAAATTAAAATAAATAATTAAAGTGATAAATTAAAAAAAGTGAATAAAAATAGATTAAAATATCATTATTTATTTCAAAAATAAATTATTCATGTATTATTCAGGGTAAACCAATAAAGTGAATGGTTACGTAGAAGCTTATTCTTGAACCTTATTTGGAACCCCATTAATTTGACCTTCAGTTATAGCACAAAGATTATTTGGTAGGTTAGTGAAAGACAAATTGACTCTTGCTAAATCTCCGAGACTGGCGCATGAAATAATGCTCCCATGTAAACAGTTCAATTACACACTAATTAACCTGTAACCATGTGTGGAGACAACAACTCATTCATCACAACAATTAATTTCAGTATGACTTAATTTCTATATATATAAAAAATATAAATAATAAAAATTAAAGAGGTGAGGGTAATTTTTTTAGTTAAAACATTATAATATAAATAATATTTAAAAAAAATAAAATTTCTAAGATTTGGTTGTGAACTAAATGAATGAAAGAAAAAAGTTGACCGAACTTAATTCAGGTTCAATTTTTTGAACAGAGTTTTTCAAACTATTTGAGTTGACTCATATTAGGTCGATTTCGTACCTCAAATTCTCACCACCGACTTTTTTTTCATCTGAACATGTTCTTAAATAAGCCGATGTATCTAAATATATAAGACGGTGCCCTTATTGCAGCACAAGTCACTTCTTTAAGATTTTTTGTCAGAATAATTACTAAATAATTTTATTAATAATGGAACATGGATAAAAAAACAAATTAATGGGCAAGAGGAATAATATTAATAGTAAAAAAAATTGGTCTGAAAGTTCCTTGGAAATCCGTACTTTTTTTGCTGAGTTTTTTGTCGTTTTTGTGGTTAGCAAAAGGCATGATTTTTAGGGTTAAAGTGGAATGATGTGTTCCCATGTTGATGAGCATTTTACCAATGAAAGGTGAGTGTCCTTTGAGTCTCCCTTAAAATTACCCGTTGGGTACGCGAGAGGTCACACATGGGTTGCCCCTCATCTGGAGAACAACACCAAATGTTGTGTTATATTTTCTTCTTACACATGTTCATATTCATAACTCTGCTCTTAACTCTTAAGTTATCATGCTCTTGCTGCCATCGTACTTTCTTTGTATTTTTGTACCTTTCTTCGACCTAATTATTTGTCTCTTCCATTCTAAACCTAACTTACCAAGCCTCACATAAAAAATTAATGAATTGGAGAAAAAACAATGCAAAGAGGGAGATATTGCCCCTAAAGAGCAAAGCATATCCAAAAGGAATCTCATGTTATTGTATATCATTTTTTGTCTATCTTTAATAATACTTTTGACTCATTTTACCACCTACTTTTTATTTTTAGTTTTTCAGGATGAAAAGCTATATGTTAGTATTTTTTTTAGTGATCTCATATTAATTAATTACAAATAAAATCATATTACAATATACAAACCTATTAAATTTAGGGTTAAATATGGTTTTGGTCCTCAACTTTCAGTAAAAATTGAAATTAGTCTCTCCTTGAAACTTTGGTTCAATTTAGTTCCCCAACTTCATAATTTTGTGAATTTAGTTCTTTCAAGCAAATTTTGTTAAGTTTATTTAACGTTTCAAATACATTTCATGATAGTTTCTTAACTAATATTGAAGTAAAAATGTGTCAAACGGTGTAAACATCTCAAATGTTACCATGAAACGCATTTGAAACATCAAATAAACTTAAGAAAATTTAGTTAAAATGACTAAAGTCACGCAATTTTGAAGTTGGGAGACTAAATTAAGCCAAAGTTTGGAGAAAAGACTAATTTTAATTTTCACTGAAAGTTGAAGGATTGAAAACATATTTAACCCTTATCTAGTTTTCATCTTGAGAAGTGTTGAAATTATTTATAATGCAAAAATAATAATGAGATTGAAATTAACTAGTTAATAGATTTTTCTATTACTAGACAGTATGAAAATTTTGGTGGGCAATGGTCATAGGTTACACTTTTTCATATGACCTATTTTCTTCCTTGTCCTCTAATCATGCCATATACATCTTACACTACCATAGCCCCCACCTTTGTTCTTTCTTCAAATGGGCCTCTCAATTTCAAAGGGGAATAAAAGAAAAATGTTACCCAACTCATGTCACCAATCCATGGAAACACAGTTAGGTATGAATATTATCATAGATTCTCGGGTCCACAAGATTTCGAAGCTTTAGAAATTATGATGGTAATGCAACAAATGGTATACGGTTGTTGGTTAAACTCAATTCGTGTAGAATGAGAACCATTTTTTTTAACCATTTAAAGCAACGCTCACTACAATTGACCAAATAAACCCACTCTATTGATAGTTAATAAAACGAGTTAGGTTAGATTGAAAAAAATATAGTAATATATTGATTCTAATCAACTTTAATTTGATTAGTTTAGTTCATTTAAGCTCGATCAGTAGGTAGGTTTGTGAGCGGATCTATTTTTAAAAGTAATAATAAGAAAGAAATATTATTTTAATAAAATATTTAGTATTTTACATCAAATTGTTACATTTAAAATTATAATGAATTTAATTTCTGTAACTTACATTTTTTTATTTTTTTAAAAAAAGTAGATTTCATTTTTAATTTTTCTAAAACTGAACAAAAATAACTTTTGCTCCAATATAAGAATGGACCAGACCAATTATGTCATAGACCAAAGGAAAACGTACGATGATTTAACTGACTTTTTAAGAAAAATAATATAATAAAGGTCAACATTTTTTAATTTTATAATATGATTTTCCTTTATCTCACCGTGGAAAATGTGTGTTTGACTAAATATAAGTTAGTGTTAACGTTTATCTCACAAATTTATATAACTAAGATAGTAGAATAACTTACAATCACTAGTTTATAGTTTTTTCTTTAAATGACACTTTATAAAGTCTTTGAGATTATATCACTTTTTTTTTTTTAATTTCTATCATTACCATCGTATTAAAACTTCTCCTTTATCCTTTTTTTTTTCTTTTTGAACTTAAAAATCCTTAACATGTCTCACTCTCATCAAAATATCAAATATTATCAAATTTATAATACAAATTATTTGTAAAACCTATTGAATAAAATAAGCTCAAAACAAGTATTCTTCCAAAATATAAGTTGATAAAGTCATTTAAAATACAAAAGCAAAAGCATTTAGAATATATATATATATATATATATATATATATATATATATATATATATATATATATATATATATATATATATATATAATATATTTTTTTTTTATATATATATATATTTTATTTTATATTTT
>Ga0214544_1004106_pt1 | contig 29440 bp, 14 predicted proteins | sample CNSS3metaG_FD_160074 | JGI IMG/M metagenome (GOLD analysis project Ga0214544, IMG submission 160074) | Root nodule microbial communities from cowpea collected in UCLA plant growth center, Los Angeles, California, USA - CNSS3 | ecosystem: Host-associated > Plants > Roots > Nodule | place: USA...
TATATAAATAGATTAATATTTTACTTTACTTTTAAAATATAAATTAAACAAATCAAAAAATTAAAATACAGATAATTTTTTTTTAAAATTAGCAGTTAAAAAATAAAAATTAAATTAAATAATAATTAAAGGATATATATATTCTTTTATTTTTTAATTTTTGTTTGAAAAATATTTTTTTAATTTAATTTATTTCAAAATATTATTTATATCTTATATATTATATAAAATTAAATTAAATGTATGTATAAATATAAGTATGCATAAATATTTTATTTTATTCTTAAAATATATATTACACAAATTAAAATAAAAGTCAACTTTATAAAATTAACTATAAAAATAAAAGTAAATAAAAAATTGAATTTGAAAATGAAATAATAAAATTAAAGAAAAAATATATATATATATATATATATATATATACCGGATGTCGACATCTGATATATTTATATTTATAAAAATTGATTTTAAAATCCATTATATATATATATATATATATATATATATATATATATCGGATGTCGATATCCGGTAACGAAAAAAAATGAAGTTACGAATGTCGACATCCTTAGAATAAAATTAAATATCGGATGTTGACATCTGTAGATAAAAAAAATTAGATTAAATTATTTCAGAAGTCTTCATTTTTGTAATGAGATCTTAAGTAGATCTTCTTATTTTTATTTGACTCAATTAGATTTCTATTCTGAACAATTCGTTGCTATGACAAGATAAATAATATCATAGGTTTTTAGTATCAATATCTTGACACATATAGATCAACGTTGAACCATACAAATGAAGGAATCCATAATCAAGGAAAATAATACATCATATCACATGAATAGATATAAAAGTCATTTGTACAGTTGCCCATGACTCTCCCGACCATTTAAGGAAACAAAACAAGAACATGCCAATGAATGAATTAAGATAAGTACAAAGAAATTGTTAATATAAGAAACTCAAGGTAAAATATAAAAAAAAAAGGAGGTTCACACTTTTTAAGAGAGAAATTATGGAACTTGAAGAGAATGTTTTTCGGTGAAGTTGGTTCTCTATTGTTTCTTTTGTGTGTTAACTTGTGTCGTGTCTTTGAAATGATGTATACTTATTTTAATATTTTAAAATATATTAATTTTTTTTTAATATATTGAAAGTAATGTATTTTAAAAACACAATAATAGATGACAACACAAAAAGAAAAAAAAACTTAAAAAAACCTTAGGAGAAAAATTAAACTTCTGTTAAATTTCTATTAATTTCAATGAATGAGTTACCACATTAGGTAAAAACATACATTTTTAATTTTGTTATCAATAAAAAGATACACTCCTCATGTAAAATGAAAATACACTTAGAACATATAAATGATAAGTAATGGAATGGTTTTACAATAAAAGAAGGACTATATTAAAATAATTTAAAAAACAAGAATAATTTAAATTTTTTTTAACATTAAAAAAATCATGTGTAATAAAAAAAATATTAAATTGAATCTCTTCTACAACCGGAAACCTCAAAGTTTTATTTAAAAAGAAGGATAGAATAATCAATTGACTAAAATATAACATAGTAGGGGGAGATGTCTATGAAAGGGTATACATTTAAGAGCTGGGTCTTGTAATATTTTTATTTTATTGAAACTAGTCTAAGATACGTACAAATCGTTTTTTTAAAATTAAATACTGAATAATTTTTCTATTAAAATATTGAATTATTAAAGAGGTTATGGATACTAAATATTTTTATATTAATTAATATGGTCGTGAATTTATATATATATATATATATATATATATATATATATTCTGACTTTTCCAACACAACATTACAAATTTATCAAATATATAATAAAACATTAATTTTTAGGATATACTATAACATATTTAAATATAATATTAATTATATTTGATGACTTCAATATAAAATGATTATAAAACTAATAAAACCAAATTATAACATATAATAATAATAGTTAATGTGACAAATTTTTATTATTTATACTAATACTAAATTTAGTAATGAATTGTGCTCTTTAAGTTTACAACTTAGAATTGATTCATACAATGATTTGTCTCTATTTTTTTTAATTGACCAATTAATTTCATTAATTATTTTTAAATTTTTAATTATGAGTAAACTTTTTTATTCTATAATTTTGAAATCTTTAAAAGTTTATGCATTTGTAATTAATAATTATATGATTATTTCTAAAAAAAATTATCAATTAGTTTATTTAATTAATTATTTTAAATTTCTTTAATTTTGAACTGAGTTTTAATTGGTAATTAATATTATTGTAATTACTATTGTTTTGTTATTATGATTTGAATCAATAAATATATTTTATTTTAAATTATTACTTTAATCATTATTCAACAAATTTTGAATTAACAATATATTTATTATATTTTATTATTTTTATTTACAATGCAAGTTTTAATATTACTTTATGGGAGATAAATGGTTTTAATCATGGTGATTATTTGATTATGAACAAAAAAATTCAAGAATCAATCCAGATCCTCTTCCTTAATTTAGAATATAGTGTATGATAAAATTTGACATAAATTTCGTCTTGTATTTTTGTTTTATACAGAATTCATATTACATAATATATCTACATTTTATTTTAACAATAATACATGTATATACATTTTCTTTTAATTTAATATATAACTCAAAACTTTAATTATAAATTTTAAATATACAATAATATTGTTTTACTACACCTAACTTATAATATATTACTATTATCATTAATAATATGATTAGTATTAATAACTATTTATTATTACTATTATTATTATTATTATTATTATTATTATTATTTTGAACATTGTGTATGAAATTCATGATCCACAATATACCTACACTATTCTACTTCTATTATTATTATTAAAATAAATATTACTGTTATTGTTATTAATATTAATAATTACTTAGCATTATTATTATTAATATTATTGTTATTTTATTATTATTATTATTATTATTATTATTATTTTGCATTATTAATATTCTTAGTTGTAATAATAATAAAATTATTATTATTATTATTATTATTTTGTACGAGATTTCTAACACATAATATGGTTATGTGTGATCTAATACATTAATTTTAATATATTATACTTTACAAAAAAATATGTGATTAATTATTTACATTTTTTCATACTATTATTATTCGTTTGTACGGGATTCACAATCCATAATATGCCTATATTCTTATTATTATTATTATTTTATATTATTATTATGATTATGAGTATTAGTGTGAATATTATTATTAATAAATATGATTTTAATAGAAATTACATGTCACAATATACTAAGGAAAATTCGTCTCCCTATGTAATGAAAGTTCCGTCAAAACTATGGACTAATGAAGATTTTGCCACCTGGCAACAGATTATCCAACTTGATGAAGTACGTGCAAATGGTAATATCTATGCCATATTCAGAAATAAACAAATATATATATATATATATATATATATATATATATATTATATTTACGATCATATTTTTGTCTGAAAAATACAAACTTTATTTATATAAGAATTTTACCAAACACTTCAACTAATAAATTCGGAACTGAGTTCAAAATTTATTAGCTATTATTAGTTTACTAACTAGTTTTGTTAAAGAGACTTCAATCTTAAATAAAAGTATGAAAATAATCATTTTCAAACACATGAAAGTATTATCAAAGTGGGAGTTTTATAAAATATTTATCTAAATACAGTTAACACGAGATATAAAATTGAAATGTGAACTAGTTCTGCACCCTTAGTTTGACTACACTTTTCATATTACACGAATTGTTTTTGTTCATCTTGTATTTTAAAGCTTTGCAAAAAAGTTATAATATAATAAGTATAAGAAATTTCAATCGCTTTCTTACGTGCACCTTCGTTTATTTTAAATGGGTCTGTAATTCACTATATAAAACATAGAGCAAGTGATCAATAAACCTCCACTTTTCAATAAATAGATCACGACTATTGAAAACTAATGATAGTGTTCTTTGATGTATCATACAAAATTGTAACTTAATTCTAAAGGGAAAATCAGAGAAAAAACATTTCTCATGAGAAGACTAATAGATCATATGTCAACTAAACACTAAAACTAAACCATTTCTCATGTTTGCAATTACAAGATTTGATTTTAAAAAAACTCAAACTTACAATATATCTGAATGGAATTTTTTGAAAGGGCTTGAAAAGAGAGTATTAGTTAAATATTTGGACATTTTCAAGTCATAAAAGTAAGCTAAGGTTGCTTGACAATACAATCAAAATTTTGACCAAGACAATGGAAATCACAAGTAATAACCATACAAGACTCCAAAGACTTTAGAGATATTGCTTATGGAAAAGCTCATTAATACGCAGAAGATTCATGAAGGATAAAGGATAAAGGGCAGAGAAAAGGAACATTCACATCCCTAATTGCTTGAACTTTTTCTAGTTACCACAATCTTGGTGGATCTCTCAAAGATCCCTTTTATCCTTGAAGGCGTAGTTGATGCAATTCTTCCATACAAATGCACCTTTCCCTTATACAATGTATTAAATGGAAAGAAAGGGAACATCACAATAAATAGCATCATGTGATGGGGGTTTTGGAATAGCAGAGGATAAAAAAGCCTTGCTTCACGAAGATGGTGTCAGACTAATCTTTCTACCAGGCTGTCATTTCAATCGTGCCACCACATTGTTGTCTCTTCTCAGATTTTCATATCAAATTGGCTCCCCCTTTCTTGTCTTTTCCATTCACTGTGAAGTAAAACATTAACCAATAATCCTTCCAATTGATGTTTCATTTTTCTCCTTCTCAAAAACTGCTATTTTTAGACTGGAGCAACATCATCTAACCTTGATGCATACTTTATAACTTTTTGGTCAGATTCTTAAACGTGATCTCTATTATTTAAAAGATCACCTCACTTTATTACATCTTTAATGATGAATTTTCAATCAAAAACTTTAAACTCACAAGATCTTACACTGAAGAAAAAAAAAATCCCCATCACAGGAAATGAATTATTCTACTAAAACTCTCAACGTTTCTTCTTGAATATGAGATCTTCAATAAAAATTACACAACATCTGAATAAAATCACAAGGAATCTTATATCTTATTTAAGACTAACAGGTTAGGAGGGTGACTTGTTTGTCGCTAAATCACGCAAAGATCCTTAAAATGTGGCATTGAGTGGCCCGGAAAAGAGCTTATTGCTACTACCACCGTGCACATGCATGTTCATAATGAAGGATACGTTGATAAATAAAGAAACGCTGACATAAATATTAAAAATGCTGCGATCCTTAATAATAAGAAAGAAAACCAACTTAGCCCCGTCCAAACATTAAGTTCTCAATTCATAAATGACACTAATATCAATGACAAAGAAAGTTGGAAAACATTGGCTTACTCAACAATAGTCCGATCCAGAAACTAAACACTGTTCTTAAAATGACACTATAAAACTAACAGACCCTTCGGCGGGGTCAAATTTGATATAGAAGGAATTACTCTTTCTTGGTGTAGTGCCGGACAACAAAGGCCAAGCCCAATATGAGGAGGGGGACCAGGAATTGCAAGATCTTGATCACAACATCCGAAGTCTTATCAGAACTGTACAGAACTTGCTGAGGTGGAGCGTAGGTCCGCTTCAGGGGAACAGTTGATGAATCAATCTCACCAATGTAGTATTTTGCCATCATATCTCTTGCAGTATCACTGTGCCCCACGTCTTCAAAATCATTAGTTGCATCTTTCCCTGTATCCAGCAAGTGATAACAATCAATATGGTAACATTTAGGAGCTTTTATCAATAACCTTCGGATGATATAAACACACCTGTGGCAGACAACAAAACCTCATCACCTCCGGGATGTTCCTCCATGAAAGGGGTGACATCATACACCTGATATTGTTGAAGCAAATTATTTTGTTCAGTGGCAGAAATTAACATCGTAACAAAAGTAGAATTCAAGCTACAGAATAAAAAATCATGTCATTATACGTGGGGTTCTGATCTGCACTCCTTTAGGGGTATTTGAATAGGCCACAAAATATGACATTACCATCTCAGGTAAAATTTAAATAGAAAAAAATAGGCTTGCTTGTTCTATCGTTCAGAATAGTGAAAGAGGGTTAAAGTGAGAAAACATCAGATTGCATCAAGAGCAATGAAGTTTACCATAGCCTTTCGCATCTAGGGAAGATCACCCCTCAACGCATATATCACAAACATCTTTCTGTTTCTAGGAACATAAACAACTTGCATAAAAAAGATGCCCACTCAGCTACTTCTGTGAGAGTAGTCACTGTCCTTGCTGTAATGTTTGGAAGTTGGGAGGTGACAAAACGAGAAGGAATCAAATTGATGAAAGGTACGTGAGGCTAATGAATTTCGTGCCCCTTGTTTGGATGATTAGAATCCTACCAAGCCCCCCAATTCGGAAACTTTAAAATACCCATGAAAATTAATACAGAAGCAATTTTGAGGTGTTGCGTGATAATAACTGTCTAACTCCAAATATCTTCAGAAACCCCCAAACAAACAGGCTATTTAAAAAAAAAAAAAAAAAAGCTTCCCCTCTCATATCACATCACATCTAAATCAGCGGTCTAATCCAAATTCCAAACCAGCACGCATCAACAGAATCCAAGTGACAAAGCATTTACAGTATAGTGAATATACAAATGACATATGAAAGTAACTACCTACAGATTGAATAGGATCTATTGATATTTTAATATATATTTATGAAATATTTTAACAGTAGTACTTTCAGTAGTCTGTGAGATGTTCCACTGTCAAAGGTATGGACTCAAAATTATTGTGTGATATGATACCATAACAAGAAAAATTCACATAGTAATAGACATTGTTAGATATGGGTGTGTTGGGATGGGCAAATCCGTCACTCAATCCGATAAAAAGATCTTGGGTTAGCAAACTCATCACCCAGTCCAATCAAAAGATCTTAGGTTGGATTGGTCTCTACATTTTTTTTATTAGACCGAATCCACCCTTAATCATGTTAGATTGGGTTGATGGGTGGATTATGAAAATTTTTATTTTTGATAAAATTTGTGATTTCAAAATCAACTTTTAGAAAATAAGTTATATTATTTAATATTAAAAAATAGAATAGTTTAATATTTCAAAGATAAACATATAATTAACAGGATAAAGAATTAAATTTAATAACAGTCATATTCCTATTATTATTATTATTATTATTATTATTTAATAATTTCAATCTGGTTGGATTCGATATTTAACATACAGAACAGGTCGTCAAACCCATACGAGATTGGATTGGATTTGACCCATTGCAATACATTGCAAAAACAACTCAACCCGATTTGGGTTGGATTGGGTAGCCGGGATTAATAGACCCAATTAACACCCTATGATTGGAGCTGCCCACATACTAACATTGAGGATGAGCACCAGTAACTATCAATCAGTGACAGATTAAAAATATGCCAAATTCAAACGAAACAAATAATCATTAGAACTACGAGATGAGATTATGCACAACGTTGAAAGAACCTCTGATTTAGTCTTTTATGTGTTTTTATTTAAATCTAACCTTTGCGTAAGATGTATAAAGCAAAGTTTATCGTACTCCTAAGTTGAAATAGATCAATTCATGATGAAAGAATCATTCTCCCCCTGATCCAGATAGCAGAATTGATACTCTTGATCCTTCTGGGGTGTTTTCATGCAAATCATTTCTTCAATTCTCAAATCACGGGTTTATTAGAGAAATATTTGACCTCAATAAACCCATTTACAACTCAAGGGCAAGTTTCACAGAGATCTCATTTTGTTTTTAATTTTCAAAGGTTCGTATAGGAAGTAGTGGAAAGACAAAAAAAAATATTTTGACTGTTTTCTGTTAAAAGAAAATTGAAAATCAAAAGTGAGAACAAAGTGATATTTTTGTAAATAAGAGTGCAAGCAGAAATTTCACTCCAAAGGACCACTAAGGATACGTTTTCTTTTCAGTTGAAAAAGTAAAAAATTCCAGCTGAACTCAACTACAAACTTTTAAATTCAATTGGGCGTGAGTTAGACACAAGCTAGACACAAGCATGTAGTCTTTTAGTTAAACAGCTGCTCTTGGCAAAACTAATGACCAACGACACATAAATGCACAAGCTACGCATAGAAAACGTAAAAGGAAGAAAATAAAATTGACCAATTCAGTATAGCAGGGGAACAAGAGATGAGATCAAACGAATGAAGCTTTATCTTAAACCCCAAAAGGCATACACTAAACCCGTTGTCGTTTCTCCAAGAGAATCAATTATTGAAGCAAATCGGAAATTCTTCAAAAGAAAGAAGAAACAGACCTTTCCCGAAATGACGAGCCAACAATCCTTGGTCTTGTTGTGGTTTGCGACCTCCGCGAAAGTGTGAATTTTCCGATCTGAAGCCATTGTTCTATTCACTGCGACCACAAAATTAAAAGAAGAACATAGGACCCAGAAAAAATTAAAGTCAAACCCACTATTCTATGTTTCTTAAGAGACAATATAATGAGGAGAGGATCTAAAGAATCGCGAAAGGGAACTGCAATCAATCATCCGAAAAGAGAATTGACGGAAACGTGATTGCTATGATTCTATGAATTGAAGTGAATCGGTGAAAAAAATTGTGGTTGGGGATGACATCAATACTCACCAAAGAAGAAAAGGGTTTGATTCCGCTCCTACACAGAAACAGATCCTTCACCACTCTCACACTGTAGTGTTGTGTCAAACACGCTTCCCTTTCTCTATATTTGGTGACCGCTTACATAGCTATATATGCTTTCTTCTACATCCTACGCAGCCAAAATAACCTCGTAGGATCCCCAAATTACAGAATTGACACAAAAAAAAAAAATCAATTTCTCATGCTAATAATAATAATAATACCTTGAATAATTGTATGGTCTGAGTGATTCCCAAAGATTTTCAGGATAAAGATAGGTTATTTGGAAACTTCTAGTAAGAATACATTTCACACGTGCTGGAAGAATTAGGTAAGTGGTTAATAAGTAGGTAACATATAACACTGAAATATAAAGAAAAAATAAAATAAAAGTGTTTAGTTAGAGTGATAAAAAAATTTGACAGAATATGAATATAAATAGGTACAATGAATCTTTCACACATGAGTTTTATAAAGATTTTCCATGATTTTTCTTTTATTTATTTCCATGTCACTTTATTTTTAGAATTTCACGTCACATCTACGATAAATCTTTTATAAAATCTAATCTTTGGATTTAAGACCTAATTTAAACTTTGGCCAATGGTTGTTACTTTCGTTTTCTTTCTCCTCTCTAAACATATTACTATATTTTTATTTTTAGAAGCAAACAAAAGATAATATTATTTTTTTTTTAGGACACACTAGCTGTACTAGTTTTGTCTTTATTAGGATACTATTCATTTCTACTCCTTATGCACGAGTAGAGGATTGAATTTACTCGATTAATTTTTAAAAAAATATTAAAGTTTAACTCTATTTCTAAACATTCACATAGTGTACATAATATTTGAAAAAATAAATCATATTTTGTCTCTTCTAATTTTATATATTTGTTCCCTCCTTAATTGTGTTTCCAAATTTTTTACTTTTATATTAAAAAATTTATTGAATTAAAACCTAAATAATTTCTAATTGTAGGATCTTGTATCTGTCACTGTTCTTAAGGTTTTTTTTTTTTTGTTTTGTTTCTATGGATGCTACTGATATCAGAAATATGAAAAGATGAATGTGCGAATAGGTTGATACTTTATTACTGCTCATTCTCATACACCAATTTAGAAGAATAAATATCCTTAGAGGTGTTGGTTAGAGACGAATACTTTGATTTATTTTTAAATTTTCATGACTTTCTGACTTCTTACATTTTTTTTTATAACAAAGCTAATCAATTAAAGGAAATGGCTTCCATGCATTATATGTCCCATTCATTTCAATTAAAACTTTTAATAAACCAACATTAAAAATATTAATAACAAAATTAATGACATTAATTATAGTAATTAAAATTTCAATTAATATTGATAATATCAAATTTAACAAATGATAAATTTATTTTTAATTTTAATTAATATTAATAATAACAATAATGAATATTAACACTAGTTTAAATAATAATATAAAATAAATTCTTAAGATAGTGATTTGAAATTTATTCCAAAAAAATTTATTTTTATTTTTATATCTTTTCATTTTAATCTTTGTTTCATTACAATTAAGAAATTCAATTTCATTTTTATATAATTTTCACTACTTAAACTTAAATATACATGACATCTCTACATAAGAAAAACGTCTACTTTTATCAATTAAAATGTTTTTTTAATTTATTATACCTATCAAATTATTGACAAACTTTCAAGAAACTTTTCTTTCAAACTCACTTATTTATCCTTTCAAATTTTTTAATTCAAACAACATCACAATATCCTTTATCATCCCTGCAAATTCATCTACTCACCTTTCCTCACATTCGTTCTCCAATCCAAACACTACTTAAGATTTGTTGACAAAAATATTTTGCATAAGTATTTTCTAAATAATTAAATACTTTAAAAATAACTAGAATATAGATAACTCAAAAATCAGATCTTTGAGAAGTTGAGGAAGAGATTTATTAAACAGGTATTCCTTGTATCATAACTGTACATTTAATTTTTCAAGTTTCAATTACATTCATTTCAAATGGTGTAAATATGCAATTTTAGTAGTTTAAACTTTAATGGTCTCAACTGAATCTTTCTTATACTTCAATTATTATGTTAGTTTTTATACTAATAAGATTTTATTTCGTGTTTTGTAAAGATTATTTTAAAATGTAATATAATTAAAATTTTAACAATTTAATTATTTATTTATAGTTTAATCATCTTTCTAAAATTATTAAAATTTTCTTTAACTTTTTTTTAAAAAAAAAAAGTTTTGAAATTGTTTTTGATTATTTTTTTATAGAGTGACAGTAAGAGATGTGACAAAATGAGGATTAGTTTTGAGTAAAAGTAAGTTTTACTCTTTCTTCATATCTTAAGTTTTTCTCTCTTTCTTTTTTGTATAAGTTGCATGTGGGGTTTTTATTACAGCATGATAATCACACATCTTGAGATCTGATTAGAACTCATTTAGCTTTTTTAATATTTTTTGAAACAATTTACTTGTAAATTAAGGTATGGGGACTTGATTAATTAAATATAATTCACTCAAGTTTTTAAGTATAATTATTTGAAAGGATATTTGTATTGAGTTGATGAGGTTGACATTGTATTAAGGTAAAATTTGATAGAGGTATGTATATTACTTATAACTTTATCTTTAATCAAATGTACATTTGTATTAATTGTATTCTGATATTTTAAAAGTTATAAAAAATGGATAATCTTTTAATTTATTTATCAGAGAGATTGATGAATTTGTTTTGAAGGTATATGTTTACGTATAAATTTTAGTGTTTTTTTTAATGGAACTGTTAAGTTGTCAGGCTATATATTTGGAGTCATGATGTAACTCTCATCGTGATTTGAATAGTAGGTTGTGAAACATGTTAGTACGGATAAAATTGGATAACTAAACAGTTGATTGATTGTCTTAAGTTTTGTAAAATTTTTGGTTTTCTATATTTTTTAACTCAACATTAATTAACTCCATTAAGTGGATTTTAATCTATAAGTAAATTGGAAATATAATAAAAAAAAATTATACTTTTGACTTCCATTTTTTTTTTACTTTCATCTTTCACCTTTGACATGACTTAGTGTGGATTATTAATTCTTTGAAAAGAAAATGTAATAGTACATTAATCAATAACTCACACTAAATCACACCACGAGTAAAAAAATGAGAATCATAATATCATTGATATTTGTACTGTATGTCCCATCGATCACTCGGTCAAAATCAATCCTCAGGCCCATCAAACAAGGTTGGAAAAACTCGTGTATAAAACACCATCGGTCGAACGGTCGGGTAAATAAATTGTGGACCATCGGTCAATTGGTTCTACGAACGAACCACATAACCTCGTTAAGAGACCAGCGGTCGAACGACCTGGTGAATAAATTGTAGGACCATCGGTCAAACGGTTATACAAATAAGTCACGGTATCGCCATAAGCAATTGGTTGATCGGTCTCAAAAGCCAACCACGTCCAGGTCCATCGGTCAATCGGTAACACATAAACGAGTGACATTTTGATCCCCAACGGGACATCGATCGATCGGCCTCGCACGAACAACACATTAACCTAATAAAGGACAATCACTTGATCAACCATTGGGTCGGTCGGTCGATCAGTATCTAGATTCGCGTAATCCTTTACATGCGTTTGTCGGTTGATCAGCCATATGCGAATCGTTCACTTGTTAAAAACAAAGTATAACTAACCCAGTCAAGCGGTCATCGGTCGCACGGTCAAACAACCAGTCAATCAGGTTAATTAACGTTAAACGAGTCAGTAATCTTGATTAAAGGATCATTGGGCCGCGATTAAGGAACCCTAATCACAAGCCCACACCGAGAACTATAAATAGGGCCCAAAGGTAGGTTGGTAAGCATCTTAAATTCGCATTTATTACAGCAGTTACACTGATATACCGATCGGTTCTTTACTGACTTAAACATCGAAGCCCTTTAGACAGGTACCCGATCGTCATCCCAACCGATCGAGCTAAGGAGTGGATTTTCTTGGAGAAGTTATCGTTGCAGTGGAGTAAGCCTGAAGAGGTTCTTTAGTAGGCTCTTGGTCCCTACACCCGAAACAATATTGATAGATGAATTCCAACACATGAGTAAATAAGCAATTTAAGTAATTAAATTTGTTTAACAATCTTAAAATTTATTCAGCGGTATGACTTTTCAAATATAAATAAAATGATATCAAACGTAATTTTTCTATGTATTTTTCATCTACTTTTCTCAACATTCTTTCTTTGAATATTAGTATATTCAAAATTGATTGTATATGTATTGTTTTTTTTTTTTTTATGTTGAGATGAATCGAAAGTTTTAAGATTTGAATACGTGGTGAGAAGTTTGTTAATAGAATGACGAATTTTAAAGACATTTTTGTTAAAAGCTGTAAATTGAAGTGCTTTTATTTCATATAGAAGCGCAACTTTTGTTGTTTGAATGTACTGGAAAAAAATAGAAGTATATTATTTTAGAATTTTTTGCTGTATAGCTTATGCTCGTATATTCCATATCATAAGAGAAAGAGGTTTTTGGACAATGGAGAAAAATGCATTTTTCTTGATTTAAGTAGGTAACTAAAAGCATACAAATTTTAAAAAATAAAAATATAATTCATTCAATTATTTTCATTCATACATTTTTGTTTTTTCTAAATTAATGGATGCATGTCGATGAACTTATCTTTGATGAGTATAGTTGTTTTGCTTGTATGGTTTGAATTCTGCCTCTTGTAGTGAAGTTGTGGAAATATCCACTGATTACATGTGAAACTTGCTGTTTGAATTATACTTCGCGTAACTGAATCCACAAGTTGTGAAAATATCCACTAGTTACATGTGAAATTTGTTGTTTGAATTATGCTTCTTTTAGTTGAATCCAATGCAAATATTCATTGGTTATCTGTGGAACTTGCTGATGTGAATTCTACATCCTGGATCCAAATGCACACGTTGTGCGAAAATCCACAGGTTACTTATGGAACCTTCTATTTATTTTTTTCACTTTTAACATGAACTCTCACATCCTCTCTATTATGTGTGGCAATTTGTTTTCTTTGTGTTTCATGAAATTTTACTAGTTGTTTGTAAACACTGATATTTCATAGTTCTTATTACATGGAATTATGAAATATGAAAACGTGATTAAGAATGTATATAATTGTGATAATACTAATGTTGTGAAACTGTGATGATAATGAGTTTGTTGATACATACGAGCATTGTATGTGTTTGACGTAATTCCATGGGGGGTCTCCTGGGGATGTTTTATGGTGATGTTATTTTTAGTGTATGCATTGGACTATGGATTCAAGTAAGGTGACATCCTGGAGCTCTAATGATCATTCGCACTCAAATAGAGTAAAATTGGTCATGTGGTGAGAGTAGGAGGAGGTTGTAGTCTATGGTAGCATAATGGCCCTAGATGATGATGGATTGTGTGTGGTATGGTGAAATCCATTAGTAATGCCTCTACAAAACAGTAGAGGTCACCACAAGTGCAAGTCTCTATGATTTTGATCCCAAATGCATATATCTGGATACTTGAGTTCAATATCAACTGTTTGTGTGCAATTATGTGAATTATTGTAGTTTACCCAGGTATAGCTTATAATTGATATGTTTTAAATGGTCTTAGGATAACTCTTTTGTATACTAGTTTAGCCTTGCACTTTGTGGTCTAGTGTTGTTTTCTTCTTTTGCGATAATCACCATTTTGGTTGGAACAGTTCAAGTTGCAGGTTTAGAGACACTTCTGAAAAATGAGAAGTTTCTAGTTAGAGTTATGAGTTTGCAACATATGTATGAGTGATTGGTACGTTTAGTGGAGTTTTTCTAATGGTTTGGTGCTATCGTATAAACAATATATTTCTATAGCATGCACTCTTGAAAGAATGTATTAATATACTTTTTATTTTGTTAATCTACTTTAAATATTATTAGTTTTATATTACTAAAAACCTCAACTGATTCTCTGTAATATTTAGTGAAGATTTTATTATTTTGTTTTGCATTGAATTTTTTTTATTCAGAACAAATACACGTAGTTCATCACTACCATCACATAATATTTTTGACAAAGCATATTAAGGACAATGAGTAAGCGAATGTACTTTTGATGATTTTTTACTTCATGGACATCAATAGTCATCATTTCTTCTTTTTTTTTTCCACCATGCCATTTTTTCATATCTCCCCATCTTCTTCTATTGGAGACTGTACTGTATGTCCCATCGGTCACTCGGCCACAGCCAATCCTCAGGCCCATCAGACAAGGTTGGAAAAACTCGTGTATAAAACACCATCGGTCGAACGGCCAGGTAAATAAATTGTGGACCATTGGTCAATCGATTCTACGAACGAACCACATAACCTCGTTAAGAGACCAGCGGTCGAACGGCCTGGTGAATAAATTGTAGGACCATCGGTCAAACGGTTATACAAATAAGTCACGGTACCGCCAGAAGCAATTGGTTGATCGGTCTCAAAAGCCAACCACGTCCAGGCCCATCGGTCAATCGGTAACACATAAACGAGTGACATTCTGATCCCCAACGGGACATCGATCGATCGGCCTCGCACGAACAGCACATTAACCTAATAAAGGACAATCACTTGATCAACCATTGGGTCGGTCGGTCGATCAGTATCTTGATTCGCGTAATCCTTTACATGCGTCTGTCGGTTGATCAGCCATATGCGAATCGTTCACTTGTTAAAAACAAAGTATAACTAACCCAGTCAAGCGGCCATCGATCGCACGGTCAAACAACCAGTCAATCGGGTTAATTAACCTTAAACGAGTCAGTAATCTTGATTAAAGGATCATTGGACCGCGATTAAGGAACCCTAATCTCAGGCCCACACCGAAAACTATAAATAGGGCCCAAAGGTAGGTTGGTGAGCATCTTAAATTCGCATTTATTACAGCAGTTACATTGATACACCGATCGGTTCTTTACTGACTTACACATCGGAACCCTTTAGACAAGTACCCCGATCGTCATCCCAGTCGATCGAGCTAAGGAGTGGATTTTCTTGGAGAAGTTATCGTTACAGTGGGAAGTGGAGTAAGCCTGAAGAAGTTCTTTAGTAGGTTCTTGGTCCCTATACCCGAAACAGAAACTTTACCTTTCTATGAATGTAAGACAAATTTTCCTTCTTTGTTATGTGTATTTACATCAATTATGATCATACGTCATAATTGAATTCATTTAAAATAATGTCAATGTTAAAGACACCTTCATATTGAACTAACTCTAAAATTGGTTTGTCTGATATCTCTCCACCTAAGATTTCCAAGAATTCATAAAAAAAAAAAAAAAAACTAATCTCTAGTGCCAAATTTAAAAACAGAATTCATTCATGATTTTTTTGTAAATGAAAACTCTATTCTTAGAGATTTTCCTCTTATCAATCAAGACTAAATTAAGAATTTTTTTTATCACATAATATTTTGTAGAACTATACAAACCTATAATTTAAGTAATAAAATATTCATCTCAATAGTGAAATCCCATTAGAAAATGTGTGATGTTCAATGAGAACCAATTCTGGAATTATGAAGCAAACAAAGTTGAACAACAACTACAAATTGATTTTGATGGTAGCAAATGATTTTAATGAATGGAGACAACAACCACCAACAAATTGTATAAATTGGATGAGAAGAAGTTTGTTTAAGATAATTTGTATCGACGCAAGTTCAACATGTTTCATTATAATAAAATTTAACTCATATAAATTGAAAATATTATATTAAATATAAATAAAAAAGTTGAGTAATAAATAAGAAAAAGAAACTATAAATAATATAAGAAAAGTTACAAAAATATAACCTTATTTTGAAATTTTCCGTTTTTATATATCTACTGTAGATGAATTGTTTGTTGTTTAGTAGGTATGATAAGAAAACAAAAATTATATTGGTGTGCAACGTGCAATGATCTAGATTGCTTTTTTTTATGTCTTTCAATTTTGAATGTTATTTTCTATCTTTCTAATCACAGTTTGTTTTGACAGCAACCAAATTTAATTTGACATACCCTACGAACGGTTAGGCCCACGCATTTACTTTTATTTTTATAGAAGGACCATCAACTATTTAATGCTTCAGCCGCAGTTGGCGGATACCTTGAATAATGCATCGGATCACGATCTTTATTTTTTTTTAAATATATTTTTCTCTGTCTCTTAATTTTCTCAATAAATTTTAAAATTAGTCTATCTTAAAATTTTGAACTAATTTAGTCTTTTATCTTTTTAAATACGTGAATTTAGTTCTTTTAATCAAATTTTGTTAGGTTTATTTAATGTTTTTCATGCATTTCAGGATTGTATTTGAGTTGTTTATACTCTTTGATACATTTTTACTTTAATGCTACGTCAAATACTATTATGAAATGCGCTTGAAATGTTAAATAAACTTAAACATTAAAATGCCTAAATCCACGTATCTCGAATGATGAAAAACTAAATTGATCTAAAGTTTCGAAATAGACTAATTTTAAAATTTACTAAAAGTTAAGGGATCAAAATCATATTTAACCTTTTTTTTATGCAAGAGATACATTGTCTGTTTTTTTTTTCTATTTAAACATTTTTAAACTATAAAATATCATTTTTAATGTTTATAAAATATAGTTATTTTTATTTTTATTTTCAATATTTGTAATCTCTAATACTTAATTTAAAATATATATATATATAATACATTTTATATAAATTAAAAATTATATTGAAGTATAGCATATAATATCAAAACACATATTTATCAACATAAAAGTAACTAGTGTTCTAATATTAAAGAACAAAAATATGAATTTTTAATTTTTAATTTTTAAAGAATACAAAATCGCAATTCAAGTTTTACATCGGAAAACATAATTGTGTCTTTTTTTTATTCCTTTAATAATAGACAAACTTTTTATGATGATTATAGACCTAGTGTATTTAGTTGAGATGTTACCAGAAGTTTGCATCATACAAAATTTTAAATACAGTAGAACTGTAAAAGTTTAAAGTTTTCAACGGTCGTAATTTGTCAATACAATTATAAGAACATTTATTTTGATTTTCAATTTTTTCCATTTTGTTTTATACCTCACGTGAAGAAAGTTACAAGGAAATGGATAAACAGATATAAGTTTGGAAAATATAGTAGAAGTGGAAAGTGACAATCCTTAAGAAGAATTGCGAAATTTTGATAAAATTATTCATTTGGATTTAAGCTCAATTTGAATAGTATATATAATAATGAGATAATACTAAATTAATTTGATTCTCAAACATAAAATTTGATTTATTGATATTATATTTAAGTAAATCATAAAATTAAAAAAAAAATGTAGGGTATGTTTCAAACAAACAATATGAATCTAAATGTGATGTGACATGGAACAAATTATTATTTATTAGTTTCGTTTATAACGACTGATGTAGATATTTGAATTTAGAACATCATATAAACCACTCAAAATGTTTTATGTTGACATCAGATGTCACTGTTACTTTTAAATTAAAAATTTATACTTTATTCATTTCGAAATAAAAATTCATTGTAAATTATTAACTTAAAACATTAAAGAAAACAATTTATTATTAGTCTCAATAAAAGTTTAAACATTGTAGACAAAAATAGAGACTATTTGAATTTTAGTTAAAACACTCACTCAAATATCTGAAATCAATGTTCGGGTTGAACATTGTGGTTGACTTTTTTTTATACAGTGGAGTTTAAAATTAAATTTGGTGCGTGTTTGAATATTAGCTAGAGGATTAAGTCGAGTTTATTAAAAAATGAAGAAGAGGAGGAGGAGTGAATTCATGGTAGCTTTTAAAGATACCTCACATTTGATATGAAAGTTTTTAAACATGTTACACAATCTTTAATTAAAGGTGAAAATCAGTTTAAATATTAATATTGAAAATTAAACCAATTTTTAATTTTGTGACTGGAGAACCAGTGAATATGTATGTTAGTTACATAGTTTAAAATAATAGAACTCTTAGGACGTGGTTTAATGAAGAAGTGAATTTGAAGGAAAGTATGAAGATATATTTGTATGGATTTGATCAGATGAATATGTGTGTTTTTTGTGTAGATTTAAAAGATAGAGTGAGTGAATTTGGAGATGAGTTTTGTGAGAATTAATAAGTAATTTGAGTGATGTGATAAATAAAATAAAAATTTATAATAGATTAAATTTGATGATTATTCAAATACCTTGATGATAAAAATATATGAAATGATATTTGAATTAGTTAAAAATATTAAATTTTAAAAACTATTATTTAATAAATTTTAATAAAAAAATTTAAAATAAAGATAAATTATTAAATTATTATTATTAGTTTATATATATATATATATATATATATATATATATATATATATATATATATATATATATATATATATACACACCACACTAACTCACACCATAATTACATATAACACATACTAGCATCGGCGGTTACCTAACTAGTGCTTCTTACTCCCCCACACTTCACATAACACACACCAACATCGGTTAGCTAACTGGTGCTCTCTCACTCTCACACACTACAACACTCTCATGTTAAAGTTGTCAACACAAAATCGTAAAATGGTATTTCATCCACCCAAATCTTTTCATCTTTGATGAGATAAGTTACTCAATCTATTTATTAAATTGGCGTTTTTTCTCTTCTGCAAATCAGCTGAAAGGAATGTAAATAAACCTGCAAATTCATCCTTTCATATTTCTACATAGTACCATCCACACATACACATCTATGAACCTATCCATCATATATCAATGTGATTAAGAAGATGGGAATATGTAACATCCCAATTTTAGCAGCTTGAAACTAATAAAAATAGGGAGTTTCATCATAGTTTCAAACCAGATAATCCAGTGTACATAATATATTAATACAGTCTTACAAAAGATATGACTATAAAAATATATCAATTATACACTTAAACTAAACTAGTAAACTCTATGCTTAAACTAACCTCTGCTAAAGCACCCACTGGAAAGTTGCTCCACAACCTAAAACGATGGATCCTCATCCTCCAGAAGTGCCCTTGACATTGCAACCACATCTGCTCCCACCATTAAGGTAATAATCGAAAAAGGAAACATACAACACGAGACAAAAACACAGAAAGCAAGGGTAAGCTAATAATGATTTAAAGAAGGTTACATTAGAGTATGAGCATAATAACAATCAATTATCACAAATTCACTCAGGAACATTCAATACTCACACGCCATTCAACTCTAGACTCAATCATCCGGATATATGCAATTAACATCGGATCTCTTGGTGGCTTTCACCGTGTATGATTCCCAAACTCTGCAGAGTTTGGCCTCAAGGGGTTATCACCCAATCATCACACCAAATAAGTCTCCTTCGCGCCAAAGACTTAATCGAGTCTAGTGGCTAAGACCTCCTGCTACTCCTCACGACATAACCCATTATACTCTATATGAACCTTAATGGTTATTGGAGCGTCAGGATACCAACCAAAATTGAGTCCTTATGTCTTTGCATACCCTCCACACTTAGAATTTCTCCACGAAATTCCTCCATAAATCACATACAATAGGTCCATATTCACCCAATCTCACTCAAAGCATACCAAGACAGTCAAAATAATCCATTTCAGATCAATTAATGTAATGAAACACATCAAAACAGCAAACACATGAAATTTGGCAGCCAGAGCTCAGCCTCAGATTCCAATGCTCAGCCTCAACATTAAAATTTCGTTCCAGATCTGCAGGGGTCCCAGCGCTGGGGCACCGCTCGGCTAGCGCTCAGCCTCATTCTTCTCGCATTTTTCAACGCTAGGCACCGCTGGGCTGGCGCTCAGCGTTGATTCTCTCGCATTTTCAAGGCTCAACCTTGAATTCTGAGGCTCAGCCTCACACCAAAAAACAACACAGATTCTGGTTTTCATTGGGAGATGTTTCACTTGATTTCATGACCCAAATTGGCACCTCCATGGCAGTGTTGTCTAGTTTTCAAAATGGTTTTCAAGCAAAGTGAGATGATACCAATTAGAGCCATGATTCAAGTGTTCATTATCCAATTCAACCTCAATTCACACAATGCAATCACAATTTCACTTATATCAAACATCAAACAATTCACATTCCATCACACTTCAAACAATCAATTCTAATTACACACAATTACATTCATTGTATCCTCTAATTAAATTCAATTATCGGCTTTCCTTACTTGACAAAGCGACTCTGCAAACCCAAACCGCTCAAAGAACACCGAAACGCATTTAACTCCACAAGATGCTCTATTTGCACATAGAAACATCACAAGACCTACCATTATGATCACTGATAAACAAAGACTCATACTGATGATTAAAGCGTCACATTCAAGCGGAAGAGAGCTCGCATGTAATAGAAAACAGAAAAGACTAAAAAAGAGAGCGAAAAATCAACTTATGTGAACAGAGAAACTGATCGGTCCAATTTGAAGAGCTCGCCGAGAGGATCAATCCTATGGTCTCGGTTCTTCAATCAGACGGTCAGAGAGACAAAACCTCTATAGAGTAGCCAGAGAACTCTTGAAAAGTGGTTTCTAGAGAAATTATGTGTTTTAAAATAATGAAACTCGTTTATAACGATTCTATTTATACTAAAATCTTTTAATATTAAAATAATCGAGTCTCACTATTTTTAAACCACTATTACTTTTTAAATGTCATTTTCTAGGGTCTTACAGAGTATGTTATCAATGACTCTACATTTAATGTTTTCTTTATTGTTTTATATAATATTTTAAATTTTATTATTATTATTATTATTTGAAAATACATATTCAAAGTAAAGAAAATAAACTTTTATTTTATAATTTTTTATTTTCAATTTTAAATGCAAAATTTATTTCTACATTTTTATATTGTTTTATAATTTCAAATTTTAAATTTGGTTATTATATATTTTTATTTTTTAATTTAAAATATCAATTTGAATTTTAGGACAATATTGAAATTGAAATAGTTAGTTATTTTTAAATCTTCTAAAGTTTAAAGAATTTACAATTTTTATTTTTAATAATATATTTATAACTATGTTACTAAAATTATTTTTAGATTATTATTTAAATTTAACATAATTCTATTGTAATTTTAAATGAAATATTATTTATAATGATTTATTATTTAGTTTATAAATAATATTATTATTTAATTATTTATTTATTATTTTACATCATTATCTTTTTTTTATATTAATATTATTATGATATTATATAATCATTAAATATTATTATGCGTTATAATAAATTATTAAATTTTAAAAATTATAAAATTGTTAATTTTACATTTTTCATATTTAATTCCTAACTTAAATTCAAACTCTTCTTATAGAGTAGAAATTTGCAAATGTTATTTAAGAACATTAAAAGGGTTTTATTTTTTTTTTTAATTTTTGTTAGATTTTGAATTTCTTATTCAAATTTTGTTACCATACTTTTACATTTTAGATTGGAATTTCAAAATCAAACCTTTTCAATTTCAAATTTCGATATAAAAATATTCGAATTAAAGTAGTTAGTTATTCATGTGAATGTTGAATGATTTTATAATTTTCACCTTTTAATAATATACTTATTTTTTATGTTATTGAAATTTCTATTTAAATTTAGTATATGTGTATTATAATTTTTAATGAATTAATATTTATAATATTTTATTATTTAATTTAATAATAATGTCATCATTAATTATTTGTTTTATTTCATATTTTATTATTTTATTACTATTTTGTATTATTTACGTATTCTCATTAATTTTTTTTATTTCTTTATCTTCTATATTTTGTTGTCATCTTGAACATGAATTTTTCGATATGTTTGAAATATATAGAAGTTATTTAGAGACATTAAAATATCCATTAAAAAGACATTTTAGTTACCCTAATTATAATATAATACATCATTCTACTATTGATAATACTTAATTGTTTTTAAATATAATTAATATTTGAAAATATCCATGCTCCTAAGAGAAATTATTAACACTTAAAGCATAAATAAATGTATTTAAATTCAACTTTAAATAGAAATTCATAATTGCATTTTATTTGTCCTAATTATAATATAAATTATAATTCATCATTCTACTATTTATAATACTTAATTGTGTTTAAATATAATTACTATTTGAAAATCAATGCTCTTAAAATAAATTTTTAACACTTAAAGCATAAATAAATGTATTTAAATTCAACTTTAAATAGAAATTCATAATTGCTTATAGAGCGTACTTTTTTATATTTACTTTGTTATGTTTAATTATTAGTGACGCACGAGATTATTTGTATGACAGTTGAATTTTGTTTTTATTACAATCAGTAATAAATCAATAAGTTAAAAATAAATATTATACTTTCAATTTCATAGTGTATATTTTAAATTTCAAATTTCTTGTTGACCATATAAATCTAAATTTTTAGAAAAATATTGAAATTAAAATGATTAGTTTTTGTTTTTTTTTACTTCCAAAATTTAAAGAATTTATCATTTTATTTTTAATAATATACTTATATCTATGGTGTTGAAATTATTTTTTTAATTATTATTTAAATTTTACATAATTGCATTACAATTTTAAATGAAATATTATTAATGATTTATTATATATACTTTATTTATTATTTTATATCGTTATTTAATTTTGTTATGATTATATTGATATTATTATGTTATTGTTCTATTATATTATTATTAAATATAATTATTTTTATTTTTATTTTATTTTTTATTTTTTTTAATTTTTACATATTTTCATTTAAAAAAAATATTTTTCCATTTTGTTCTATCTTAAACACGAATTTTTCTAATATCTTAATAATATATAAAAATTGTTTAGAGATTCATTAAAAAGATATTTTATTTACCCGAATTATTATATAATACATCATTCTACTATTCTTAAAAAAAATTTATATAGTTATTATTTGAAAATTAATGTTCCTAAAGGAAGTTATTAGCATAAATAAATATATTTAAATATAACTTTAAATAAAAATTCATAATTGCTGAGACAGAGCGTACTTTTCTAGATATTTGTTATGTTATGTTTGATTATAAAGAATGAAGTAACCACATACATGTTTGGTTCAGTCCTTTAAAAAACCAAGAATCATTTTGTTTAAATATGAGTTATTTTCCTTTTCATTTTGTTTCACATAGAAAATAAAATATCATGATAATGCTCGTAGATGCGTCTCTAAGTGCAATTAACAAAATCATTTTAAACGAGAATTTCATTAACTTCTGAAAGTCTACAACCAAGTCGCATTTTCCTAAAAAAAGTAAAAATGAGTCTAAGAAAGGAAAAAAGAAAAAAAAAACTTTATTAAAAAATAAGAAAGAAAAAAAAAATAGTCGACAACTACCACAAAAACATGGGGCTAGTCAATGTTGTCAAACTGACCAAATCAAAAGATTGGAAGAAAGAACGCAGTTTCCGTATTCAAATATAATAAAAACAAGTTTTCTTGTGAACTAATGTAAAAAAAAAGGACCTTTATGAATTGAGTTTCATATTCCAAACTTCGTAATTTCTATTTGCGACACCGCATTTACGATTATATTAATTAGTTTTGCGTCTTAAACTAGTATTAAGATAATCTTAGTTCAAAGTTCTTAATGATTCTTTTATGTTGGGTTTCTTCACATTGAACCATCACGCACCAACAATTACTCCAATGTGCACACACATGTGGCACTTTAATATAATACCACAAACAAAGAAAAATTATTAAAACCAAAACTGCCCCTAGTTTTTGTGATGGGTTCTTTTAGTTAACAATAGTAATGCATGTGAGTGGTAGTTTCTTAATTATTAATTTTTGCTCTTAGAAACCAAATCTCAGTTAGATAGATTCTAAGTAACATGGTTTATTCAACTAACGAAAATAAATTTTCTGTATAAAATAAATATTTGAATTTTGTGAAATAAAAGTAAACAAAATTATAATCTTCAATAGATATTCTTTATAAGAGCTTTTAAATTTTTTTCTTGTGATCTTTATATTATTTTTTCTGGTCGTGTCGTATCATTTCTTTCGAGATAGGTACTCATCTTTTCAAGAAATATTAAGAAATAGATACTTTCCATTTTTATTTTTTTTTAGTTTTACTTAACTATGTTTCATATAGATATTTCCTATAGATATTTTACTTAACTATGTTTCATATAGATATTTCCTATAATATGTTTGAATTTGTATTTTTATTCTAAAGGAACATTTTTTTTTCTCAAAGTAAAAACAATCGAGTGACACATAAAATCTCTCTAATCATAAATTTCTTCAAAATTTTATTTCTTTAAGTAAAAAAACTATTAAAAATCACCACAAGAAATGCTTAGTAAAATTTATTTGAAATATAATTAAGTAAAAATAAAATATATAAAAGGCATAAGTTTTCAGAGATTTTTTAAAATTATTTATTATAATAATAATAAAATTGAAGATGTCTTTCTTCAAAATAATAGCACTCTAGGGTATAAAATGGGTACAGAAAATATTACAAGAACTATGAAAAAAATGGTTTAATAAATTCTTATAAGAAACTAGAAAAAGAAGAAGTCAAAATACTTTTTTGTTTTTTTGGAGGATACAGCATTAAAATGGTGAATTCACTATTATTTTTCACTTATTGTATTTCTTTTTCTCTCTCTTTTTCTATTTTCTATTAAATGAATCGAAATACATAATTTTATGTTTTTATTTCTCGTATATTTATATCCTACCATACCAGGCTATTAAACATTCAATTCTGATTTCTATTTTTTTTCTCAACTAATTTCTATTTTTTTTAACCAACCATTCACGTCCACGAGTCAATTCAATTATAAATCTGCAATGATAGCATGGGATTGAAAACACAGTTCCCCTAAAAAATTGTTTTTTTTTTCCTGAATCCAAAATATGAATATTATTAATAAAATTGCATGACCACAAGATGTGGAAATGTCTGATATATATAGACGTGAAAAATGTACAATTTTGGCCCTGTCTATGCAGAGTGTGTCAGTGGGCACTGCATGATTGTGCTTTCTTTATCATGTGATGCAGTTAATTTTTTATTTATTTAACAAACATATTTTAAAACATTATTGAAATGGGTAAGTCGTAGAAATATTTTAAAAATGTTATGTTAAATACAGTAGAATTTTTATTTGGGTTAAATATATATTTTTTCTTTAATTTTAAGTAAATTTTAGAATTAATTTATTTTAAAATTTTTGATTAATTTAATTTTTCAGATTTTAAAATATATGAATTTAACTTTCTTAATTAAAATTTTTTAGATTTATTTAAAGTTTCGTATATATTTTAAGATTGTATTTGATTTGGTTATAATATTCGACCCATTTTTATTTTTAGTATTAAGTTAAATATTATTATCGAAACACGTTTGAAATGTCAACTTAACTTAATAAAATTTGATTAAATAAAATTTGATTAAAAGAACTTAATTCACATATTTTAGAAGATGACAGATTAAATTAATTCAAAATTTTGAAATAAACTAATTTTAAAATTTATTTAAAATTAAAGAAAAAAAATATATTTAATTTTTTATTTTATTTTATATATTTCCGAATACAGCATCATCGATAACTGTGATATGACTGTTACTAACAATTTATACTGCTAATGTTTGTATGTTTTATTCTAAAATAAATGCTTTTAATTTATTAAGGTGCAAGTAGTTTTCTTATTTTTTTTATTTTGGGATAAAACATAAATATGATTTGAATAAAATATTTTTGAATTTTGATAAACTTAAATGCAAAATGCTATAAAGCAATCAACATATTAGATAAATTAAAATAAAATTGTTTATGGAAACTTGTTCCACGCATTTATATTTAATATCTCATTGGTCAACTACAACTAGCATATATAATAAAATTGGTGAACGCATTTTTAAATAATCCCAAAAAATATTTTACATGTCAGACTGAATGTGACCATCACAGTAATTATTTATACAAATAATATATTATCTAGACCACCCTTTTTCATGCATAATTAGTTTTCATATCTGATATTTTTATGCATCTACGTTTTATACATATCGTATATGAATGAACGTAGTCTTACTGATTAAAATAAACCCGTCCAAAAAATGTTACATCGGAAAAAACAGCTTTAGATCTCAAAAAAACAAAGTCTGAAATTTTTTTCTAATACTAATATTTTTATTTTAAATTAATTATAAAATTATATTTAAAAAAATTACTTTAAAATAATTTTTTTAAATTAATTATAAGTTTATGATCGAGAATAAAATTAAGTTAAATTATTATTAGTATTTGTTATTTTTATTAGTATTAAAAATGATATTTAATGAATTATAACTTTTTTAATAAATTATAATTTTGTTTTGAGAAAATAATGGTTATTTATTTTTATTTTTTATAATCAATTTTAGTATATTTTATTTCTTTTATCTCTTACTTATTTTTATTATCTTTCTTTCTTATATTCAAGAGTTAGAGTTATTTTATGAAGATTTTGAAAGATTTTATTTCTTGAATGTGTATTAATATTTTTATCTTTATTTTTTGTTGGTATTTTTTTTTCCTTTTTGTGATGATGATGTTTCTATTTATTTGTTGGATTTGTATTAGAATTATAAATGTGTTTCTTTTTTAGTTTTGCTTTTCGATCTTTTATGATTTATGATTTTCAAGATTTTTTCTGCATATATTTGGATGATAAATCGTTTTTTTTTTTAAATAACTATTAGTTAGGTTAGGGTTTAACATTTGGATGAATGATAGATAAGTTAAAGAATATATAAGAATTAATAAATCAGAAATGTGACACAAAAATAATTTGTTAGATATGAATAAATTTAACTTACTTTCAAAATTAAATATCTTAAGAAAAATTATAGGTTTAGAAAATGATAAACTAATTAACACTTTTAATTATGTAAAATGAAATATTTTTTAAATACATGTATAGTTTATAGAATAATATTAACAATTTCAATATCATCCTATAAAATATATTATTTTCCCATATTGTTTAATTTTAAATAAATTTTTCAAAACTAAAGATAATAAAAACTTATTTAAATCAATAATATCTTAGAGAAAATAAAAGGGTTTGAATTATTATTTATTATCAATATATGTAAAATTAGATTAATTATGATAATTTAATAAATAAGTTTACATAAAAAAACTCATTTTTAAAATTTATTTTAAATTTCCGAAACTCTTTCGCCGGCTCTCTCTTTATATATATATATATATATATATATATATATATATATATATATAAAAGTTTTAAAAAGTAAACATTTTAATTATGTGTTTATATATAATCATATACATCACAAAAAATTAAATCAAAATATATAATACAAAAGTTAAATTCATTTTATGTATTAGTTCATCTATGAAGACTTATAAGATTTTTTTTCGATATAAGAATACGATTCAAACACAAATTGGACCATAAAAGGTAAATTATTAATTCAAAAACGTATATTATACTAAAATAATAAGTCATTACATATTTAAATCTATATATTTTCGTGTAGGGTTTCACAGAATTATTGGCAAAAGTAGAAAATGTGAAATAAATCGAAGATGAAGGAATTTTTTTTCTATCTTGATTGATGTTACCATGAAGAGAAATTAACAAATAAAGCAAAAATTCACCACTTTAAATTGAAAATTCAAAAATAATGACAAAATTCTAACGAGGACACCAAAAGATAATTTTCACTTCATGAAAGTTATTTAAAATCCAAAATGACCATAGAGTCGATCATGGATTGAATTTTTATCCACATTCATTTAATATCCAAATATAAGACTCAATACACAAAAATAGAAAAAAAAACATTTATAAACCAAAGCAAAAAATTACACAGAAATATAAAATTTTTATTATAGCTTCGATACTACTCCACAATCTTTAAGGTGTCATAAATGACGTCATCACGTTTAATGTTCACTTAATATATATACACCAAAAACATCTTCATCCGTGAATCTAATAAATAGTAAAGTCAGAAGAATATATTTACAATAATTCCAAATTCATTACATTTTATCACTATGCAACACATAACATAATATTATCTTCTCATTAAACACTATATCCACATCAAATCGTCAATATCACATTTCAAAATTCATCATTCACAACATTTTCTATTAATTTAAAAAAAAAATATGAGAAAACCAATTCACTTATATTATCTATAATCACACACACACACACAAGATACATTCAATTAAAGAAACACATATTTATAACCTTTAGTTATTTTTTATCTTCAGCTAAAATTATCTTTGTTCGAACGAAATATAAATAAAAAACAAGTCTATTTTAGTATTTAATTTTCATTTGAGCCATACATATGTTACTTTAGTAAAAGTTAGACTTTGTTTGAGAGAGAAAATTTTCACTTGAATGGCAACTTCCACACAAATGGCTTATATAGTGCATACCAATCCACTTAATAATTTCAAATATACACTTTCAACATGTTAAATATGCTTAGAAGATAACTTTTCATCTATTCATTTCTATATTTCATGTTATATATATATATATATATATATATATATATATATATATATATATATATATATATATATATATATATATATATATATATATATATA
>Ga0214544_1004113_pt1 | contig 29423 bp, 37 predicted proteins | sample CNSS3metaG_FD_160074 | JGI IMG/M metagenome (GOLD analysis project Ga0214544, IMG submission 160074) | Root nodule microbial communities from cowpea collected in UCLA plant growth center, Los Angeles, California, USA - CNSS3 | ecosystem: Host-associated > Plants > Roots > Nodule | place: USA...
TGTTATACCACCCTGGTAAAGCTAATGTTGTAGCAGATGCCTTGAGTAGGAAGAGAGTTCATGTGTCGGCCATGATGATTAAGGAGTTGGAGCTGATAGAGCAGCTAAGAGACATGAATCTGGGACTGGATATCGAGGCAAGTTAGATACGGTGCAGCATGCTGAGGATCAGTAATGAGTTCCTAGATAAGGTTCGGGTGGAATAGGGTAATGATTAGCAACTGCAGGAGATCATTAGTGAGTTAGGCACAAAGAAGAGGAAGGACTTCAGGATGGGCAAGGACGGTATTCTACGATTTAAGGAGAGGGTGTGTATTCCCAGTAGTAGAGTCTTGAGGAAGATGCTCTTACATGAAGGGCATAAGAGTCGTCTTAGCATACACCCAGGTATGACTAAGATGTACAAAGATTTGAAAGCTACCTTCTGATGGACGGGCATGAAGACAGACGTGGCTGATTATGTCGCTTCTTGTTTGGTATGTCAGAAAGCGAAGATTGAGCATCAGAGGCCGGGTGGCATGTTGGAGCCTCTGGATATTCCGCAGTGGAAATGGGACAGCATTTCCATGGACTTCGTTACACACCTGCCAAGATAGGTGAAAGGGCATGACTCGATCTGGGTAATAGTAGACAGATTGACGAAGTGTGCTCATTTCCTGCCGATTAATCAGAAGATGTCTATGGACAAATTGGCGGGCTTGTATGTCAGAGAGATCGTCAGGCTACATGGTGTGCCTGCGAGTATCATATCCGATAGAGACCCAAGGTTCACATCGAGGTTTTGGCAGTCTTTACAAAGGGCCTTGGGTACTCAGCTGAGAATGAGCTCAGCGTATCACCCTCAGATCGATGGGCAGTCTGAGAGGACTATACAGTCATTGGAGGATCTGCTGAGGACTTGCGTGTTAGATCATCTAGGCACTTAGAGTGATATGCTGCCATTGGTAGTGTTCACATATAATAACAGTTACCATTCTAGCATTGAAATGGCACCATATGAGGCATTGTACAGTAGGAGATATCGGACACCATTGTGTTGGCAGCAAGATGGAGAGTTTGTGGTTCTTGGGCTAGAATTCTTGCAGCAGACTACTGAGAAGGTGAGAGTGATACAGGATCAGATGTGTGCGACTTAGAGCAGGCAGAAATCTTATGCAGATAAGAGGAGGAGACCGCTTGAGTTTGAGGCAGGTGAGCATGTATTTCTCAGAGTGACGCCTACAACAGGTATTGGGAGAGCACTAAAGTCGAGGAAGTTGACTCCTCAATTCATCGGCCTATACCAGATTACGAGGAGAATTGGACCTGCAACATACGAGATGGCTTTGCCACCACACTTGGCAAACCTACATAATGTCTTCCACGTATCACAACTGAGGAAGTACATAGCAGATCCCACACATGTAATGGAGGAGGATGATGTCCAAGTGCGCGAGGACCTGACGATTGGAGTTGGACTAGTGAGAATCCTGGATTCTCAAATCAAGCAACTCAGAGGGAAGGAGATCCGAACAATGAAGGTTCTCTAGGATGAAGCAACTCAAGAGATGACGTGGGAGATGGAGGATCTTATGAGGAAATTTTATCCTCACCTATTCACTGGTAAGTTCTCTTTTTCGAGGACGAAAAATTTTAAGGGTGGAGGAATGAAAGACTTGCAAAATTTAATTAATTAATTAATTAATAAATGCGGGTGGGAAGATCATTTATGACATTAATTTTTGATTGGTATGACGTGAAAAAGTACTAGCTCAAGTGGTTGAGAGTACTTTAATTGTGTGAGAGGACTTGGGTTCGAATCCTATGTTTTGCTATTACCATGTAATTTATGATAAATTGGATAAATGTACTCTATTAATTGATGAAATTCTGCGTTTCTAGAATTTTTCCAGAAACCGCCTGGCGGGTGATCAATCACTGTCGGGCGAGACTTTGATTTTATGCTGGTTTTGGGTTCTGGAAAAAGAATTGCCTAGCAGTACTTTCCCGACTGCCAAGCGATGCGTGAATTATTCCCAGTCCTGGGATTTTTTTTTGAACTGCCTGGTGGGGATAAATTTCCGCCAGGCGACATGAACATTTTGGCTCTATTTGATTATTTTGGGGTTCTGGGAGATTTTGATGGGGGGAAAACCAGGGTAATTCGTTGGAGGATGGTTTCATGTTGAATTGCCTTCAGATATCATGTTATGGATAGTTAATTCAAATGAAACAATGTTAAGTTGAGAAACGTTGAGGGTTTTGCTAATAAGTGAATTAAGGACGAACTTTTAAGGAAAATTATGGGGATTACTTGAACGAATATGTGCGACAAGATTCACATGCTTGGGGACTGTGTAATGGAACAAAAACCATAGTTATGTACAAGACTTAAAGGTCTCAGGGCTTACGAGAATGAGAGTTCTTGGAGATTTCAGGAACCATTTGATGGTTCGTAGGACGCCGCTAGGCGTCGTATCATAGGGGCACGATTGAGTGTTTGATGAGTGGTGAGAGTCATGTGAGGTTAGATGTGAAATAATGGTATGATCGGGAATTGAGTGGAAATGGTCTAAGATGGAAAATTGTGGTTAAAAGTTTATACAGTTTAGAATATTGCATATGAGTGATTAGGACATAAGTGATGGTAAAATAGTATTGTGGAAGGATAGCTAAATATACAGTATTAGACACTAAATTGTAAAGAATATTTGAGATGAGTATTAGGTATTCCAACACATGTTTATGTGCAAGTTACTTGGGCAAATTTGGGTTGTTAGTTGTGGAAAGGAACAAGGCATTGAGACACATGATTAGTAATGTTAGTTCTGGACTGTGAAAAGGACTCTATAATAGTGGTAATAGGCTTGGCAACAACTTACTGATAAGGAATCAAAGAGCAATCATAAGATGAGAAGGAATAAGCTTAATTTCGTACTTGATTAGGTACGGTTGTAAAATTAGGGAGTGATGATTGAGCCTTATTGTTGTTGGTAGCCGTGAAGTTATAAGATGATGGCAAGATAATCAGATAAATGTAATGTAAGCAAATGTGCTTGGACTGTAGTAGAAACCAGAATTTTCGCAAACACTGTCATGGTGCCAGGCGGTGATGTGTGAACCGCTAGGCGATAGTGTTGATCCAGTGGGGTGATTAGACTTGAGGCACCTGACGGCAGAGAGTTTCCGCCAGGCAATATCCGCTACAACAGTCACACCAGAAACTCGTGTGCCTGGCAGTAGGGGTAGTCCGCCAGGCGGTATCTACAGCATTGGTATTTTTTTTAAGCGCTTGGTGCCTTGCGGTACGTGTCCCCTGCCAGGCGGCCTGGAAGCTGATTGCACCTAACGGTATGTGTCCCCCGCTAGGTGATTTGGCTGCTATGAGTCCTAGTTGTTAGGATCTGCAGGTGTGATCTACAAGGCTTTTTGGAGATGCTTCAAAGGGAAGATTGTTGGGTTCCTTGAGTTGAGCTCGGAACGTATCCCTTGAGTTGAGCTCGGGATAAGGGTTAAGCACATAACATTCCTTAAGTTGAGCTCAGAATGGCATCCTTCGAGTTGAGCTCGGGATGGCGGATGAACACGAGGAACCCTTGAGTTGAGCTCGGGTTGGCGAGTGTTGCCGATGTGAGTGTGCTGGTTATGGCCAGTATGGATGGGTCAAGATAGATTGCCCTCCTCAGTAAATAGCTGACGAGTTTGGTAGTCTTGGGACAATACGACTTATGTTGTATTTGAGAACTCCACCTAGCATTGCGGTGTATGATCCGTAGCAATGGTTTCCCGCACGTGTTCTGTCGGTTGTGGCCGATAGGTTTGGCAGCAAATTACCTTGGGGTAATCTCTAAAAGAGGTAGAACACGAATAATCTAGTGGTGGCCAGGTGATGAGAATTAATAGAATTGAAACTCTCTGGGATGATTGTGTTGTTTATATATATCTACTGTATATGTGTGTACAAATTTTGTATGTTTTAATTATTAAGCTCACCCTACTTGCTTGTCTTTGGCGATGATCGTGTATGCGGTACACGTGAGCATATGTTGTTGATGCAGGTGGTGATGGTGAGGCTTAGCCGCGAAGCGGGGATATCATGGGATTTTTATGTTTATGGTTCTATCTTTGATTTGAAATAAGTTGTAAAGGCTCATGGCCTATTTTAACTAAACTTTCAGTTTTGTAATTATGGATGTTTAGTTAATTAATAAAGTTTTAAATTTGCCGTGTTTTGGGAAATGGGGATTATTCATAAATTCGAGATATTATAATTTTATATTTCTTTATTATATTAAAAATCCATAATATCCTGACGAGATGTTACAATACATGTGTTTAATCACACCATAGAAATCATCTTCACCTCCTTCTATAAACCCCGTTACATGAACCCCACTATTTATCGTTCTCTTGCCTTGACTCCATGCATGAGTATGGAATTTGTATCCATTCGCAAAGAAGTTGTGCCATTCCTTTACACATCTTAAAGGACTAAGTGATAAATCTCTAAGATGTTGGTTCCTCACACTTAAGGGTTCTTTATGAACCTACAAACATAAAATGTATGAACCTATTGAAGGAATGATTAAAGAAGTCATGTAGAAAGTATTTTGAAGAAAATGATGATACATACTTGTTCCCTGAACCACAAAAGGAAATTTGAATGTATATGAGTCGAAGCATTTGGCTCAGAAATTTGATTGGATTGTAAGAAGGAGCTGTCCACACATGTGATGATATTGGTCAATGAAAATTTAATAAAAATAATGAAGTATTTTGAAAAATAATAATGTGAGTGGCTTACTCAATGTAAGGTTGAACTTCATTGCAATTGATTTATACATGAACATGAGCTAAGGTCAATTCTTCATCATTTAACCAATGAGTTGATTCCTTCCCAGAATGACGGCCAAGTTGGTCAAATACTGATAATGTTGTCGAAAGCCTTCCACTTTCAATTTCAATTTCATTTCTACTACTATGTGGTCTTAACATAAAGTTATTGAAGTAGTGGGAACAAAAATGAGTTGTCTCAATATGCAAATATTATGCACAAATAGATCCTTCAACCCTAGCTTTATTCTTAACTGATGGTTTAGCATATCTCATGAACCTACAATTATGAAAGTGGTATGTTAGGATTGATAATTATGTCCAAATCTGAAGACTAAGAGACATATTATTACCTTTCAAATGGGTACATCCACCTATACTGGACTGGTCTACCAAGTCTTGTCTAATATGCTAGATGGATAGGGAGATGTTCCACAGAATCAAAGAATGATGGAGGAAATATTCTTTCCAACTTGCAAAGAATGATTGGAAAGTTTTGTTCCATCACATTAAGGTCGTCCTTCTTCACTGTTTTACAACACAAATCTTTGAAAAATTGACTTACCTAGGTAATGGGATTTAGAACATGAGTTGGTAAAGAACTAAATGCTATAGGAAGTAAGCATTCCATGAATACATGACAACCATGACTTTTCATCCCAATCACCTTTCCCCTGTTGATATCAGCACACCTTGACAAGTTGGAGGAATATCCGTCAGGCATCCTAAGATCTTTTAGCCTCTATTGCTCTACAGAGTCATTTGCTAATGGGTTTCAGCCTACCACACACAAGGTTAGTCCATGCCATTATCCTACCAAAGACTAGAAGCTCCTGATACACTCATGAACTAGTCTACTTTGTGTGAGTCTGACTGATCATGTAGAGTGTCAGATTGTAACTTTACTTGAATCCACAAGTCATTACATACACTACTTGACCACCAAAGGAATTTCTCCATGAAACCCTCACATACTCCACATGTTATCTAGTAATAATTACCATCCCAAGCTAAACTCATCAATTCAAAATATCCCATAATACATGCATAGTCACATACTTTATGCTTTTAAAGGTAAATCAGCCAACCATATATGCAATCAAAGGATTGACACCAATATGCCATATTCTTGTTTAGGCTAAAAGGTTTGCTCAAGCGAAAGGGTCCTCTCGTTCAAGCTAGAACATTCTCGCCTGAGTGAGAACTCAAGCAGCAAGCATAGTAAATTGCGTGTTCTCGCTTAAGCTACGCTTTCTCGCTTAGGCGAGACTACTCTCGCTTGGGCAAAAATTCTCGCTAGAGTGACAACTCGCATAGAAGCAAAAGTGAGTTTTTTGCTATTCTCGCTTGGGCTAGAAGTGCCTCGCCTGAGCGAAAACATAGATTCTCACCTATTCAGCATGCATAACCAAAAATCCAAACCAAACAACACGTAGTTCATTTCCATACAATCACAAACATCACACTAGCATTTTAAACACCATTTTAAGACACTTCAAAAGTTTTAAAAACACTAGCTTCCCTTACCTCGAAACGGATATGACTCTTGAGGGGAAGAAAGCCCTAGGTGATAATGAGCACCACAACCTCGAAACAGCCTAAGAAAATGAAATACCAGAGTATAGAGAGATGAAAAATGAGACTCTAAATAGGAACAACACGGAACCATTGTTTTATAATTAGAAAAAGAGATAAGACGAAGGTTCGAAGTTAAACTTATGCGGAGGAAGGAAGTGTTTGATATGTTCTATAGGGAACTCCGCAATGGTTTCAATTCCAGCCTCAATTTCAAGAAAGGTGAAGGTTCAAAGACAGAAGGTGGAGATTAAGGTAGAGCTGAAGTGGGAAAGGGAAATGTATTTCAGAGAAAAAGAAAGATGCAAGCTTTATGAAGTGGAAAGGGTTGCTGACTATTATTAAAATAAAGTGGGTCTCACAAACATAATTAACAAATTAAGGTCTATAAATTGCATATTGAACCTTGTGCAAATGAGATAAAATTCAAAATGTTCTAGTTAGAAAACCTATACTTCACATTAATGTCTTTTTTAACCTGTGTGAGGCTGGATTTAACAGTTCCCAATATCCTATTCTTTAACCAACACCAACACCATATCCCCCCTCCCCTCCTCCCCCAAATCATCTTCGAAGTTATGCATAACTCGAAACAAAATTTTTCCATTCCACTAAACCCGTCTAGAAAACACAATTATGAACCTCCTTTTCATCATGAAATGTCTCTACCTCCTAAGGAAATAACCTTATTTGTCAAATATTCAATATCCAAATGTGCTCATTACTGGAACGAGTTTCGTTATCTTATACTCATCTGAATTGAAAAAATTCATCCACATCCGCATACCCAAATCTAACAGGTATCAAACTTTTGTCTTATCCTAATCCCTACCGGATAACAGGTATATACTCGTACCCATACTTGTACCCCTCATGGTTTCAATTTAATTTTTATAAAATAAAAAAAATAATAGTAAAGGAAACATAATATTATCAATTATTCAATACTAAGCGGAGGGTTGCTTTTTCTATATGAAATATTTAGAAAGAAATTAAAATTGTATACATTTCAAATTAGAATACCAAATAAAATTTTATGACAATAAAAACATTTATTAAATTGGAAAGCATTAGTAAAACCTAGTTGATAAAATTAAAAATATTCTTAAAAAATATAAAAGTAAAAAAATATTCAAATTAAAATATATTTTAAAGGTCTGTTTACCTCAATTTTTTAAATTCTAATGAATCTCTTTTTTATATACTAATAAAAGTTACAATACATCACTTGATCAAAATCACGCAAAGAATTGAGATTAAACTAATAATACTAAAATTCTAACACAGATCTTGTATCTTTTAAACTTCAATATATGTTAGATAGTGATAAAAAGAAATTCATGGCAATTACATTAAATTTTTATATTACATTAAATAAAATTTAATTTATACAATTATAATGACAAAATTATAGTATAATAATGAGTTATAAAATAAAAAATAGTTATGTAAAATATATAAAAATAGTATTCTACATGATAAAAATAAACAACAAATAAAAATATTAAAAAAATATCAAACGTGTATTTTAGAAATAATTTGAGAGACTATATTGAATGAAATCACACAAATGAAAAATACTTTAGAGATTGATAACTCAATTTCTATACCTTCATATTGAAGCTTATTACCTATGATGCACGGATACAATACATGTATCAGATACGACACGTATTCGATACGTTTATTTTGAAAATAATAGGATACGATACATGATAGATACGTGATATATAAATATTGAAAAGTGCACAATAATTCTTAAAAACATAATAAATATATGATTGCTACTGTGTGAAATCCAAAATAAAATTATATGTACTTAAGTTGTCAACATACAAAATATAAATTATTGTCCCTATAAAAGTACCATTAAAAGAAAACTCTTAAATAATGACCAATTTTAGTAATAAAAAATATGTTAGAGACCAATTGTCGAATTAGAGACCAATTATTTTGGTAGTCAAAACCTTTGTAGCTAATGATCGTGACCAATTTAAAAACTAATTATTTTGGTAGCCAAAACCTTGGTAGCTAATGTTAGTGACCAATTTAAAAACTAATTATTTTGGTAGCCAAAACCTTGGTAGCTAATGTTAGTGACCAATTTAAAAACTAATTATTTTGGTAATCAAAACCTTGGTAGCTAATGTTAGTGACTAATTTAGAAATCAATCCATAATAAAAGCTATTTGAATTATTAACTTAAAGACCAATTATAATTTTTTTGGAACTATTTTAGTTGCCAATAATTTTTAGTTTTTAAATTGGCACATTAACTGGTCACTATATAATGCCTAATTATTTTTTGTCACTAAAATTGATCATTATTCAAACAGTTTCTTATAGTGTATTACGACTTTATAAATTAGATACTTCATTGATAAGTATCGATAAAGTATCCTAAAGTATCGGACACAGATACGTGTCGGACAAGGATATGTGACCCAAGTTGAAGTATCAGTGAATTATTACACTCACTTGGCGTTTTTGTTTCTTTTATCTTTCAATCTTAGCTTAGATATGTGATATTTTAGGTAGTTTTTAGCAGCTGCAACATTGCTCGTGTAACATCCCAACCGGATATTACGGGTTTAATTAATATCAAAAAGAAATTATGCATAACTTCATTTAATAACTCATCATTTCCCAAAAAACTCAAGTCTGATAATTTAATAGATTACAACTAATTCCAAAACATATTAAAAATCTAATAAATTCCCACGCTAGCCCATGCTCTGAGCCTATGCCTCACTAGAACCACCTGCAATATCATCTGCTCCCGTGTACCGCGTACACGATCATCGCCAAATACAAGCAGATAGGGTGAGCTAATATCAAGCAATCATATATATATATATAAAACAAATATATATCCAATTAATTATACTATATAAAATTCCCTTCCTTCATCCCACATGGCCACAACCATGTTTTGATAATATAAGCACATCAAAGAAAAACCACCCTTTGATCATACATTCCACAACCATGATTTGATATCCATAAATAACAAAGGAATCTTATCCTTTCCTTCCACATGGCCACAACCATGTTGACCGTGTTCTACATCATCTTGTGAGTACCTCTAGATGTCTTACTGCCATACCTATCGGTCACAACCGATAGAGCACGTGCGGGAAACCATGCTACGGATCACACACCGTAACGCCAGGTGGAGTTCACAATACGAACATAGTCCGTAACGTCCCAAGACTACCAAACTTGTCAGCTATTTACTGAGGAGGGCAATCTATCTGGACCCATCCGTACTGGCCACGACTAGCACACTCACACCGACAACACTCATCAACCCAAGCGACAACTCAAGAGTTCCTCGTGTTCATCTGCTATCCCAAGTAACAACTCATGGGATTTCATTCCAAGCCACAACTCAGAGAATGCCACATGCTTAACCCCTATCCTGAGCCATAACTCAAGGGATATGTTCCGAGCCACAACTCAAGGAACACTATCACACCCACCTTTGAGATATCTTAGAAGCCTTATAGACCATGCATCACAATTCAAACACCAACCGATCCCATACAGCATAAACGATTGCCTTGAAACACACAATTGCTCCATCATTCGCTTAAGCTTGAAGCCTTCGCCTAAGCACCCAAGCGTACCTTGCTTAAGCTAGGTTACCTCGCTTGAGCGAGCACCTTGCATAAAATAAACCTCGAACTCTCGCTTGGGCGAGCCTTACTCGCCGAAGCGAGACCACCTTTTTCTTAAAATTCAATTCTCCCAACCAACTCTAAATTGCCCCAATCCTCACTATACATTCTAAATTTCCGCACACATTCCAAAGCTCTCAATAAAATAGCCTCCAAAACCTCTATTCTTTCTCACAATTTGCCTTTTAAAGGGCCTTAATGCTAGGTTAATGTGCTAAAACGAAAAATGAGTTTTAATGGTCAAGTTAATTGCTATTCAAGGCCCTTATTAGTTGTCTTTTAGCCTACCCCTTCTGGTAGGGTTTTCTCCACCTTTTCATATTCATGCCACACTAATGTTTAGCAAAAATAAAGTTAAATTTGGTTCACCAAGGTTTGAAACCATGACCATACCAATGCCGAATTCAATGCACAAGCACTCAACCATATCATGTTTCGTGACAATTCCTATAATTCTATAATTATGTTATCACTTAGCACATAATTGGCATACATAGGACTCGAACCCAAGTCCCCTCATAACAATCAAGTACTCTCAACCACTTGAGCTAGTACTTTTTCACGTCATACAAGTCTGAATTTAATGCTATAAAGGCTTCCACTACCAGCATTTATTAATTAATTATTTATTAAAATAATAAATTTCTGCGTCAGACCTACCGTCAGGCGCCTACTCCTTATTTTGGTATCGTCCGATGCTATTTATTGTTGCTCGACGCATCTTAAAGGAGAATTTTCCATTGTCATGTTGTCCCTCGGCACTAGCGAAAAAACGCTATTTTTTTCAACACTGACCTTTGTTGATTGTTTTGATCATAAATTTCTCTACAGGTGTCCAAATGAGTTGGTTCTTGTTGCATTTGATTCTACACTCAAATAGCTTTAATTAAAGTGGTAGAACACTATTTTTGGAGATTTCTACGAGATACAATGTAATCTGGAAGTTTTAAAGTGGCACTTTTGGTGCATTTACCAAGGCCTTGGAGCAGATCCTCCCTTCACCTAATGGGCTTCTTGACTGCACATGAAATAGCCTAAATGGAGCAGAGCTAGGGTTAGGCATTAATGCCACATCACCAGACATAACAAAAGAGGGCCTAGCAGCACACACTTTAATAACACAAAAAAGGGAGAGAAAACAACTTTTGGACGTGTGGCAGCAACTTTTTAAAAGGATTTTCTCAGTTTTTGTTAGGAAAAGAACGTTTTTTATTTTTATTTTTTGGAGAAAGGAAATAGAAAAACGGAGGTGCAAAATAAGAGAACATGTATTGGGGAGGAATGGGGTTTTTTTCTTCTAAAAATGGAGAGCAGAAAGAAGAGGTCTCAAGCTCTTCTCTTGGATCAATGTAATTTCAGCAAAGTGATACACTATTGACATTCTTGGGTTAGTTTCAATTCACTGCAATTCTAAGTTTTGTCCACTATTCTCATGGTTTTCTTTAGTGTTAGTTCCACTTAGTTCTTTGCTTTTCAAATTTGCATGATAATGTGTTTTAAGGTTTGATTACTATGTTGTTAGATGACACTAGTTCTGAATTAAGAAGCTTTGGTTAGTGTTATTTTTTTCTAGCTTTCGAATTAGAGTAGTTTTCACATGATATTTGTTATTTAGTGATCCTAAGCATTATTTCATTGGTCTTACAAGCATCAATCAAAGAAATGGATGTTTAGTCGTTGTTTCATTTTAACTATTATTTTATCTTAGTTAAGCATGCATTTTACTTAAGTTGGACTTTTACTATTTTAACGATGCTTTTCTTTTAATACCTTTCTTGTATACTTTATTTTGATCCTGCATTTTATCTAATTAGTGTTGCATTTTACAATCCACTTTTGCATCTTAATTTTGCCAACTTTAGTGAAAGTAGTACCCATGTTGTTATCTGTAACATCCCGGTAGGATATTACTTAAAGTAAAATAAAATACAATAGAATAAAATGAAGTGAAATAATTTCCTCATTTATTTATTAAACCATTTCCCAAAAATGCGGGAAATTTTAAACTTTAAACATTCACAATAAAATATTAATACTCAAAACCCTTGTTCTAAAATCATCCATAACCATTCCATACCAAAACCCTCGTTCTCAAATCCAGTAAAGCATATAAAGGGTGTTGCAACCAACAACAACCAAACCAATTCTTACTCTCATCATGCATACACTGAACTCACAACACTCATAATTCAACTGGAAAGGCAATGACACAGAATCATACTCATCTCATGAAATTTACAAGCACAAAGGATAGCTCCCCTAACCTGGAATTCTTGATTAAAATTTGAGAAGAAAAGAGTGCCTCTCCTCAAGCCTTCTCCCAATTCAACGTCTTGTGCACCCAAGACTCACCACTCCCTCTCCAATTTTCTTTCTCCTCTCAAGGAAAAACAAAACAACTACAAAAACCCTTCCTTCCACCTAAAATTTTCCTATTATAGGTGTCTAAATGTTGGGTTAAAGAGCTGAAACAAAAAATGGGTTTTATGGTGTGTTTAATTCTCATTCAAAGGTAATTATTCGATGGTTTTTCAGCCTCCTCCTTGGTTGCTCCTTACACTAGGTTTTCCTTTGCCTTCTCACATTCCCTCCAAAACTAGACTTATCAAAAATAAAAGTTAATTAATGTCTATCAAGGTTTGAACTCGTGGCCCTCCCCTCATAAGGCCAAAGCACAACCATTATGTCGATTCATGTTTCATGTTAATTCACATCAGTATAGGGTTACATTACCACTTCAACGCCCATACATATTGTTAAAAATTAATAATAACACAACACATATAAATGGCATACATAGGACTCGAACCCAAGTCCTTTCAAACAATTCAAAGTACTCTCAACCACTTAAGCTAGTACTTTTCCATGTCACATCAACAATATTTAATGTCATAAAGCATCCTTCTACCTGCATTTATTAATTAATTAATTATTTAATTAATTAATTTTCACGGGTCTTACATTCCCCCCACCTTGAAAAGTTTTCGTCCACGAAAATAAGACTTACCAGTAAACAGGTGAGGATAAGACTTCCTCATTAGATCCTCCATCTCCCAAGTCATTTCCTGGGTTGCCTCGTCCTAGAGAACCTTCACAGATATTCACCGATCCAACTCCCAAAGTCAAATCGTCACGCACCTAGACATCATCCTGCTCCAGCACATGAGTAGGATTTGTCACGTACTTCCTGAGTTGTGATACATGGAAGACGTTGTGCAGATTTCCCAAGTGAGGTGGCAAGGCAATCTCGTACGCTGTTGGTCCGATTCTCCTCGTAATCTGGTATGGTCCAATGAATTTAGGAGTTAGCTTCCCCGACTTGAGAGCTCTCCCTATACCTGTTGTCGGGGTAACCCTGAGAAATACATGATCGCCTACCTCAAACTCTAGAGGCCTCCTCCTCTTATCTGCATAAGACTTTTGTCGACTATGAGTCACACGCATACGATCCTATATCACCTTCACTTTCTCAATGGTTTGCTGCAAGAATTCTGGCCCAAGCACCACAGACTCCCCGTCCTGCTGCCAACATAACGGAGTTCTGCATCTCCTACCATACAATGCCTCGTATGGTGCCATCTCGATGCTGGAATGGTAGCTATTATTGTACGTGAACTCCACCAATGGCAACATGTTACTCCACGTACCCAGGTGATCTAACACACAAGTCCTCAGCAAGTCTTCCAGCGACTGTATGGTTCGCTCAGACTGCCCATCCGTCTGAGGGTGATAAGTTGAGCTCATTCTCAATTGTGTGCCTAGTGCTGCCTGTAGGGATTGATAGAACCTCGATGTAAATCTCGGATCTCTATTTGATATGATACTCGTAGGCACACCATGTAACTTGACTATCTCCCTGACATACAACTCTGCCAGTTTATCTAGAGACATCTTCTGATTAATTGGTAGAAAGTGTGCGCACTTCGTTAATCTATTCATTATTACCTAGATGGAATCATGCCCTCTCACTGACCTTGGCAGGTGTGTAACAAAATCCATAGAAATGCTCTTCCATTTCCATTGAGGAATATCAAGAGGCTCGAACGTACCACCCAGCCTCTAATGCTCGATCTTCGCTTTTTGGCACACTAAGCAGGATGCTACATAATCTGCCACATCGGTTTTCATGCCTGTCCACTAGAAGGTCACCTTCAAGTCTTTATACATCTTAGTCATACCTGGGTGTATGCTAAGACGACTCTTATGCCCTTCATCCAAGAGCATCTTCCTCAATACTCGACTCCTGGGTACACACACCCTCTCTCTAAAATGTAGGATGTCGTATTTACCCATCCAAAAGTCCTAGATTCATGTCTCGCAGCCTCTCTATCAACTCCAACTCCTTAATCATCATGGCCCACACATGGATCATCTTCCTGCTCAGGGCGTCTGCTACGACATTAGCTTTACCAGGATGGTATAACAGCTCAAAGTCGTAATCCTTTAAGTACTTCATCCATCGCCTTTGACTCATATTCAACTGTTTCTGATCGAACAAATATTTCAAACTTTTGTGATCACTGAATACTTGAAACTGTGCCCTATACAAATAATGCCTCCAAGTCTTGAGGGCAAAGACTACCGCTGCTAGCTCCAAGTCATGCGTAGGGTAGTTCTTCTCATGCATCTTCAGCTAACGAGATGCATATTCGACTGGCCGTTTTTCTTGCATTAGCACGCAACCCAGCCCCTGATATGAGGCATGACAATGTACCTCAAACATCTTAGTCAGGTCTGGAATAACGAACATCGTTGCAGTCGTCAACCTTTTCTTCATGTCCTCGAAACAAGCTTCACATTCATCGGTCCAAGCGAAAGGATGATCCTTTCTAGTGAGGTATGTTAATGGGTTCACCCTCTTGGAGAAACCCTCCACAAATCTCTTGTCGTAGCCTACTAGACTCAAGAAGCTCCTCACCTCTGTAACGGTCTGCGGTCTCTCCCACTACATCACCGTTTCAATCTTGGTCGGATCCACTACTATCCCCTGGGATGATATTACATGACCCAAGAATTGTACCTCCTCCAGCCAAAATTCACACTTTGACAATTTCCCATACAGTTGATGCTCTTTGAGAATTTCCAGCACCACTCTCAAGTGCTTTGCGTGTTCCTCCCGACTCTCAGAACGACAAACTGATCCAAGTACGGCTGAAAAATTCTGTTCATGTAATCCATAAAGATCGCATGAGCATTCGTCACCCCAAACGGCATCACCACATACTTATAATGCCCGTAGCGTGACCTGAAAGTCGTCTTCTGCACATCCTCTAGCTTGACCAAGAACTGATGATACCCAGATCTCAAGTCAATTTTTGAGAACATTGCGTTTCCCTTTAGCTGATCCAATAAATCATCAATCCTCGGCAATGGATACTTATTCTTTATGGTCAGCTTATTCAATTGCCAATAATCAACACACAATCTAGAACTGTCATCCTTTTTCTTCACTAGTAATATCGGTGCTCCCCACAGTGATGCACTCGGTCTGATGAACTTCTTTTCAAGCAAGTCTTCAATCTGCTTCTTTAGTTCAGCTAACTCGGTTGGCGCCATCCTGTATGGTGCCATAGAAACTGGTCCAGCTCCAGGGATGAGGTCAATAGTTAAATCCACATCCCTACTCGGTGGCAAATCTGGAATCTCGTCTGGGAAGACATCAACATACTCATCCACCACAAGTATGTTTCTGATCTGCTTAACGATGCTCTTCTTCTCTCCTTGAGTCACTATCATGAAGCAAGCAGCTCCAGCTTCTACCTTCTTAATTGCCTTTTGAGCTGATATCAACTGCAGCGCCAAGGTCTCTGAGAAAATCACACTACGTCATCCGTAATCTACAACAATATGATTGCCTGACAACCAATCCATTCCTAGAATTACATCCAAACCCTCCATTGGCAAGTAGATGAGATTCACTTTGAACCTACGGCCCGCCACTTCCATTAAACACCCTACACAGACCAAACTGGTAACCACCTAACCCGAAGATGGAGTTGAAACCAGCAACTCAAGTCCAAGTCATGTTTCTCCAAGCTCACTTTTGACACACTTGCATTAGAAAGAAAGGAATGTGTTGCTCTAGAATCAAACAACACCAGCACTGATCCACCCATCACGAACTCCTTTCTCGCGACTCAATCCGAGCACATCCCAAATCCTATGGACTTAGTTGTTCAAGTCCAACCACATCACACACACGCATATAATACCTCTAATTTAAGAATTAACAATCAACCAATCCCAAACAACACACACAATCATAGAATACATAACACACTCGCTTAAGCCAAGGACCTTCACCCAGGCTAGTCCATCAGCCTCGCTTAAGCTAGCCCACTTCGCCTGAGCGAGTGTGAAATAGTAGCTGCAATACATCATCTCATTTAAGCGAGCCCTGCTCGCCTGAGCGAGACTTGGTTCGCTCAACACACAAAACTCCTTGCCTGGACGAGGATTCACGCTCAGCACACGCAGGCCTCATCGCGATTTCGCTTAGGTGAACCACTCTCGCCAAAGCGAGAGACCAGGTCGCTCAACCATGATCCTGGTCGCCTAAGTGAATTGCGCAAGCCAAAAGCTATTACTTGATTCTACAACTTTCGCTTAGGCGAGATGGAATCGCTTGGGCAAAAATTGTAGTGCTTCGTCTCTGTTTCACGCACACAAATGACCACAACCAGACCAAAACCCAATTCACACATTACTAAGCATAAAATAATGGCCATCAAACATCAAAACATGTTATATTGTTCATCTAAGCTACCCCATACTCGAGATTGAATCATCCCTAACCATTCCATACCAAAACCCTCGTTCTCAAATCCAATAAAGCATATAAAGGGTGTTGCAACCAACAACAACCAAACCAATTTGTACTTTCATCATGCACACACCGAATTCACAACACTCATAATTCAATTGCAAAGGCAATGACACAGAATCATACTTATCTCATAAATTTACAAGCACAAAGGATAGCTCCCCTAACCTGGAATTCTTGATTAAAATTTGAGAAGAAAAGAGTGCCTCTCCTCAAGCCTTCTCCCAATTCAACCTCTTGTGCACCCAAGACTCACCACTCCCTCTCTAATTTTCGTTCTCCTCTCAAGGAAAAACAAAACAACTGCATAAACCCTTCCTTCCACCTAAAATTTTCCTTTTATAGGTCTAAATGTTGGGTTAAAGAGCACATTCCCTCCAAAACTAGACTTATCAAAAATAAAAGTTAATTCATGTCTATCAAGGTTTGAACTCGTGACCCTCTCCTCATAAGGCCAAAAGCATAACCATTATGCCAATTCATGTTTCATGTTAATTCACATCAGTATAAGGTTACATTACAACTTCCACACCTATACATATTGTTTGAAATTAATAATAACACAACACACATAAATGGCATACATAGAACTCAAACCCAATTCCTTTCACACAATTCAAAGTACTCTCAACCACTTGAGCTAGTACTTTTCCACGTCATATCAACAATATTTAATGCCATAAAGGCTCTTTTACCCGCATTTATTAATTAATTTTCACGAGTCTTAAATTATCTAATCGTTGTTTCATTTAACTATTGTTTTATCTCTTAGTTAAGCATGCATTTTATTTAAGTTGGAGCTTTTACTATTTTAACGATGCTTTTCTTTTAACATCTTTTTCGTATACTTTATTTTGATCATGCATTTTATCTAATCAGTGTTGCACTTTACAATCCACTTTTGCATCTTAATTTTCCCAACTTTAGTGAAAGTAGTACCCATGTTGTTTTCTTGTTCACTATTAGAAATTTATCTCTTTGGTTAAATTATGTTTTCATGTTGCATTTATCAATTTGTCAAGTTGGAATGCGATTTTATAATCTCTTCAAGCATCATATTAGCTTTAGGTTGCATAGTAGTTGGTCAATTAATGTTATGTTTCTCTTAAGCATGTTGTTTTCTTGTTCACTATTAGAAATTTATCTCTTTGGTTAAATTATGTTTTCATGTTGCATTTATCAATTTGTCAAGTTGGAATGCGATTTTATAATCTCTTCAGGCATCATATTAGCTTTAGGTTGCATAGTAGTTGGTCAATTAATGTTATGTTTCTCTTAAGTCTATTCACAACCATAGTTTTCTGCATAATTTTTCATTTATAGCCTTATAATATGTTTAGGGTGTCAAATAGGTACCCTGTTTAAAAAAAGTGTCAATTGTATCCCAACTTTTGAAAAAGTGCTTCAATTAGGTCCCTTTCAGACAGAGTTGACTAACGCCGTTAGTCAACGTGCCACGTCTCAATCTGTGGTTTTAGTAAATTTTTTAAAATTTCTTTTAAAATTTTTTAATTTTTTTTAAAATTTTTTGAAAAAAATAATAAAAATGCCACGTGTCACGTCCTTGTGTGACACGTGGCATTGTTAGTGCCACGTGTCAGTATCACTATCAGATGCCATTGTGTTGATTTCGATTTAGTCCCCATATATGTTTTTTTGTTTCAATTTAGTACCTAAGTGTGTGTATCTGAGTCAATTTGGTCCCAATTTTTTTTAATAATTAAAATCCATTTTTTTATAAAATTAAAAGTAATTAAGTATAAAAGTTTAACAAAAATTAAGTATTTGATATTTATATTAAAATTTATTGGTAAAAGTCATTTTATTACGTCATTTTTAATGAAAAAAAATTAGTATAACAATAGATATTTTGGTTAAACATTAGTAAGAGACAATATTGTTCTATTTAAAAAAAAATAACAAAACATGAGTACTTAATAAAAAAGTTATTAATAAAGTAATATTTTAAAAAGTCATTTTTAATAAAAAATATTAGTATATCATTTATAAAAATAATAAATTTGGTCTGAAATTGAGAGGAACAATATAAATATTAGTACTTAATTTTATAAAAATATTTATACTTAATTATCTTTGTTCCTACAAAGAACAAACAAGATGAGTTAGGCACAAGCGCCACCTTACCATGTAGTCAGCTATCTCCTCAGTTGGCTTCTTCCCGGATGGTATATGTCGGTTTGGACCCAGAAGGGGTTACCTGTAGAAAGGACTCCGAAGCTCAAGTGAGTCAAAACTCTCAAAAAGGTCAACTCTGTGATTAATGAATGCGTACCTTTAATTATTGGGGTCCATGAGTATTTATAGAGCATTAATTATGTCTGGTTATTCTCTGGGTCGGTCCTTGGCTTGGGCTTTGGCTGTAAGTGGGCCTGGGCCCTAGCCCAAGCCCTTAGGACCTATTGAACGTTGGGGGCTTTAATCTTACTGAGTCTATTGGAGTAGTCGGCCTAGGCCAGTTACTTTCCTTGACGACTTAGGTTGGTTATATGATATCTTGTGCAGGTTATTCCTCTAGATGTTTATGTTAGATCTTATAAGATTTAGGCTAACTTGGCCTAGGCTGAATACTTGACTGTTTTGGTATATATGTATCGTTTACTTATTTGGTCGAGTTTGGCAAGGTGTTGTACACCAGTCCCCCAGCCTTGGCCGATATGGGTTGTCGGTTAAGGGTGATATATGTTGGAATGCTAGCGGAATCGGCTAGGTGTGATACACCAGTCCCCCAGCCTTTAAGTGTGATGAATAGTGTTAAGGCTAAAAAGTGGTAACCGTTTGAAGGTAGGTGAAGGGGTGTCAAGGGTCAAATCAGGAAGTTCTGGTGCCGTCGTTTTTAAGAATCATGTATTTTGTAATGATGGTGTCTATTGGTATGAGTTGCTGTTTTTTGGCGGGAAAGGGTTTTCGTCGTTTGGGATCTTGGCTTATAAATACAGATTTCAAAACGAGTAAGGGGTTACTTGGTTCATTTGCGAGAGTTTTGTATTCAGAGATTTTGTGTGCATTTTACTATTGGACTAGTTCCCAATTTCAGCCGACATCTTTCCGTAAACACGAAAAAGGTATGTCTAGTAGCGATAGTATATCGTTGTCCACATCTAGTAGTGAGAGTATGGGGTCGGAGAGGAGTAGAGATAGGCAAGTAGATGAAGAGGGTACTAGTTCCGGAGGTATGACGAGTAGGATTCCCATGGAGACGGTAAGGGAGGTTCAAGAAGATCCCCCTAAAGAATTGGCCGAGAGTGACTGGCCAGCCAAAGGCGGTTACGGGTGGGCGGCTGTCGATGTGCGTAATCAATCATCTTTGTTCCGGTGGTCTCGTTTATTGAACTCCTGGGTGAACTGTACGCTCATCATCTCGAAGGGGGTAAGCGGTGATATTGTTTCCCTGGAGAGGGTTAGCGCCGTTGACTGTGTGTGTCACGGGCAGGAGGAGCCGCGGAGAAATTCTTCTATATGTACATGTGTCACTTTTCGAAACTACATGTACGGCTACCGTTTGATGATTTTACTATGGGTGTGTTGCGCGCATTCAACGTGGCACCTACATAGTTGCACCCGAATAGTTGGGCTTATTTGCAAGCTTTCCGCGTCTTGTGTCAATCTCTATATCTGGAGCCTTCTCCTTACGCTTTTTTGTACTTCTACGACACCAGACCCCGCCAGCCGACTACTTGGCTGTCTCTGATAAGTCGTCCTAGTATCAGCAGCTTGGACGCATTTTCCTAGTCTTTCAAGCACTTCAAGGATAGGTACTTCAAGGATGTTATGAAGAAAGAAGGCAAACCTCATTTCTTGAACGTAGATGGGAGTACAAAATTCCCATTTAGCTGGACGAGTAGTCCTTCTCGGTACAAGGATATGGGGATGGATGAGTTATCGGCGGGGGATAAGGAGGTGGTGGGAATCTTAATGAAGTTTGTCAATAAGTTGCCCACTAAGGGCTTAGTTAGAGTTTATAATTCGGTGCATCCGATTATAGATATTGAAGGTATCTATTTGTTACTTAAAGTATGTTAATGATTCTAAGTTGTTTTAATCCGGGTAATAATATATTATTGTAGGGCACATGGCGCAATCAGGGAAGAAAAACTTGGCGCTCTTCCAGTCGCTGAGGAAGGAGATGGCCGCTAAGGCTAAGGCAGCTGGGAAGACTGATGTTCCCAACCTGCAGGAGTCCGTGGTGGAGGTACATGTACATGGTGGGACGAAGAGGAAGGCCGAGTTGCCGCCTCGACCTGGCAAGGGGAAGGACGTGAAAAGAGCGAGGGAGGTCTTGCTCGGGACGGGGTCGGCCAGCGGGGCGGGGTTGGCCAGTGAGGAGAAAGGACCGGAGTCTGGTTTAATTGAATTGCCGGAAATATCCGTGAGAAAGGATATCGCGATCAACCTCCCAGATACCATTATAAATTCCATTGATAATATGGAGGCGGACCATATTGTGAGGACGATAGTGGAGTTTGGAAGTAAAGTCCTGATTTTAAGCCGTCGTGTGGGGTCTTTATACCGAAGGGAGGTGAAGGAGGGAGGTCAGGAAAAGGTGGAGGAGTTACAAGGAAAGGTGAACAAGCTTGAGGAAGAGAAGGCTGCGTTGGAGAAGGCGAAGGAGAGTTGGGAGGTAGAGAGAAAGAGGTTGGCAACGTGGAGGGTTCGTTGTTTGGATTCAGAGGAAAAATTGAACAAGAGAATAAGGGAGTTGGAGGAAGTTTATGAAGAATTGAAAGAGAAGTATGACGGTGCCATGGGTGAGCTTGACGACTTGAAGAATTGTATTATACAAGAGTACATCACCGACTCTGAGAAGGGACTCCGTCAAGCGGCCTTTTTCCATCAGGATGTGGACATCACAAATGCAAAGTTCGATGTGAATAAGGACGTTGTTGACGGAAAGCTGGTTAAGGAGGACGAGAGTAGTGCAGATGAGGAGGTAGAGGAGAAGGCGGTAGAGGAGGAGAAAGGAGCGGGCAATGCCGTAGAGGTGGCACCTGCAGCAGAATAGGATCTCGATTTTAATTGATTTGAGCATATTATTTGAGCCTATGTCTATAATATTTGGTACATTACGTTACATTGGTACATTCTTGCACTTATGTTAAAATGTGATTAAGGTTCTTGTATGTTATTGTGTATTTCGGGTTTTTATGATATGTTGTGTATATGTGATGCGATCGATTGTATGTTAAGGGTGTTCGACCCAGGCCGCTTACTTGTGGTAAGGGTGGGGAACTTAAACGAATTAACCATGAATTAAGGGTGTTCGACCCAGGCCGCTTACTTGTGGTAAGGGTGGGGAACTTAAACGAATTAACCAATGAGTTAAGGGCGTTCGACCCAGGTCGCTTACTTATGGTAAGGGTGGGGAACTTAAACGAATTAACCACGAATTAAGGGTGTACGACCCAGGCCGCTTACTTGTGGTAAGGGTGGGGAACTTAAACGAATTAACCAACGAGTTAAGGGTGTTCGACCCAGGCCACTTACTTGTGGTAAGGGTGGGGAACTTAAACGAATTAACCACGAATTAAGGGTGTTCGACCCAGGCCGCTTACTTGTGGTAAGGGTGGGGCACTTAAACGAATTAACCATGAAGTAAGGGTGTTCGACCTAGGCCGCTTACATGTGGTAAGAGTGGGGAACTTAAACGAATATTAGAGTAAAAACGTAGGAAAGTTGTATAGTGGAGAACCCTTCATTTTATTTATTGAAAATGGGGTGCCTAGTTAAAACCTCCCTAGCCAAAACCCTCCTTAGGGAGAAAAGACCAGGTAAGGAAAAAGACTACACCTAGGGTTACAAGTGTTCGGCTTATTGCAGCATACATTTAACTGAAATAGAATTTGAGGTGCGATACATACCAAGTGTTAGGAATCTCTTCCCCAGATAAGTGTTCCAGGCGATAAGCTCTTCCTCCTACGTCTTCACGTATGCGGTATAGGGCGTCCCAATTGGCAGAGAACTTGTCATCCTTCTTTCTAGCACTGTTGGCCATTCTCCATACTAAATCCCCGATGACGAATGATCGTGGACATAGGTTTCCATTATATTTCCTGGCAGCTCTTCGTTTGCCAGCTAAGTTTCGTATCTGAGCTTTCTCTCTAAGTTCTGGTAGGAGGTCGAGGTGAGTGGCCATGTTTTGATGGTTGTGGGTTGGGTCGTATAGTTCTCGGCGCAGGGATGGTTCGCCAATTTCAACTGGTATCATGGCGTCTACGCCGTAAACTAGGCTGAAAGGGGATTCGTTTGTTGTTGATTGAGGGGTGCACCTGTAAGCCCATAGTGTTTGCGGCAACATGGATCGGTGGCGGCCTTTTAATTTGGTGCTGGCTAATTTAGAGAGGATGTCGGCTCTAATGTTGTCGGTTCTTGGGATGTGTTCGATGCGAACTCGCTCAAAGGCGGATTGAATGAATGTTCGGACCAAATGGTAATATTGTAGAAGGATGGGGTCTTTAATCTGGAATTTGTCATTTAGGTGTCCTACAGTGAGTTTGGAGTCGATTTTGCATGTCAGCGTCTTGACACCTACTTCGCGGGCAAGGGAAAGGCCGACGAGGATAGCTTCGTATTCGGCTTGATTGTTGGACGTTTTGAAGGCAAAGTGAAAGGATTTTTCGATGAGGATGTCGTTGGGTCCTTCTAATACAATGCCAACACCGACACCTTTTAGGTTTGAGGAACCATCTACATGAAGTGTCCACTAGTCCTCTGTGGGGGTGTGCTGGAGGTCGTTGATAAAATCTAAGAGGCATTGAGCTTTGATAGGGCCATGGGGTTCGTAGCGAATATTGAATTCTGACAGCTCGACGGCCCAGGATGACATCCGTCCGGCTAGATCTGGTTTTTGCAAATTTTTTTTGATTGGGTAGTCGGTTTTGACGGTGATGCTGTGGTTTTGGAAGTATGGGTGTAAGCGGTGAGATGCGTGGACTAAAGATAAAGTCAACCTCTCTACCATTTGATATCTGGTTTCGGGATCCTACAGTGTCCTGCTAACAAAGTAGACAGGATGTTGCGTGCCTTCTATCTCCTGGACGTGCACGACGCTGACGGTGTAGTCGGTGGTTGTGATGTATACGAGTAGGGGTTGGTGGGTGTCCGGCTTGTGGAGGATAGGTGGTGAGGTGAGGGTGGTTTTCAGTTTTTGGAAGGTTTGTTCACAATCATCAGTCCACGTGAACCGGGTGGATTTCTTTAAGAGTTGGACTATGGGTTGGGTTTGTTCGGCTAGTTTGGGTAGGAAACGGGAAATGGCTGTGAGGCAGCCTATGAGCCGTTAGACCTCCTTGATGGTAGCGGGGCTGCACATCTCGATGATGGCCTTGCATTTTTCTGGATTGGCTTCTATGCCGCGTTGGGCAGCATAAAACCAAGGAACTTACCCCGGTCGACGCTAAATACACACTTGTCTGGGTTGAGGTGAAGGTTGTATTGGTGTAGCGTAGAGAAGACTGCTGATAGGTCCTCAGTATGTTGGTGGTGACTTGGAGACTGTACAACCATGTCGTCAACATATACTTCGACATAGTGTCCCATTAGGTGACTGAAAACATTGTCCATCAGCCGTTGGTAGGTAGCTCCAGCGTTTTTGAGACCAAAAGGCATTACTTTATAGAAGTAGTTGGCATCGTCCGTGATGAAGGCGGTTTGTGCATGTCAGATACGGCCATGGGTAAGTGGTAGGCATCGCGAGGGCAAGGCTTGTTTAGATTCGTGTAGTCCACACACATTCGCCATTTGCCATTGGCTTTCTTCACCAAGACTACGTTAGAAAGCCAAGTGGTGTATTGAGCTTCTTCTATGAATCCTGCGTTCAGTAGTTTGTCGGCTTCAACATTAGCTACTAGCCGACGTTCTTCGCCAAGTTTGCGTTTTTTCTGGGATACGTAGCGGGCTTCTTTATAGATGGATAGTTTGTGGGATGCCACTAGAGGGTCCTCCCCAGGAAGATCGACGACTAACTAGGCGAAAAGGTCTGTGTTGTTGGTGAGGATGGGTGTGATGATGGCACGCTCATCAGAGTTCAAACCGGTGCCTAGGTTGATAGAGTGGCCGTTGGGAAGCTCTAGAGGGGAAGTCTCCTCAACTGGCTCGAGACGAACATCCTGGCCTACTCTAGGGTCGAGATCTTCGCCTGACAGGGCGATGCCGAAGCCAGGTGGTGGCTCAATTTGATTGGTTTGTTGAATAGGGAGTTGTGGGCACAGGCTGGCCATGTAGCATTCGCGTGCCAAGTGTTGGTCGCAGTGGATGGTGAGGATGTCACCAGAAGGAGAAGGGAACTTTATGGCCAAGTGGGGGTGGAGATGATAGCGCCAAAGGTGTTCAGGGAAGGACAACCCAGGAGGATATTGTAGGATGTTGGCGCGTCGACGATAAGGAAGCGAATTGCGATGGTTTTGGTTTGGGTCCCCTCGTGAAAGACAGTGTGGAGGTCGATGTAGCCACGGGTGGATACTTGTTCGCCAGAGAAGCCATAGATCGGCTCGTCATACGGGACCATGGCGGTTTCCAGAAGTTGAAGCTTTTGGTAGGTGGCCTAGTAGAGGATGTCAACGAAGCTGCCCTGATCAACAAGGACTTTCTGAACGGCGTAGTTTTCGATTTCAACAGTGATGACCATGGGGTCATCTTGTTGATGGTCGAGGCCATGAAAGTCGTCATCTGTGAAGATGATAGGAGGCATGCGGCGTTTGTGGTGGGAATGGGTGATATGGTTGATGGATTGGATATGGCGGAGGTGTCTCTTTCTGGCAGAAGAAGTGGATCCTCCACTAGCGAAGCCACCAGAGATGGTGTTGATGGTGCCACGTAGGGGAGGGTCGGCGGGGGTGATGTAGGTGCGGGCCGGTTCGGGTTCTTGGTTGGTGGGTTAGGCGGGGCGTTTGTCGTGACGGGAATCATGTGGAGGGCGTCTGTGGTTGGATCGAGGGGGGTGGTGGGATTGAGAGGAAGAGGAATGGTCATCTCTGCGGATGAAATGGCGAAAGTGGCCAGCACGGACCAGTTCTTCTATTTTATCCTGGAGTGCTTTGCATTCTTCTGTAGTGTCGCCATGGTTGCGGTGGTAGCGGTAATATTTGGTCATGTCCGCGTTAGGAGGGGTGGTTGTCTTGAGTGGTGGAGGGATTAGGTTAGCTTGTAGGGCCTCATCGAGAATGTGAGAGCGAGCTACGGTAAGGGGGGCATATCTGGTGAAGCGAGGTTGGCGAGTCTCGCGAGGGCGAGCATCAGGGCGGGGATGCTGCGGGGTAGGATTCGCGGTGGTGGCTGCATAGTCATTACAGAATTTGGTGTGGAGGGTTTGCATTTCCTCCATGCAGACGTAGTCGACTGCACGTAGTTTGAGTTCGTGCATAGAGGCAGGTGGGTGGAGGTAGAGGTTGTTGGCGAAAGGGCCGGGTTATAGGGTAAGTGCCTTGCACTGGAGGATCATCTCCTGGTTGAGGTGTGGGGTGCGAAGAGCTCCCTTACTGAAGCGATCTATGAACGCTCTGAGTGGTTCGCCTTGTTCTTGTCTAATGCCCATGAGGGAGATTGTGGTAGTTTGGTGTGGGTGGCTGCCAGCAAAGTGGGTGGAGAACATGTGGGAAAGAACGTCGAAACTGTCGATGGAGTAAGGCGAAAGGGTTATGAACCATTCTAGGGCAGGGCCCTTGAGGGTGGTGGGGAAGGCTTTGCAGAAGACTGCATCTTGGGACGTGTACAGGGCGACATGGGTGATGTAGACTTTGAGGTGCTCGTTAGGGTCAGTTTCGCCAGTATAGCGATCCAAGGTGAAAAGTTCCCACTGGGCAGGAAGGCGGGTGTTGGCGATGAAGTCGGTGAAGGGGTGACGACGTCTCGGTTGGTGGGGAGGGAGCAGATGGGGTGGGAAGGGATGGTTGATCATAGCGGGAACATGTGGCACGTTGACTAACGGCGTTAGTCAACTCTGTCTGAAAGGGACCTAATTGAAGCACTTTTTCAAAAATTGGGATGCAATTGACACCTTTTTAAAACCGAGTACCTATTTGACACTCTAGCCCCAAACTGGGTACTATACGACTAATTATAACTAAAATATAATTATGCAAATTTCACACCTAAAATATTTTTACAGCCATTTGACACCTAAAATATTTTTACACCCATTTGACATCTAATTATTTTTACTCTCATTTGGCACCTACAATATTTTCACACCCATTTAACACCTATTATATTTTTACTCCAATATGACACCTAAAATATTTTTACACCCATTTGACACCTAACTTTTTTTTATTCCCATTGGACACCTAAAATCTGTTTGCACCTATTTGACTCCTGTAATATTTTTACTATCATTTGACACCTAAAATATTCTTACACCCACTTCACACCTATATTTTTTTTATACCCATTTCACACCTAATATATTTTTACACCCATTTGACACCTAAAATATTATTACACTCATTTGACGCCTGTAATATTTTTACTACCATTTGATACCTAAAACATTTTTGTACCTATTTGACACCTATAATATTTTTACGACCATTTGACACCTAAATTTTTTTACAACCAATTCAGACATAAAATATTTTAACAGCCAAATGAGACGTAAAATATTTTTCCACTAATTTCACACCTAAAATATTTTTACACCCATTTGACATCTAATTTTTTTACCTCCCATTTGACACCTAAATTATTTTCACACCTATTTGACACATATTATATTTTTACTCTCAATTGACACCTAAAATATTTTTACACCCATTTGACACCTGATTATTTTTTACTCCCATTTCACACCTAAAACATTTTGGCACCTATACGATACCTGTAATATTTTTACTACCATTTGACATGAAATTTTTTTCCACCCAATTGAGACGTAAAATATTTTTACGCTAATCTCAAACTCTAAAATATTTGTATACCCAATTGAGACATAAAATATTTTTACCCTAATTTCATACATAAAATATTTTTACAGCCATTTGAGACGTAAAATATTTTTACACCCATTTGACATCTGATATTTTTTACTCTCATTTGACACCTAAAATATTTTCACACCTATTTGACACCTATTACATTTTTACTCCCACATGACACCTAAAACATTTTTACACCCATTTGACACCTAACTACTTTTTACTCCCATTTGACACCTAAAACATTTTTGCACCTATTTTACACTTGTAACATATTGACTACCATTTGACACCTAAAATACTTTTACGCCCACTAGACACGTATATTTTTTTTACTCCCATTTCACACCTAATATATTTTTACACTCATTTGACACCTAAAATATTTTTACACGAATTTGAGAACTAAAATCATTTTCCACTCATTTGACGCCTAAAATATTTTTACAACCATTTCACGCCTAAAATCATTTTACACCCATTTGACACCTAAAATTTGTTTATACTCAATTGAGATGTAAACAATTTTTCTGCTAATTTCACACGTAAAATATTTTTACACCCATTTGAGATGTAAAATATTTTTACACCCATTTGACACCAAATTTTTTTTACTCCCATTTGACACCTAAAATATTTTTACACCTATTTGACACCAAAGTTTTTTTTACACCCATTTGATACCTAAAACATTTTTGCACCTATTTGACACCTGTAATATTTTTACTACCATTTGACACCTAAAATTTTTTACACTCAATTCAGACGAAAAATATTTTTACACTAATCTCACACATAAAATATTTTTACACCCAATTGAGACAAAATATTTTTAAGCTAATTTCACACCTAAAATATTTTTACACCCATTTGACATCTAATTTTTTTACTCCTATTTGACAGCTAAAATATTTTTACACCTATTTGACACCTATAATATTTTTACTCCCATTTGACACCTAAAATATTTTTACACCTATTTGACACTAGAGTTTTTTTTACACCCATTTGGTACCTAAAATATTTTTGTACCTATTTGAAACCTGTAATATTTTTACTACCACTTGACAACTAAAATTTTTTTACACCCAATTGAGACATAAAATATTTTTATGCTAATCTCACACCTAAAATATTTTTACAACCATTTGAGGCGTAAAATATTTTACACCTATTTGACATCTGATAACATATTTACTACCATTTGACACCTAAAATACTTTTACACCCATTAGACACGTATATTTGTTTTACTCCCATTTCACACTTAATATATTTTTACACCCATTTGACACCTAAAATATTTTTACACGCATTTGACAACTAAAATTTTTTTACACTCATTTGACGCGTAAAATACTTTTACGACCATTTCACGCCTAAAATCATTTTACACCCATTTGATACCTAAAATTTGTTTATACTCAATTGAGATGTAAAATATTTTTATGCTAATTTCACACCTAAAATATTTTTACACCCATTTGAGATGTAAAATACTTTTACACCCATTTGACACCAAATTTTTTTTACTCCCATTTGACACCTAAAATATTTTTACACCTATTTATAATATATTTACTCCCATTTGACACCTAAAATATATTT
>Ga0214544_1004115_pt1 | contig 29413 bp, 15 predicted proteins | sample CNSS3metaG_FD_160074 | JGI IMG/M metagenome (GOLD analysis project Ga0214544, IMG submission 160074) | Root nodule microbial communities from cowpea collected in UCLA plant growth center, Los Angeles, California, USA - CNSS3 | ecosystem: Host-associated > Plants > Roots > Nodule | place: USA...
ACTAAGTTCGCTTCTTTGTGCTTGGGCTTGATGGCTAAGTCCAATAGGGGTCTGGGATGTGCTTGAACGATTGAACGCATGATGGGCATGAAACTAGTTGAGTTCCCGTCGGCTACTATTGGGCGAGAAGTCCTTAGTATGGTGATTGCATGCGTTGGGCGCACGATGGGCAAGGAACTGTGATGTTCCCGTCGGCTACTATTGGGCGAGGAGTCCATAGTATGGTGATTGCGTGCGCGCCAGGGTCCAAGTTGTGTAAGCTTGGATGTGTTACTACAGGTGAGGAGTCTGTAGGGTTGGACTATGAGCAGGATTGGCTCGTAGGGTTGGACCACGAAAGGGATAGTTTCGTGGAAGCACAGTGAAAGTCCCAGGACCTGTTTTCATGCATGGGACTCAGGAAGGAATCTGAGATCAGGGTGGATAACTTGTAATTAACACATATCTGTAAATTTTTATTGGGATGGGTATCATATTTAATTTGTTTAATATGCATAGCTCACCCTATCTGTGTGTGCATGGCGATGATCGGATGATTCGTTATCCGGGAGCAGATGATTTGACAGGTGAGCCAGGAGACGCTTGAGACCAGAGAGCGGGATGATATGGGCTTTTTGAAGATTTAAAGTTTTTTGGATGTATTTATGTTTTGGAACATTAGCCGTTTTGGCTTTTATGAGTTGTAATGTTTTGATTGAGAACAGTTGCAATGTTTTGATATTACGACTTTAAATTTCCCGCGTTTTGGAAATCTGCATAAATAAATGAGGAAAATTTTTATATTATCGTATTTAGTCTCATTTATTTAATTATTTGTGATATTTTCAAAGTAATATTCCTTTGGGATGTTACAGGTACAAATCTGGAACCAAAGGTTATGTGCTGTATGATTTGCATTCACACTCTATTCTTGTATCACGTAATGTCATTTTTCATGAAAACATTTTTCCTTTTCATACTTCTTTGACCCCCCTTTCCCCTCCTACAAATGATGATTTTTCTGATGTTACCATTTTTGACTTTCCAAATATGGCACCTGTTTCCACTGCTACGAATTACACACCAGATAATGCTCCTAACATTGATTCTGATAGCACTATTGTTTCTACTGCTGGACAAAGAGTCTCTCTCAGGACTAAAAGTAGACCTCGATACTTAGACCAATTCTATTGTGGTGCTACTTCAAGCATTCCATCATCTTCCACCACTCCGTATCCCATACATTTGTTTCTTTCATATCAAAAATGCTCTCCTAACCATGTTTCTTTTTGTCACAATATCTCTGCACAAGTTGAACCTTCATCCTTTAAGGAGGCTAGCAAATTTGAGTGCTGACAACAAGCCATGAATGCCGAACTAGATGCTCTTGAAAGGAACAAAACTTGGACGATGGTTAATCTCCCTGTCGGCAAGAAGACCATTAGTTGTTGTTGGGTTTACAGGATTAAGCACAAAGCAGATGGTTCTATTGACAGATATAAAGCCCGTTTGGTGGCAAGAGGTTTTACTCAAACTGAAGGTCTTGATTACTATGAAACTTTTTCTCCAGTTGTTAAAATCACCATTGTGCGTCTCGTTCTTGCCATTGCTGCTACCAATCAATGGTTTCTTCATCAGCTAGACGTCGATAATGTTTTCCTTCACGGTGATTTAACTGAAGAAATCTACATGAAGCTTCCTCCTGGTCTGAGTCCGTCTAATCCCAATCTTGTTTGCAAGCTTCAGAAATCTCTTTACGGATTAAAACAGGCCAGCAGGAATTGGAATCATAAGCTAACATCTGAGTTACTGTCTCTCGGGTATATACAAAGTTCAGCAGATCATTCGTTGTTTATCAAGCATTCTCATTCTTCTATCACCATTATTTTGGTTTATGTTGATGATATCTTGTTATCTGGAAATAATTTCTCTGAAATCACCACTGTTAAGAACCATCTTCACAGTAAATTTCGCATTAAAAACCTTGGAGATCTCAAATATTTTCTGGGTTTTGAAATTGCTAGATCTAAAGTTGGGATCTGTATAAATCAGAGAAAATATTGTCTTGACTTAATTTCTGAAGCTGGTATGCTAGGGTGTAAACCAGCCACAACACCCTCTGACCCATCTGTAAAATTGCATGTTGATGAAGGAACTCTCCTCACAGATCCTTCTTCTTACCGTCGTTTGATTGGGAGGTTAATATACCTTACTAATACAAGGCCTGGCATTGCTTTTTCTGTCCAACAACTTAGCCAATTTGTGTCTACTCCACGCCAACCCCATATGCAACAAGCCATGAGAATTGTTAGATACTTGAAGAATGCTCCTGGTTCTGGTCTGTTATATGTTGTTGATAATTCTTTTAGAGTTCATGCTTACTCTGACTCTGACTGGGCTACTTGTGCTACCACTAGAAGATTTGTATCTGGTTTCTGTATTTTCCTTGGATCTGCCCTCATATCTTGGAAATCAAAGAAACAAACTACCGTTTCTAAGTCCTCATCTGAAGCTGAATACAGGTCTTTAGCTTCTCTGACCTGTGAACTCCAGTGGTTGCACTACCTTTTCAAGGATTTACATATTCCTTGTTCTACTCCTTACTCAGTCTACTGTGACAATAATTCTGCCATCCATATTGCCAAGAATCCAACCTTTCACGAAAGAACCAAACATATAGACATAGATTGCCATGTTATCAGACAAAAAGATTCAAGATGGTCTCATTAAACTCCTTCATGTGTCGTCTGCCAATCAAGTTGCTGATGTTTTTACAAAGTCCATCTATCCTTCTTCTTTTAATTCTGGTGTATCCAAGCTCAACATGCATAATATTCATGTTCACCTTGAGGGAGGGTGATAAAGAGATAACAGATCTCTTCTTCTGTTACTGTTCAGTTAGGTTTGTTACCATTTTCTGTTTTTCCATTCTCCTTGTATATATACATTGTACCTTCCGCTGCTGCAATACACTCTGTATTCTTCTCTATTCAATAATAATGAGAAGCTTTCTATTGAGCATTATTACAAACACTGTCAATACTTTTTATTATGAATAAAAAATTATAATTAGTTTGTGAATTAAAGTCTAAATTAATCTCTAATATTAGCTACTAAAAATTTAGCTATCAAGGAATTAATGTCTAAATTAATTCTAACTTTAATTTTATGGGTTGTCTGTGCAATCCCTTTTGTTTAAATACCCACACTTTAGTAAAGAGAAAATTAGTCTCCCTTTTCTCTCCCAAACCCTTCCTTCCATTGTCTCCCATTTTCCCTTTATGCCTTTCCCTAACTATCAGACCACTAATCTTCTAGTTCTCGTCTACAGCTTCCATCCTTTTTGTAATAGAGACTGGATTGGAGACCACTACGGAGTCCTCCTCTTTTTGACCGAACGTCTTTCCTCTCTGAAATTCTGAAATCCTTGGGTTGAGTTTTGGGTTTCTCATGCCCTCTTCAGTTTAGGGTTTTCCTTTCTCAGAGTTGGTAGTCGTTTAAAGGTAAGGGAAGTTAGAACTCCTTCTTTTTCTTTGAAATGGATTGTACTTATTATTGTTTTGGAATGTGCCGAGTATGTTTGATTGATGATTGCATTGAATGGGGATGAATTTCACATTTGGGTTTCTATAGGTTAGACAAATTTAGGGATTTTGTTGAATGCATGTGATTTAAGATAGATTTGATAGAAATTGAGACTGTAACGTGAAATTGAAAATGTTTTTGACTTACATGGGGCTTAAAATGAGTTTTAGGTTCATTTGACGCTGTCAAATTGCAGGATTTGCGTTTCTACATTATGTAGACTCGTTGAGGGAACCCAATATATAGCTGGGCGAGCCAAATATCTCGCTGGGCAAATTGAGTTTTCCAACTCTGACTTATTTCGCGAAATTTTGAATTCCCGCTTCGTTAACCGTCGTATTAAGCTAAAATGTTTACAATAGGTCCTAGACATATGATGCTTTGTTTTGACCGTTGTGATCTCTGTTTGGAAGTCTATAGTGAGAGCGGTTTTATTTTTGAAAGGTTCCCTTAGATTAGGTTGTTGGCAGCTTTGACCTTTGTCACTTGTTTAGTGCATAACTTTTTCTATAGGTACCCAATCAGCTTGATTCTTTTTCCATCGAGTTCTTGATTCAATCATCTTTAATTTGAATGTAAATACAAATTTTTTGGAGCTTTACACAAGCTGCGGTTTTTTTTCTAAATCCCAAATTGTTTGCATAATGTGTTGTTTAGTTGGATTGGATAAAAATGATAAGAATTAATTATTTTCCAAAAGAGACATATGTTGTATGGTTTCTAATATGTGTTTTCAAATTCTTGTGTGAGAATATAGGAGATTCCATGGAGGAAATCCTATTTGATTTAATTAGTAGTGTGTTCATTGATGTAAGGAGTCAATACTAGAGGTTTATTCTGATACTTTAATGGTCATTCAAGACTCATGTAGAGTAGAATGAGTCATGTAGTGAGAGGGGCATGAGGTCCTGTCTTTAAGAACAACCCCAAAATTTTTATGACGGTTAAAGTGACTAACCTTGTGTAGTAGGATGAAATTCATTGACAATGACTTTGCAGGTAGCAAAGGCCACTACAAGTGCAAAAACCATCAAGAATCATACATCAAATGTCTAGATCCGAATAATTGAGTCTAGAGTGTCATATGTGATGGGTTAGTTGATATTGCTTAGCTTGGTGTAATTGGTGCATTGTTCTACAAGTCTTTTTATTGTTATATATATATATATATATATATATATATATATATATATATATATATATATATATGTGTGTGTGTGTGTGTGTGTGTGTGTGTGTATGTATTTCTTTTTATTTTTGCAATGATCACCAGATTTTGGTGTGAGCAGATGTGGAAATTCTTAGAAATCGTTTCGATGGTGGAGATGTCGCTATTTAGATTAGGTGGTAGTTATTGCTCTTTGAAGAACTCTTTTGAAGAACAATTCTAATTGTAATTCTTTGCTCTGTTGAGCAATTCTTTTGCCAAACTATTTCATGTTTAAGTTCTGTTTATGGCATTGTTCTGTGCCTATGGTACTCCTGCTTTGGTATATTTTGGATAAGTGTAGAAGGTTGATTGTCATATACTTTTGTCATGTGCTCTACTTTATATTATAATATGAAATGTCTTATTTTAATAGTTTTATACTACTAAAATGAGATGTTACATTGTATAAGTACAAGAAAATTCACATTTGATTATGTATTTATTTTAGGTGGACTAGCAATATTTTGAAAAAAATGGAAGGCATTTGATTGTTGCATCTACATGGAAGTTGAATTTATAGCATAATGTCATTATTAAGGCTGATTGACCATGAAACTTTATTTGAAGTTTTGGAATTGTCAACAATGTTGTTTGACTATTAAAAATATACTATTAATTTTGCACCGTTGCTTTTCTCTAAAAATGACATATATTCTAAAGATGTTAAGTATATGGAAGGGAAGTACTTCACAATAAAAGAGGAAGTTTGGACACAAAAAATATCAATAGAACATATTAGAACAAATATATGATAAATAATCCCTTAATAAAGAGATTTCTTTCCAAAATATTTATTGAACATGTTGAAAATATAAGATTTATTATTAAGAATGATCGTTTAGTATTATATTTATTTTGTATTATGTTATTGATATTTTTATCTCAATTATGATATGGTTTTTATTACCTAATCTTTATGATTGCATACACAATTGTATCATAGTAATGCAAACAAGTAGGGTCTTAAATAAAGTAAAATTTTGTTGGATGAATTATGTGTGTCTAATTATCTTCATATTAAAGAGAAACTAAATTTGTGTCACATGAAAGGACTATGTCAATTAAGTGACATATAATCACCATGACTTGAATTAGTTCATGTTCTTAATTATGAAATTATGATATACCTAGTGACATGTCTTAGATGATAATTTTAACTAAACATAATTTTAATGGTTAAGTCACCATAGTTAATTTCTCCGCGTATTATAAGGTAATGTGGATGAGCTCCTTTTCCTCTCACATGTGTATTGCACCACTCTCATTTTACATGTGAAGAGATGATATAAAACAATTTGACCCTCCTAAATCACTAATAAAATTGTCCTTGTCTTTATTCTCAAAAGAAAAAGTTGTCAAAAAGGATGATTTTGACAACAAGATTGGGGTCAAGATAATCCCCCACCCTTGTTAAAATATACCATTAGATGTACCAATGTAAAAATAATAATTTAATCACATTATATCCGTAGTATTTTTATTTATTCATTCATAAAGTATACAGTTTTACGTCAGTCAAATTAAATAATATCATATTTTTATGTCTTATATGAGTCACTCAACTTGTTAAAAGATTGATAAATAAATAATAAATGACTAAATGATAAATAAATCAAAAAATAATCTTTTATAATAAAAAATTTAAAATGGTTAATACTCACATATTTTAAAAAAAAATATATATATATATATATATATATATATATATATATATATATATATATATATGCTCTTTCTAAATTTTATCTATAAAAATAAGAATGAAAAATAAAGAGTTAGTTCATCTTATTCAATTATTTAAAAACAGAGTTGCCAGAGTTGCCAAAATGGGTTGTCCGACCCGGCCCAACCCGGCCCACTACAGATTGGTCATTTAGTGGACCAACCCAACCCGACTCATTTATTAGTGAGTCAAAAAAATTTGAATCCGGCCCGACTCACCACGGGTTAATGGGTTAAATGGGTTGACTCATTAGTCCACTTAATTAAAAAAAATATATTTTTTTTCTTAAGTCTAAAATTATATTTCGGATTAAAATTTAAATAAACTTGAATACAATCTCAATATAATCCAAAATGATGTTAAACTCCAATACAAACCAAAATAATAAATAAAAATACAAATTACTATCTAAGATCAAAACATTCTTGTGACTTACCCAATCTTTTATTGAATGCAATACTTTTTTCAGCAAACTAATTATATTTTTCTCAATAATTATACTTTTATTAGTTGAAGTTAGGTTTTCAATTGCCAACCCACCAATGTGTTTGATTAAAAAAAAGTCAAACATTGCAAAGTTCAACATAATGTGTGTCACCATGCGGGTTGGTGGGCCAACCCGATCCACCACGGGTTCAACTCGGATGAGCCGAGTTCTTGGTGGGTCGGATCAAAAATTGACCCGTACTAAAATTTGTAAAAAAATTTCAATCCAACCTGACCTGAACATGTAGTGGACCAGGTTGGTCCACGGTTCTTACCTACTTTGACGACTCTATCATGAACTACCATGAGTATCATTATGTAAAGAAAATGTACAAATACCCTTCTTCTGACGTATGTGAGAATTACTAATTTTCAGGACCTGATTTTGATATTTAATTTTATTTATCAGAGAAGTATTATAATTTTACAGTTTCACCAAAAATATTTACTTGGTAAGCATTTATGCTTAGGAGTAAGGACGGAAATAAAGTAGCTTTATGGGAAATTTCATATTATATAATTAATAGGTCCTTTGAGATGCACAATCCAAAAGTAAGAAGTAAAGTTGTCGAATTGTGAAGGGCACTTTAGTTGAGTAAATTAAGGAAATCCTTAGTGTACTCCCAAAAGTGATGGGGGAAACGGCTCCAAAGGGACCAACCAAAACATAAACTTTAGTCTTAACCTTCATTCTCATTCCCTTTTCTCTCTTTCACATCACATATGGATCTACCCTTTCTCTCTCTTCTCCCATCTTTCTACACTCACTTCTCATCACAACAATTTCAGCAAATCCTTCACATTCACATTATGGCATCAATAAACTACACCGCAAGATTTTGGGTTGAGAGAAACAAACAGGCATGTTGGTGCGGAAATGCAAAATTTGTACCTTGATCATACTTGAAGATAAAGCTTAAAAAGTAGCATATGCTGGAATATAATGATTGCTATTTCATATTAAGAATCCGAGGGACCAATTATGGAGCGCATTAAAGCAGCTTTTAGCCAAACCACATGGGGTTCAGCTCTGAGACTAAATCGTAAGGTGACTAGAATTGGAGTTGAAATTAAAGAAGATTTTTGACTAATCTGTTGGCGTTATTAATTTTGAGAATTGAGTGGGGTGTGTTGGATCAGGGTCGTAAGTTAGCTGGGATCCCAAAATTTACAGCATCGACATGATTTCGTTGGTGACAGAAAACAAAGCGAATGCGAAAATGGCATCGATGATTTGACGCACCATCTTAAGATTTGTTTGTATTACACACACCACACACTTTTTCTTCATAAAGAGCTGACACGTGACACTAGGGAACTCCATAACCAGATAAGCATTTCCAATAAAAGTTAGGGTACAATTACATGAATCTGATTATACAAGTACGCAACTTTGAAACAAGACTTTATCATAAAAAAATGTGCATAATGAAAAGAAGGCAAGAGAACATGCACGCACCTCATTCCCCAATTGCCTTGTCCTTTTAATTTCCTTCTCGTTGGTGTCATACTCTCTCTCATCATAATTTTAGTTGCTTGCCATAACTTGGCATTTTTGAAGTTATTGTTTGGCACCATGGAAGCAAAACCCCACTGCGTAGTAGTGCGCCACGCATGAGTGACACCAAGCAAAATATACAACAAGATAAGATCTTCAAGATGAGGTGTCACAAAAATCTCACTTCCACTGCTTTCAGATAGCTCCAATTCTTACATTCTTAAAAGAATTTGAAAGTTCAGAGGGCAATGTGCATGTAATGCCAAAAAATTCCAAAGTACTTCACATCGTCCTTTGTCTAAGTCTGAAATGAGACCCACAAAGCTAATAACAGCACATGCAAACATACAAAACAAAAGCCATTGGTGGTGTCACCAGTTTTGCACATTTTTTCTTGATTAGACCCAATAATGACACCTTCAATTAAGAATCGGGTACATTTGAAAACAAAAAGGAGAAAAAGCTACAAACAAACCCAATAAAATTCATTTCTTATTTCCAATTTCAATCTCATTTGATTTGCCTTTCACAATCCCTTCCTTTTCTGTGAAGGAAAGGCCCTGACCGTCAAGTACCGCTTGTCCCTATTAGGCCACTCTAGTACAATTTCCCATCTATAATAATGGCAGCGTAAAAATTTAGAATAGTATGAAAATTTATAAATAATTAATTATGAGTAAAAATAAGAGGTGGAAAGATGAATGCTTTATAACTTTCTTAACCATACATAATAAACAGGAAAACGGTATTTTTATTATTAACACTTTATTTATATTTTGCCTCTACAAACTACAAAAAAAATAGATACATTAAAAAAATAGACTTAAAATCTGGCATCCTCGAAGCCATGTAAGTCACTAACTCTGTTCATGGACTTTCTCATAATAGCCACTTTAGCCAGTTTCTCGGCTACTCTCCAAGCCGACATCGGCGTGAGCGGCTCTCCTTTTTCCTCGAGCAAACTGCTATCGATTCTTAACTTTTGGCTCCTCAAATCGGCTTGTTCGGCTTCAAGCCAGCTCAAACACTCATCGTCTTGTTTGCGGCTCAGAGAGGCTCGAGCTGATGATATCAAATGAAGCGCGCCTGACACATCATTGCGAGCCAACAACCGTCTCGACTCGGCTACTGCACGAGCGCTGAGGTGGCAACGCCTCAACCGCTCGATCCTGGGATCGCACGATCGAACAGTGTGGGGTCGCGGAACGATTAGCTCACGCTCCTTGGAATTAACAAGCTCTTGAGTGAAGGGGTCAAGGTGGGAGCACCGTACGGATATAAAACGGTGGTGGGACCCACGAGAAGCTGTGCCAGCTGGCACTTTTAACTCCACCAGCAGTTCTCTCTCTTCCGCCGCGTATAGATCGCCGAGGGCGACTGAATCCGGCGAGAAAGCATCGGTGCAACCCTTGGCCACAGAGTATACGGCAGCGATCTCCGCCGGGGCCGAGCGAGGAGCTAGTTTTAATTCAAGTTTGAAGTCCTCTGCCACCACGCTCAACAAATTCCCCACGCGTGTAGCGAAATCGGAGTCATGCTGCGAGTCGTCACACGCGCCATCGTGAGAGTATTTGAGGGAACGCACCGCGAAGCGCGTGGTGGATAACCGCTGATCCTCGTGGCCGTTTGTGAGGAGAATAATTTTGGCAACGGTGTTCTTCTGGCGTCGATCTTCCAGAACCTTCGCCGCTTTCTTCAGCGCGTCGTTTCTAGCCGGTGTTCCGTCGCGCTGGAGCTCGACGGCTGCAAGCGCATCGACGACTCGCCGCGCCGCCGTCTGACCGCGGCCTGTCATCCTCCGCAGCGGAAACAGCCTTTTCGAGGCACCAGAGAATGCGACGATGGAGAGACGGTCGGCAGAGCCAAGCGAGGAGATCACAACTTCCATCGAACGTTTCAGCATCCGAAGCTCTTTACCGGAGACAGTGTTTCCGACGTCGAGCACAGTGACAAGGTCCACAGGCGGTCGACTAGCCGCCGCTTTGCGCGGCGTGGCCATCACCTTGAACAGCGCAACATATGTCTCGGAGCTCCGATTGGATGCCACAATCGCAGCCTCTGGAGCGAAGCTGGCGTCGATGTTTCTGGTTTTGAGCGATGAGGAGACATGAAAGCTTTCTGGTTCATGGTTTTGTTCTTCCTCCTCCTCCTCTTCTTCTTCTTCTTCGTTCTCGTTGGATTCAGGTATGGGCTTGAAACGCGAGAGCGAAGTTGGCGACATGAGTGGCTCGTCGTCGCTGTAGTTGTTTATCTTAAACGACTTAGTCGTTTTGGTGTGGTGTGGTTTGTTTTCATCTGCGGTTTGAAGTTGGTTCCAGTTAGCGTTGCAGACGGGGCAGGTGTGGATTCGGTGTTTTTTGACGTGAGCTGCTATGCATGGGAAGTGAAAGACGTGAGAGCACTCTGCAGTGAAAATTGCCTTTCCTTGGCCGGTTTTCACGGTCTGCGTGCAGATTCCGCATGAGCTCTGCACAGAGAAATTAGAAGAAAGGGTTAGAAGAAAATTGAGAATGAATAAAGAGCGTAGAGTAAAGTGTGGGTTGATTAATTACTTTGGATAAGCGTAAGGGTCTCGGGGAAGAGGGAGTGAAGAGGTGAAACGGCGTGGGAGAGGGTGTTGTAGCGTTGTTGTTGTTGTTGTTGTTGCATTGGTGCTTGGAGAGTGGTGAATTGGTTCGGCAACGGAGGGTGGGGCGAGACTCTGAGTGTGGAATTGACGAGGGAGTGGAGAAGAGTGAGAAAGTGGAAGTGATTTTGGGAGTTGGATGGGCGTTCTCGTAATCACAACTGTTTTCTGGTAATGGGTTGGTGTTTTCGGGCATTTTGTTGGATGTGCAAAACGTCCTTCTCCATCCAGAAACCATGACTCTCTGGATTTTGATGCTTTTGTTTTATGGAAGGGTTGAAACGGAGAAAGGCTTTAGCACTCCAAAGTGGCTGATAGAAAGGTAAGAGAAAAGGAAATGGCAATGGACTAGACACAGGAGGATACCACTCTTTAACCTTCCTCTTGTCTTCCTTTCTTCCCCACCAATCTATTTATAAATAAATATTTCTCTTTTTCTTTACCCTTTTCATGTCAATTTCCACTTTCAAAAATATCATCCATTTCTTTTTAGTTTTCTTTTTTTGCTTATCTATATACCACAATACCTCAATTTATTTAATCATTTCTTTCTGTTGAAAATGTATAATAGAATCTATTTTTTTCTTTTCTTGATCTATTTTTAATTGGGGTTGTTGATGGCAGGTTTTCACATGGATTAATAAATCTGAAAAATACATAAATAAAAAATAGTCTATATTTCAACTCTAAATTTAAATCAGAAGTGGTAGTGATTGAAAAAGAGAACAAACACTAACACTTAATAGTATTTTTGCTAGTTACTTAAGCTTGGTTTGCATTGGCGAGTGGTATTAAGAGAATCATGATTTTTACTAACACAAATTATATAATTCTTGTGCATAAAATTTTAATTGTGAAATCTTAGGTTATAATAATATAAGGACAGAAAACACTTTACTATGTGTATGTTGAAGTGAGTTAGATTCTACTCACACAATCTCATAGTAAGTGCCTTCTAGTTATAATAATAACTATACTTTGAAAGCATGATTTTCTTTCAAGTCCATAAAAATATTTTGCAAAGAGAATTTAAAAACAATAAAATCGCCACCAAAGTATACTAATTATCCACTAAAGTAAGAGGGTTGCTTCAGATTTAACTAATGTGGTAACCAAAAAAGTGAAGTTGGATATATATATATATATATATATATATATATATATATATATATATATATATATATATATGTTGATTGAAGTCAACACCCCCATCTTGCAATTGTGCATTTTATCCAATTCCATGTTGTGGACACACTGACCCTTATAAAAGAACAGTGCATGAGATGAAGAAGGATTCAACAGGTGGCACAAACCTATCTTCTCTGTTTTCTCTGAGAATGCACATGGGTTGCTCTCATTCATCACTTTTCCCTTAATCTCTCTCACTTTTTTTCCCTTTTCAACAAAGCTATAATCCCTCTCACCAATTTCTTTTATTCTTTTTAATTTTCAAACTTTATAAATAATTTGACACCCAAGTTTCAATGGCCTTTATTGTGGTGCAATATTGATTGACGAATCGAGTATCCAACTTTGACATCTGGTATATATGTTCTTAATTTATGCAGTGATCATTCAATTAATGCTTAAAGTTTAGTTATGGTTGCAAAATTTTCAAGCTGAATATATACATTAAAAGTGAATTTAAGGTATAAGATCTCTTTCATACTTTATAACCCTTCTTCCTCAGTGAATTTGGAGCTGAACTCTTCTGAATAATATAGGCTCTTTAACTGGTCAAACTATGTTAGTATTATAAACAGAGATATCTTTTACATTTTTGTTTTAATTTTGTCTGCTGTGTTTCTAAGTGGATAGATGAAAATAGTTTTACCAACCAGTGTCTTTAGAAAAAAATAAATATAAATTTTTCTTAAAAAGTTCAGTTAAAGAGCTATTAAAGTTGTCATAAAGTATAATAGTTTTTCTTTTTTGTCTAAACAGTATCCATATATAAAGCACTACGTAAAAGAATGAATGTTCATGAACAAAGTGAAAAAATCTTTTTAAAACTTTAAATTTATGTTAGCTAATTTTTACTTTTGTGATAATTTTTCATCAAAGCGAAAGAAAGAAAAGACAAAAATGAGAAGCCATGAAAAGAGATTGATGCACTTCTGCATCTATTTTTTCTCTCTTCAATGTCTTTTTGTAAAATTAATTCGAATAGTGAAATTGAATTTATAGATCCCCTTACAACTCGATCGCTGGATGGGAGACAACCAACCAGTTTCATCAGACGGTGAGTACCGATCGGTGACATTATAAGAACCGATTAAACTCCTAATTAGCTTAAACAATTCACTAAACGAGTTTAAAGAAAATAACTATAAATATAGGTTAAATATATTATTATTTGTACATTTAATATATATATATATATATATATATATATATATATATATATATATATATATATATATATATATATATATAAATATATATATTTAATATTATTTTGACCAATGTCAGATCTTTACCAAAAATTTTGGAGGGACTAGAATAATATAATTTTTTTATCATTTGATTGGACCATTAGTATAACACTTTAAAAATAATTTTTCTATAAAACAATTGGATCGTTAGATTGGATTATTAGTATAATGCTTTAAATACTTTAAAAGATATGAAGAAATATAATTTAACTTGTTTTCATCTTCACGTGTAACTTCCCTCTTACTACTCCTACAAAATAAATTCATTATTTTATTCTTCATGGATATGCTTTTTTTTAAATATACTAAAAAATAATTTATCATAATCTAATAAAATATTGAGAGAAATAAGTATTAGAAGAAAAATATGTTATAATCAAGTCACAATTAAGAATCGGTTATAAAAAAACATATAATACATGATTTTTTTTCTTCTATAATCATAAAAAGTAAGTATACAAAAGGCTCATGAGATAAAAAATAATTTAATAACTATTAAAGTAATATTTCATCATCAAGTAAGACAAGAGAAAGTTACATTTTTTTTCTTCGAGAAATGAAGGAAACAGATGAGAAATGAGAGCAAACATAATGAGTATGTGTCTAACTTCATTTTTTCTTAAAAAAAAACATATGATAGAGAGATGAGTACAATTTTGTCAAAATTTTAAAAGCCAGTGACGGAAGAAAATAAAAAATATTTTAATAAATGTTTGATTTAATTACTCTTTTGGTTATTGTTTCCAAAAATATAAGTTGATCTTCCACTTCTTTTACTTTCAATTTAGTGGCAATTTGATATTTTTATACGAAAACAGATATTAGAAGACTAATTAAACCTAAATATTTTTTTTATTATTTATTATTTATTAACATTAAATATTGTATTTTATAAAATAAATAAAGAGACACAATTTAATTATCATCAATTTTTAAAATATACTATATATAATTTTAAAATTTTCAAAATTTTTAAAAATTAAAAAAAATGGATATATAATTTTGGAAAAAATCAAAAATATTTGGGGGGGCCTAGGTCCCTCCCTGCTCTTATGAGGCTCCGCCTCTGATTTTGACAGATTGAATTTAAACTAACTTAAATATCAAAATATCTTTAAATAGTACGGTTGATCGGTAACGATCAAGTTACTTACATGACTCGAGTGAAAGTAAAAAATGTTTAAGTGAATATTTAAACATGATCTTGAAATAGAAATAATTAATCACCTAAATGTTTTGTGAAATTTTAAATTCACAGAAGAGAATCTTGGATGATTCCCATTCAAGAATTATGAAAAAGAATGTTTAAATTATGTTTTTGTAGGCTATGTTTGGATACAAGTTTGGACACTTCAACATACAAAATTTAGTTTATTATTATGTAAAATTTTACATCTGCATTTAATACTAAACTGAAGTTTTAATTGGAAGCAATATATGAGTTGTTTTCGAAAGCTCATCTTTTTTAGTGTTTATTATTAAACAACAACATCAAGTAGAAGTACTTTTCTTTATTTATTAATATTAAACAAAATTTCATATCAAACTATTTCTGAATAAAATATATTGGAACATGTTTTTGAAGGAAACAAATTTATCCAAACATAATCACATCGTAATACACTAATTTTTATGTTTAATTCAAACTTATTCTGTAAATTTTTAATCCAAATGAGCATCAATACATTTTTGTCACACATAAAAAAAATTGGAATAATTTCGTTCAACTGAATTGTATATTGTATTCGATATTTTATAATATCTATTCTTTATTAATTCAAAAAATTATTTTAAATAAATATTAGTTTAAAGTTTATCTAAAAGATATTCGAACTATGATATCTTGACACTTAATAAAACTATACAATCAATTACTATTCATTATTTTGTCCTTTTTTTTTTAAGTTTTACAATTGCAAACGTTTGCTTTTTTATGATTCTCTTACCCCTAAAAATATATTGTCAAGCGATTGTTTAGATGTTAAAAGATAACTTTCAAATTGACTACCTATTTTTAAGAGGATTATAATCATTTAGAAAAACTTTTATAATTATAAAAAGAAAGATAAAATAGTAAATATCAATTAATTATATAATTTTGTTGAGGTCTAAGATGTCATGACTCAATCAAGGCAATGCTAACTTAAATAAATAAATTATTAAAAATAATAACCCTAATATTTGCTAAGGTGACACTAACTTTATTTATTTTTAATATTTATAAAAAAAATTATCATTAACATTCACTTAGTTGACACTAATTTAAATAAATATAGAGTTAAATATGTTTTTGATCTCTTAATGTTAAGTAAAAATTGGAATTAGTCCCTTTTCAAAACATTGACTCAATTTAGTCCTCCAACTTAATGCATGAATTTAGTATTTTTTGTGACATCCTATTTTAGTAGTAATATAAAACTAATAAAATAAGACCTTTCATAATAATATTCAAAAATAGATAATTCAGTTTACAAAATATATTAATATAGTCTTACAAAAGATCGGGTTAAGAAAGTATTATTTATACACTTAAATTAAATCAACAATCTCTATACATAAACTAACTATTACTAAAGCTCCTTAAGACTTTTACCTACTCTAACTGATAGCTCCTCATCCTCCAAAGGTGTCTCTAAACATGCATCTTCCTCTGCTTTCACGTGGCTAGATTAATTTTTAAACAAAATAATATTGCTAAACAAAATCAAATTTTCAAGCAGGGACCAATTCTAATTTTGCATTGTGTATGTGGGTGTGCGCGTGTGTTTGTGTACACGCGTACGCGTATGTGTGTGTACGCACGTACGTGTGTGTGTGTTTGTGCGTGCATGTGTGTGTGTGTGTGTGTTTGTGTCTATGTGTGTGTATGTGTATCTATGTGTCTATGTATTAGGTTACTAGATAACTTATGGATACTTAGTTAATTTAAACGGGGAGGAAGATGAGGCGGGTATGGGATGCGGGTATGGAATGCGACAGATATGTATATACCCATCCTCATTTCCATAACCAATACTGAATCAATATAAGAATTCCCTTCAAAATGGAGATGAGTTCGAATAATACTCACGGAAACATATTTATTTGTCATCCTTAAATAATTGTGCAATTATGGAAAAATCTACCTTATCTCTATCTTATCTCTATGAATCATATAAAATATTCAAGTTAATTGGTGTAATTTTTTCTCCAGTAATAATTTGTTTAAATTTTTTTTTTCTTTCTTTTTAGCAATTTTAATTTTCCTGTTTTAGGAAATTCAAAAAAAAATTAATTCTCAATGATGAAGCATTTATTTATTTTTTATTTTGAGAATTAGAATAAAATTACAATCTCTTAAAAATGGTGAGACTAAAATCGCAAAAAAATAACTAAAATAAAATGACGAAGAAGAAATTAAAGAAAAACCAGAACTTAACATGAAAAATATCTTTTTCCCTTGGACATTTATTTTGTTTCCATTTTATGTAGCCTATAGATGGACGTATGGTTAGAACTTAAGATATTCCTAGAAACTGCCAACAAATATATACACATAACTTACTTACATAGATCAAATTGCAAGCAGGAATAATGAATTCCACAAATCTGGTGTAGTTAGGACCAACCATTTTATTCTATATTCTGCAGAATGAAAGGGTTTTTTTTCAAGGTTGGTGAGGATCTGCAATAATTGGGACACATGTCATGCCTCATAAATGCTACCATTACTACCAACCAAATATGAATCAGTCTCACATAGTACACTATAATAAAACATCTCAGTCTATTAGACTTTAATAAAACATCATGCATTATAGGTAAAAAAACTATGTGTCTCTCACATAGCAGGTCCTAAGGAGTAGTTTTTAGTCTTCATCAGCATATTACAACATTTATAAGGCAATCATTTTCAAAACGACTGTCAAGTGGTGTCGTATTCATTTTGGTAGAAGGAGTTTATGCCAGAAGTAGGTGTAAGCATGGGACAGTTTTGGCCATCAGAGTGTACCACATCGGGTTCAGTATCAATAAATTGTGGCACAGCAAAACGATATATGCACACAGAATGTTCTCGTCACATGCTTTTCAAAAAGCAAGACAATTAAGGATATCAGGGACCTTTAATTTCCGACAGTGACACCCAGTACCACAATGTTTCAGCAGTGACATTGACTACCAAAACATGACGTTCCGTAATGGCGTGGTTTCAGAAGAAACGCGTGGACTCTTTGCATCACAACACGAAGGATAGTTCAGAGAGAAACATTGGTAACCTTAGCTTAATCCACGGTTCGTGTTTATGGTTTTCCAATGGGCAATGTGGCAACTTACGACACATGAATCAGGGAACCCCCCCATCGTGTGTGTGGTTTCAATTTTGATTGTCTGATATAAATGTTTTTGATGAAAATCTTAGGAACAAAATTTGGAGGATTTTTTGTCCTTTTGATTAGCGTTGTCAAATTGTCGTCCAAAAAATGTTCTGAGCACCGTGTCAGAGCAAATCCTTATCAACAAACGAGGGAAAATCTAAAAAATTTCAGCTTCCAGTGCTGATCTGTGTTTGTTCTTTCTTCGCTTGTACTTCACTTGTGACAAAAATTAGAAGACTCTAGAGTATATGGGTTGAAAGAGATTGATGATGCTACCAACCAGGTTTAATTCTTGGATATCTTTTGGAATGTTGCTCTTCTGTTAAGTAAATGGACTTACTATATTCTTTATGACATGCAATGAGACTGAACATGCTAAACATTTAATGATGGTTTGTGTCATACTCATACACATTAATATTTAATTGCTGGAATGATGAGACACATCAGATATTTATCTAATTCTATTAAATCTTAGCTACTCAATTTCTGAAGACCAGAATGTCTCCATAATAGAAAGGTTGGAATCATTTTTGCGTATAGTGGAAAAAATTATGTGTAAACTCCAATTACTTTGAAAGTGACTTCTGAACCAGCAACAGCTGTTTCAAAGAAGAGGTTCATTTCTAATTTTCCAGAGGTAGAAATCTTCACACCAATTATTTAATCCATTAGTGGCTGTGGTGAAAATGAAAACTTATGGATAATGTGGTTGGACTCAAACTGAAATATGAAAAAGAAAAATTTGTTTCTGGTAATGCACTCAAAGAGTGTCCAGTGTCCACTAAGTTCTCAGTGTTCAATCCTCTTCTCATTTTCGATCAATCCATCAGGCTCTACTTTTTCCTGTGAATGAAAGGGATGTTTGTGAGGAAAGGGGGAAGTTTCAACTTCCTACAATTTTGAGTTTTATCACTCGGCATTTGCATTAAGTTGGCCAATAGTAATAGTAATAATGTACTTGCATGCAGAATTTTGTTGTTAAAAGCATGTCACTTCCAATCACTGTTGTTAGACTGTGGTGCTTTTTGAATAAATGAAAGGACCAATCAAATCTTCTTTCTGTTAGAAAGTCCACCCAGTTATCTATTTCAAAAGAAGAACGTAATATTGATTCCCACTAAGTCATCCACTTTTTATGGTTCTCATATGCTCCTAAGACCACTTTCAGGAATTCCTATTTTGTAACTGTGATGCTATTTTTCCCACATGACCACCACCAAAATTCTATTGCCATTTTTTGTGTATAGTGGAAAAAGCAAAAGGATTATTTCCTTCAATTTACATTCCCCTTTATTGTAAGAATATCCAGAAGTTATTGAGTTCATCCACTAAGATTAATGTCCATTTATATACTGTAAATCTGATTAGGATCGATTTCAGGTGATTCTGATAAACTTAACTTAATCTTAAAAAAGTAATGTATACTGTGATATATGTATATTCTCCCTTACTGTAAATTTATCTTATTTCTAGTCGATATAAGATTTACAATACTAAAATTTTATCAGAAAAACTAAATCTGAATACAACGCCTTTGTAAGAGGAAAAAATAGATCATATTTCTAATACATTTATGCATAACTACCAAATCTTCTAATCTATTGCTCCTAGATACATTTATCAAAGTCTCTTTAACCACTATCATAACACAAACTTCTTCTTCCTGTATAATATATACCATTTTGCAACCGATTCTATATTTTAATATTTAAAAGATGCACGCACTAGCATCAAAAGCTATGGTTTTGAAAACGTTGTGTTTCCTCCAGACACAACATCATCATATGTTCTTTTCTTTGGCTCTCCTTAATTAAATTCAAATAAGCATTATTGAATCTAGCTAGAAGAAACAGCAAACCACCATCAATGTATCTTTATCATTATTATTCTATGCTTTTGGTTAACAATCAATCCTGCACTAGTCCAGGAATAATTCGAATGCACGAATCCACCCTGCATCACTAACAATGCTTAACCAAATAATAATCATCGAAACTTCTGATAGCACATAGACAACCATAAAGTTCGATATTTATAATGAGAATTCTAAAGTAGCACACTTTGCTCAACTTAATTATGAACAAATACAATACAATGCATCGAAATATTCTCAATGAAACCTATGATGAGGTAGCGGTGTATAAAAACACCAGTTGCTCAAAGGTGTTCTGTATGCTAGGAGCATATTTATAACAGCAGGTGAACAAACACCAGTAAATGCATCATATTCAATTTTTTAGATACATTAATATTCTGTATGCTAGGAGAATATGTAATGTTCTATTTAATTTTTATAGATATACTTGTTTACAATGTGTAATTAGTAGCATTAAACAAGTTATATTATTATGTATAAAGAAAATCAAATTATTTCAATAATAGTTCTTCATATTTATCTTTCATCTGATATGATACTTAAAATCACTCATTAGAACAAATAGATTTTGACAATTAGCTTATAATGGGAAAAAAATCATGGTTTAGAAATTATGAATTTTCGAAATTAGAACCTTTGGAATGACTAGAATTATGTAATTGATTACACGAACTTATGAGAAATTTGTATGTCTTATGATATTAATATAACATGGTATTTTTTTATTAAAAACATGAAGGCTTCATTACTATTTTGGTCACCTTATTATTTTTTGGTTCAATTTGGTCATCTAATTCTTTAAAAATGTTCAATTTGGTCTTTGTCGTTAAGTTGACGTTAATATTGTCTTCGTATATGCCACGTGTCATTTTGTGGAATTTTTAATATTTTTTTAAAATTAAACTATCACGTGTCACGTCATAGTTGTGTCACGTGTCAACTTGAGAATTTTTTTATTTTTATTTTTTTAATTAAAAAAAAAGTGTCACGTGATGATTGTGCCACGTGATAGATTAACCATGACTGTTTTCAATTTAATCCTTCTATTTACAATTTTGTCAATTTAGTCTCCAAATTTTTTAAAATGATTCAATTTTGTCATCTCTACTTTGAGACCAAATTAGTAAATTAAACTAAAATACAACTTATATATACGTATTAAAATAATTTTTAATATTTTTATAGATCAAATTACTCCATCTAACTATTAAAAAAAAATTTTTACATGTGTACAAAATTTCAAATGTAAAAATTTATCAGTGAAAAAATGTAAGAAATAAAATAGCATGAGTATTTAGGGAGTGATTTGATGTTTAAATGATAAAAAAATATTTTAACAATGAATATATAAGTTGTAATTAAGCTTAAGATTTGGTCTCAGATTGGAGATGACAAAATTGAATTATTTTAAAAAATTGGGAGACTAAATTGAATCAAAATTTCAAATAGATGACTAAATTGAGAAAAACTAATATTAGCTTGACACGTGGCAGTATTTTTTTAAAAATAAAAAATAAATAAATAAATAAATAATTCTCAAATTGACACATGTCACAATCATAAAGTGACACATGTAGTTTATTTATTTATTTTAAATTTTAAAAAATTTAAAAAAAATTAAAATTCTACAAAATAACACATGATATGTACGGACATGGTGTTAATATCAACTTAAAGACAGAGACCAAATTAACTTTCTAAAGAATTAGAGGACCAAATTGAACCTAAAAAATAATAAAGAAATCAAAATAAACCAAACCAACAAATTAGGGGACTAAAACATTAAGCCAAACTTTATTATCTACCTGGTAAATGACATAAGAATAAAATGATACTTAAGCTTTAAAGTAATTTTCTTTTAAGTTGAGAAACTTATATTCTTACCTTGCCATGAGAGAAATTTTGTGAACAGCATTCTACCAAGGCAGTTTATTTCTGCACCTTCATAAAATTTTCCCTGCACCCACTGTATAAGCAAAATTCCATTTTGACCTTTCTAGATTTTACAATTTGGATGCCAATTTTAGAAGTAAAAAATAACTTCCAAATCATTTTCAGACTGTACAATCTGAAAGCTTTTTTTTTTTTCTTTAAAAAGTTTTTAAATTACACAATTTGATATCAAAAGTAACTTTTGTGTAATCCAAAAGATAAAAGGCTTATGGACAAAAATATTTTGACTTACAAATTATACAATCAAAAAAAAAAAAATCTTCTGTGTGAAGGTGAAGGAGAAATTTATGGAGTTGCGGGAAGAAGATGCCTTCTACCCGTGAAGAAACTTGTGAAAAGAAATGAAGGTCCTAAAGTGGAAGATGTTTATTTGTAGTGATTACGTTAGAGATCTAAAAGTCAGAATAGGATGGAGGAAGAACTATCTTTTTTTTTTTCCCTCAGGCCTTTTTAGGGTGTCAGAGTAAGCTTGGAAAAGAAATCTTCCAAGCATTAACAAATGACGGTATATTATATACAGGAAGGAGTTTCTTCATAAGTTTTTTGTAGAGAAATAAATAAATTTAACTTTTCTATAAGTTATATTTTGTTATATAAACTAATTCATGCATAAGTTAATTTTAATTAAAAAAGGGTTCATTTCAATTTTCTTTTTTATTTTTCTCCCTCAAAAAGAGCTTATACAAAAAATGTGTTTAAATCAATCCTAAGTTAGTTAAAAATAATGTTTAGAAAAAAAATCAAACATTTGGATAAAACTAATAAGTAGTTGTTAAAAAAATAATTCACGAACAACCTAAATACATACATATATATATATATATATATATATAACAGAACATGTGTAAAGATTCTAAAAATTTTAAATAATTAATTAGGCTTAAATAGTAGTTTGGTCCTAATTTTCGTTCGGTTTTTCCAATGTGGTCTTACTTTTGTTTTTTTTTTTAATTTGGCCCTAATATTGGTAAATTTTTTTCAATTTGGTCCTTTTCGCTAATACCGTTAAAATAGTTAACGGATGTGAACAGTAACCGCCACATGTCATTTTGTGATTTTTTTTTAATTTTTTTTAATTTTTTTAATTTTTTAATTTTTTAATTTTTTTTAATTTTTTTATCTAAAAAAATGTACATGTGTTAAGCTCATATTATGTCACGTGTCATTTTTGTGATTTTTTATTTTTTATTTTTTTTTAATTTTTTTAATTTAAAAAAAATTCATTTGTCAAGCTAATATCATGTCACGTGTCAGAGTCAGTTTTTTATATTCAATTTGGTCCCAATATTCGTTAATTATTTTCAATTTGGTCCTAATTCTTTTTTTTTTTAAATTTAACATTTTTGTTCCTTTCCAAATTGAGACAAAATTTAATTTGTATATATTAAAATGCATATTTTTGTTAAATATTTTTAATTTAGAATTAGAGTTAGTTTAAAATTAAAACGAAAAGAAAAAACAATAACACCATTAATTTAAAATTTTAAGAGGTTAAAAATATTTAATTTTAAACCAACTCTAATTTTAAATTAAAAATATTTAATAAAAATATGTATTTTAATAAGAATATCCATATAACATTTATATACAAATTATATTTTGTCTTTGGAGGGGAATAAAAATACTAAATTAAAAAAAAAACTATGACCAAATTGAAAACAAATAACGAATATTAGGACCAAATTGAATATAAAAATATGATTTTGACACGTGACATGATATTAGCTTGACACGTGGATTTTTTTTTTAATTAAAAAAATTAAAAAAAAATAAAAAAAATTAAAAAAATTAAAAAAAATTAAAAAAATCACAAAAATGACATGTGACGGTTACTGTTTACATCCGTTAACTATTTTAACGGTGTTAGCGAAAAAGACCAAATTGAAAAAAATTTACCAATATTAAGATCAAATTGAAAAAAAGAATCAAAAGTAGGACCACATTGAACAGACTGAACGAAAACTATGATCAAACTACTATTTAAGCCAATTAATTAATATCTAATTGAAAAGGTTAAAAAAACGATTATTATTTTTATATATTAAGTTACTCAATTATAATTTAATTTTTAAGTTTTTTTAATATTTGAATTATAACATTAAAAATTTAATCTTTCAAATTAATTTTATTTTAACTTTTAATTAAACAAAATATAAATGATCCAGTAGATTATCTCGTTTTCGTTTCTTTTTTTTCGGTAAAGAATTTTAATTAAACGAAGCATGAATGCTTCGACCTACATATAATATATGATCTATGTAATAAGATCTCATACCAAACCTTTGTATTTTGCATTACATCACCATAAACTTTGCAGAATAACTTAAGGATACATGAATATAATTTTAATCCTACTTCCTTTGAAAGTGCTAGCTTCTCTTAAGCCCAACGAGAGATGTCAAAAAAATCTGTATCCGTAAGTATTTACAGATAAAATTCGTAATGGGTAGAAAATGAATATTGAAAATAGATACTCACGAGTAACAGATACGAGCATTTTTTATACTCGCATGTTAACGGTACATATACGGATATTATAGTATTTGTAATCGTGGATATCCGTACCCGCTATACTCTAACTTAAATTAAAAAAATTTAAAAAAATGATTAAAATATTAACACATTGATTATGAATGGGTTATTTTTCATCAATTGGTACTAAAAAATCTCCCTTTATTTATAGAAGGTCATTCAACATTATTTAAATGTATTATTTGCACTTTGTTTAAAATTTATAAATGTTATGCACTGCATTTTTATTTGAATTTATTGTTAAAATTTGTTTTTATATATTAATTTTTTTTTGTAAATACCTACGAGTATTCATGAATATTAAAAAAAATATACGAATACACGCATAACGGATACCCGCACGAATATAGATACAAATACGGAATAAATATTTATACAGCTGGTAGAGTAAAGGATCTCTGTTGACATCCCTAAGCCCAACCAATAGATTATTTCGTATTACCTATCTCTCCCATGGAGTAGACAAGTCAAGCCATAACTACTAATACAACTTGCTAAATTCTCTTTTCTATTGCATAAAGTCTAATTTTAATCACAAAATTCGAACGAGATAAACTAATATAAAACTAATATGAATGTCCCCTTTAATGGAAAATAAATGAGATAAAAGCAATATAGAATAAGTCTATTTGCGATAAAAACAATATTGAATAAATATATCTCATTGTTGTGATAAAAATATAGGAATATCACCGAGATATTTATATAAAGGCGAGGAAACTCACTCTTACAAGAAAAATTGTTAAAAATATAAGTATGAATCTAAGTTGAATTGAAAATAAAATCTCATTTGTTATTGAATTTCTCCCATAAATCGCCCTTAAAAGACCTTGTCAAGTCGAAACACATTAACAAGCTAAAGAGATAACTATACCTTTTAAGAAAACTCCTACCAAAAAGTTGTACACAAAAAAAAAAAAATGGTTTGAAAGACAAATGTCACTTAAAGCAAAAATAGAAACGACAAAAAATAGTTTTCTATAAATTCGTCTTTCCACCAAGTCTAGCTCAATTCTTGTATACATGTGAAGTGTTCCTATAGACCAATAAGTAAAAGTCACAAAATAAAATTAATTCAATTTCATAAATTATCTTTAACCAGATTACTCTGAAGCGAAACTGGTCCCCAAGGAATCATTTGATTGAATACGAGGTAGGCGTGAAAATATGCCTTTCAAGAGAAAGAAAAACTAAGGAATAGTAAATCATAGAAAACTTATAACATACTTTCGGCTTATCCAAACAAACGGTTCCTATAAAGATTACAGAGTCCACAATTACTAATATTCAAGGTAGCTTCACAAGGTATTATATTGAAACAAATGTAACACAAACAAAAGAACAAGACACTATTCTGGGATTTTTAATAATAGAAAACATCTTTAATAGCAGTTAAACATCAAAACCCGGCATTCGCTCGTTTATACCATAGTTTTCTTTCCACACCTTTCTCATATTCAGCAACTTCAGTAAACTAGACAAAACGCAGTCAACACTTCCAACAACGACTAGCTCCTGCTCCTGGACTTTTCCATGGCCCTTGGAGCTGCAAAGAAAAGGAAAAGCCATTTAAGCATCCTTGAACAGAAGCTGGTTTTTTCATTAAGTTACAATTTACAAGGAAATAACAAACTGTAGGCAACCATAGTCGTCAATTGCATACATAAATAATGTATTTCAATCATGGATTCCTTGTGTTATACATGTTTCATGCAAACTCAATCCAGCTTATACTTGAATTAAACCCTTTTTCATTTAGTGGATAAACATAAATTAGCACTGTCTGAAAATAACAAAATCCAGTATTATTATCATTATCTACGACCGGCTATTAACCCTGCATAGCTACCCTTCGATTTAAAACAGAAGCCCCGAGTCTATCAAAACGAATTATCACCCAGAATACATACCTAAGCCAATGGCATCAGAACCCTTCATGATTTTTAGCCTTTTGCATGTCTCAATGAACATACTGCAAACAAAAGAAAAATTGCAGTTAGCCATAGGATGCAAGCTAGAGTGAAGTGAAAAAACAACAATTCACTTATTCGATTCCATCATTCTTCCAATTTATAAATTCTCGGTACAAATAGAACTAATTTGCTAGACTTGATACCAGTACGAATGAGAATATTAGCAAATTCCAATAGGAAGCATAACTGAGTGGCAATACACGAAAATCACCATGACCAAGGTCTTAGTGTGCAACCATGAAACAAACTTATAACATACATTAAAATTCAAAGCTCTGTGTTCTGCACTGAATATGATAACCCCTGCCCCAAATTTTCACAAATCGAGGAACATTAAAAAATGGAACCTGAGTCTCATAATAGAAAGAAAACAGTCATTTTAGAATGAAGTCAAACTTTTATTGGAAGAGCTTAAATTTGATCCACTTTCAATGAAAATATTATTACAGTTATTGTCAATCAACTATAAATCACTCTAGATAATTAAGTTTGATGAAAACCCCACAAAAAGTCAACAACTGTAATTAAAGAAAAAAATGAGAAAAAAATGAACATATGAGATGTGTTACAGTATCTGACTAGGAAGCAGAAATCTATAAAACTAAAATTTTCAGGTGGAAAATTCCTTAACAATTGGAGTTGTTGGCAACAAATTGCACATATCACTGATTCAAGAATATTTTATCACTTCATAAACTTGCCAAAGCACCTTGCCCGATTATTATAGAAACAGGTATAGCTTTCTAGAAGAATAAATCGAGGAGTTGAAAACACAAAGATTGTTATAGCTCAAACAAGGTTCAGAATCTTACTCCCAGGGCATATCTCCCACAATTATAAAAACAATACAACGAAAAGTAGAAAATGCAGAGATTGTTAGAGCCACAAAAGGTTCAGAAACTTACTCCCATGGTACATCTCCCACAAGCATCCAGTCACCATCTTTATCTTCATAAGTCAGTACATATTCCGAACCATGCAGGAGATCCTTCAGCTTGCTCTCACTCAAGATTTCTCTTCCTGGCACTCCATGGGAACCACATTGACCTGGTATTATACACATGTCATAAATGATAAACTCATACAACAGATACCTTTTAGAATGGAAAAAAAAAAAAAAGTGACCAATAAATATCACAAGAATAATAAGAAGTAAATAATTCGCTTAAGCAAATCATGGCCGTAACGTCTCTAACATATCACCTAGAGTGAAACAGCTGAACATCTTCTCAAGGGCAGAAGACAGTTCCTGGTATGTTGTATAATTTCTTAGATCTACTTTCCTCAGATAGGGAGCACCATCCATGCTGACCTTCACAAAGAGTGCGACTGGACTTGGTTTTCCATCTACTTCATCATTGTTCTTTGAAGTGGTGGCCAATGAGTTTTTCCTAAATGATCTTATAGGAGGCCAACCAACAACTTGTGCCCTATCACAGATATGAACTAATTAGCATAATTAGAAATATATGGAATACACCTTTTGAAGTATTTTCTCCAACTTCAAGATCCTCCCGAAGAGTATAGATCATTGATCTAGCAAGTTTCCCTTACTTGGAAGCAGGTGCACTGCCACTGATAGAAGTTCCTGAATGGTTAAGACCAGTTCCATTTGCTGCAGAAGAACGTTCCTGTAATACCTTGCTTGGTACTTCTTTCACTATGGATGGCTGAATCCCAGAAGCTTTAGGTGATAGCATCATGTTTAACCCTGCATTTCCAGGAAACTTCCCCAAACAACAGAGTGTAAAGAATCAGACTCAGAAGTAGTATGAAACATTTATTTAACCTTAGTTAAAAGGAACACTTATCACCTCAGTGTCCATTGTGTCAGCAAAACCTCTTTTGTTGCCGGAGACCACAGTTTTCTGGGACAATGTGAAGATTCCATCCTTTGTAGGAAGCAAAGGGAACAGTGGCTTCTCGTCAAGTTTTGCTGAGGTCAATGGGAAAAGATCTGGATCCCTTTCAGGTGACTGGGATCCAGGAAGGCCCAGCCTCAACTCAGTAGCCTTCAAATTCAGGTTCTTGTTCTCACCAGACAAGCTCGGGACAGCAGAACTCTCCACCGAAGAGCAATCTGCCAATCCCAGGTAATTGCGTTCTTTCAATCTAGCCTCATGTGGGGTGAAACACTCCATCGATGGTGAAGATGCAGACGCTACCATTGAGACAGTGGTCTGCCCTTCATCTTCAGTAACCAAAAGAGGCTGAGACATCAGACTCCAAATTTACGAACTGTATTGAACAAAACCATTACAAACCACAGTTCAGTTGACAGACTGCCAGAAAGATATGCCATACAAAAAATTACAATGAAAAACTGACGAAGAAAATTTGGTATACAATCTTAATGCTCTCGTTATCATTTTGTAAACATTCACTTATACTGTAGAAGGCATATCAAAATAAATTTGATGAAACTCCAACAGACGCAAGTTAATAAATGAAATAAATTTCCCAAAAAATGTTGTTGAAGGTGTCCTTATATTAATTATATAGACAAACACACACCGAATATAGAATTACACCTGATGTTAAACATAGTAAAATGCCACTTCCAGTAACTTTTACCTCACTAAATTTTATCAATTCAACCAGTAAACCATGCGAAACTATTGTGATCATCATGTACATAAAATTTTCTATGAATCAGACATTTGCAGATGCATAATCAAAATTGTATAATTTTACAGATATTTTAAATAGCATATTACACAATAAAATAAAGTTAAATGATTAAGTATCCATTAAATTTTGAATTTATATAATTTTGTAAACTCGATCCAATTGATAAGAACTTTAAATCCAACATTAACAAAAGCTACTTTGAATAAAAAAAAAGTTATTGAAAGCATCCTTTCATTAAAAAAAAAAAAAAATCTGTACAATGAAAAAAAAAAACTTTGAATGGGTTTTCTATAGGCAGCATTTAGAAAATGAAATACAAAGGCAAAAAAAAAAATGTTATTTCATTAACAAAAGGAAAACAACGGGAAATAGGTACAACAGTCAACTAATGAAATATATAGACCCCCTTCTCACTCAGAAAAATAAAAACCCAACCTCTCACCCCCCATCATAACCTCTCCATTACAGAAATAGCATCACAAGGGAAAAAGAAAAGGACAAGAAAATTTGCATATCTCAAAAAAAAAAAAACAACAAAAAAAAACAAA
>Ga0214544_1004116_pt1 | contig 29412 bp, 13 predicted proteins | sample CNSS3metaG_FD_160074 | JGI IMG/M metagenome (GOLD analysis project Ga0214544, IMG submission 160074) | Root nodule microbial communities from cowpea collected in UCLA plant growth center, Los Angeles, California, USA - CNSS3 | ecosystem: Host-associated > Plants > Roots > Nodule | place: USA...
AAATAAAAAACAAACTATATATATATATATATATATATATATATATATATATATATATATATATATATATATATATATATATATATATATATATATATATATATATACGGTAAATATTTGTTTGTACATATTTTGATCTTGAAAATTTGATACGGAATTAATTGAGATGTGAATTTATGAAATTTTAAGAATCATATTATAATATAAAATATTATGGGTTATATAATTATATTATGACATATATGAGCATTAAAAATTTTTAAGGATTGTGAAAATATGAAAGATATGATATATATGATAGATATAAGAAATATGTTACAGGAAAAACATGTTATTTTATTATATTTTATTCATATACTCTCTATATACAATAAAATGTAACAGAATATAAAATATAAATAATTAGTGTGGACAAAGTTGAAGTTGAGTAACACAATGTTATCTTCAACTCATTAGAAAGTTCTATTAATCTTGATGTCAATGTGAGTGAGTTCAAAGATTTTCCTTTATTTATCATCAGTTAAATAAATCAAGCTAAGGGTGTATTCTTTATCTTTCGACGCATTTTACAAAATGATAAATCGACAATTACACATGAATAAATAGAAAATAATCATCAAATGATAGTGTGAATTTTTCTGACAATAAAATCACAAAATTATTATTGATTTTAAAATTTTCCCTTTTCAAATGCAGATTTATGCATAATACGAACTTAAATGAATGCAAACTCAAACGAATATCTACCGAATAAGACTCGTATAAATTGTACGAAGAAATAAATATAGAATTATTCACTTAATTAATTATTGTATTTATTTTTTGTTGACTTGAACAGTGGAATAGAATATCATTGCATATGTATCTCTTTTAAGAACATTTATTATTTTAAAAATTAATTTTTCAGAGTAAATTTGAAAATCACTTTAATTAATAATTAAAAAATGTAATTATTCCGTATCATCTATTTACATATAAAACAAATCGTGTACATTCTCTTTTGATAAAAAAAAGTAAATTTTATTAATTTTTCATGAAAATATATATTAAGAATATAATTAATTTAAATATGCTATTTTGACATCAAAATTGGTCAACATCTATAAATTGGCTGGATATTATAATACATATAATCATGAAATAATTTAAATATTTTGTTTGAGATCATTAAATTAATTATTTTATAAAAAAATTGAATTAATAATTTTTTTGTAGAGATAGGTAGCTACTATCTACTATCACCCTCATTTCTTGTCGTCCCTACTTTAAATGTATACACAATTTAACTTTAACATACTAAAAGTATCATTTCTTTTATATAAAACAAAAGAAACTGAAAATATCAAGATAAAGTATTTTTTGTTTTCTTTAATTCATGGGTTTCTTCCACTCACGACTTAGTCAATAATGATGATGGTACATTGATCAAATTTTGCATATTTTTAAAAAAATTCATTAGTAATCTTTAAATATGTTTTTGGTCTTTAACTTTCAGTGAATCTTGGAATTAGTTCATTTCGAAATTTTAGATTAATTTAGTCATTAATCTTTCGAAATACGTGAATTTAGTCATTTTAATCAAATAATATTAAGTTTATTTGACATTTCAAGCACGTTTCATAATAATATTTAATTTAACATTAAAACCAAAATGTGTCAAACAGTATAAACAACTTAAATACAATCCTGAACTGCATATGAAACATCAAATAAACCTAACAAAATTTGATTAAAATGACTAAATCAAAAGATGAATTGCTAAATTGATATAAAGTTTTAAAATAAATTAATTCTAAAATTTACTGAAAGTTAAGGGACAAACATACATTTAACTCTAAAATCTAATGTTAGATGGGAGAAACTTTGGTCTTATTGCACATACTTAGACCGAAAATATGCCACATTTATTATCCAACACCACTCAATCCGTAGATAGAATATGGTATCGTACATAACAATGCATTTTTCTATTGATCACCAAATTTAAAGTTTAATGTTTCGTACAAGCTGTGCTATTCAAATTTTAAATATCTTAACAAAATAAAATCACACTAAATATCCAAATTAATATATAAGAAATTCCTTAACAATAATTTAATTCTTGAGAAAGAATGACCGAACAATCTCTCAAGATCGTAAATATTGCACATTTTAGTCTTCTCATTCACTTTTAGTTAATGATGAAGAATTAGAGTGTCTAACATTTATAGTTATAGCTAAATCAAATTATTCATAACTTTTATTTAATGCCAATTTAGATTAAAATGTGATTTAGCTAATCTTCTTACAAGGTTATTCATAGATTCAAAGAAAAAATTAAAAAAATCGAATTAAATTACATATGAATTAATTTGTTAGTTATTTCATTGAGTTTCTATTTCTTTTTAATCTACAATATAATATGGTTTGTTACTTTGTAGAAGTTGATTTTTTTTCTCTCATAAATCCGAATATACCCCTAATATTAGTTACACATAGTTATATTGGCTGATTTTATTTTTATTGTATAAAATGCCTAATTATAACTTTTATATAAGAAAAAACTTCTTTTTATTCCTTTTCTTTGGTTGGTTTTGAAGAAAGTAAGAGGGACAAAACATGTCAGTTCGTCCATTCTCACTCGTTTCGTTATTCATCCATCAAAAACGGGTAGAACTGACTTACTATTTCTTTTTTTAACTTTTGTTTGTAAAATTTGTTTATATGTATACACTTATAAATAAATATTAAGAGCGTATTTTAATCATATAAATATTTTCAAAGTTTTTAATTGATTATCTAATATCTTTAATTAGATAAATTAAAATAATTATTATATTTACATGTTAAATTATTCTATTATCATTAATAATTGAAACTTAATTTGTAAGTGTCAATTTTTATTAAGTTTATTTGACATTTCAAATGCGTTTGAAGATAGTTTCTTAGGTAACTTTTAATTGAAAATGTGTCAAATGTCATAAACAGCTCAAACGTTATCATAAAATGTATATAAAATGTTAAATAAACTTAATAAAATTTGGTCAAAATGACTAAATTCATATATCTTTAAAGTTTGAGGACTAAATTGGACTAAAAATTCGAAGAGAAACCAATTCTAATTTTCATCGAAAGTTAAGAAACCAAAAATATATTTAACCCTAGATTATAATAATATTGCATATTTATATTTATACAAAAATATAATATAAAAATTTTAATTTTTAAAATTATTTTTAATTTTTAAAATTATTTTTAATTTTTAAAATAAATAAATAATTAAATAAAAATGAACCAATAGAATTTGACGGACTAGACAAACCATACAAGATCAAACTGATAGATTAAAAATCCCAAGCCAATTCATCCTTTTCTTACGAGATCGGCAAGCCAGGCCGAGTTGATATCTTTGTAAGAAAGCTTAATTAATCAAGATTAAGCATACTTTTTTAAGTTATTTGCCGACTAGTATTATTAATAGGGAATAATTATTGTTACTATAATCTTTCACGTAGACTGAATTTATTGTCACTGTTTTCTCCTCTATTTTGTCCCTATTCATTCAAGTTGATGCAACTAAACAATAAATTGTGAATTATTATTCTTTTCTTATTAAGATTTATCATTTTTTAGACAAACTCAATTAGATATCACTAAAATAAATATTGATTAATGTGACTTCAATATCATCACATCACTAATAAGAAAAGGTTTATTTTTATATTAAGGAACAAATTATTACTTTTATGCGAGAGTATCATGTTTATAATTGTATATATTGCTGTTTAAAATGAAAATAATTATTTTAGATGTTAACCAAAATAGAATATTAGTGCAACTACCAATTTATTGATCCAAGAATTTCAAATCAAGCATGTAACGTCCCATTTAATTTATAAAAACAATTAAAGGAAACGCCACACATAAGATAGTATAACAACGTAATTCTGGAGTTCTTAACACCACCCCCACAAAACTAAGCACACCACGATGCCAACAAAAACAGGATAACGGTTTAACTAAAAGTTTACAAATCCAAGAACAACGAATACATGGGCCATAGCCCTAAAGAAAAGTCCAAAGGAAACTAAAGTCCAATCCACGCGGACTATGTAGCAGAATTACCACCTCTTTGTTGTCCACGGGTGTTCCTCGTCTCTGCTCACACCAACAAGTTGATGATCATCGCAAATAAGAGTACCACACAGCAGGAACACACAACAACAAAAGTAGGGTAAGCTAGAGCATAAAATCATTTTATCAATGAAATCAGATACATATTCACAGTCCATCATACATACATCATGCAATCATGTTACGACCTTCCAAACAATACACTACGACTCGACTCGACTCATCCGGATACATATAACTTGGTTGGATTCAGCGGATGTTTGCACTTGTGGTAGATACCTCTGCTCACCCCCGAGCTAAGTGTTTCAAGTGTTTCAATGAATCGATTTCCCTCACCACAAGGTTAGCCCTTAATGAATTTCAGGCCTCCTGCTACTCTCACCACAGGGGTTAGTCCGCTCTAAGTGAGACTAACTGACCCCTTAGAGTGTCAGGATGCAATCCTTACCTTGAATCCTTACCTAGTTATACAGATGGGGCACCACCATGGACATCCACTAACAGGGGCCATGGAATTACGTCTCGACCACTGAAGCGCGACCCTGAAAGTCTCACCTAGAGACCCCAAGGAATTATGCACTGACACAAATCAACCATATTCACATAGCCAAATAATATTTGCCACGCATAGATATACATCACTCGTTCCAACCTTTGAGGTCAACGCCTTTCATGATCCAGGCCCAACTCATTCCAACACATCATAGTCCATCCATGTACATAAGGTCCAACTCATCATGTTATCATGCCACTTTAATAATACCCATCTTATTTAATTCACATGCCAACTTTTATACCAAACCCATCATCTACAATTCATGAATCATGCCAAACTTATCTGTTGGGCCGGCCTTAGGCCCACTTACAAGGACAACCCACTAACTTTAGGGCAGAAAAAGAATTAAAAGATATTTTTATGGGCCTTACAGAGCATTAATAAAATGAATTGTTTTAACCATACTAATTATTATATATTTTTTGTTTAGGCTTAAATACCTTTTTGGTCCTCATTTTCGTAGTGTTTGTTGCGAATGGTCCTCATTTTCACAGAATGTTTAAAATGGTCCTCATATTTACCGAATGTTTAGAATGGTCCTCATTTTCGCAATTCGTGTTTTATTTGGTCCTTTTTTGTAACGCCGTTTAAATCATTAACGGAGCATTGTACATGTGGCACGATTTGTATTAGGGTGTATTACATGTACTGTACAGGTGGCTTAATTAGATATTTGGGGATAAATAAGTGAGATAGGGTTTTGGTAGGGAATGTTTGGACAGTTGGTGAGTTTTGACAATCTTGTTCCTCCATTCCCAATTGGTATTGCTGCAATCTTCTTCTTCCTGCAATTCCATTATATAGGTATGTTACGGTCCCAATCTTCTTCCTTTACCTCTGGTTGTAATAGTTGGAGGCAACCGTGTTGTATCACTTCGTGCACTATTGTCCTACACACATCAATACCTCCAAGATCACCAATAAGCAATTCCAAGACCCATGTCCAAGTTTCTTTATTTTCAACTTCCACAACAGCATACGCTAAGGGCAGTAACTGATCATTAGCATTTCTACCCACAGCACTCAACAACTCACCTCCGTATTTTCCTTTTAAAAAACAATCATCCAAACCTATGATGGGTTTACAGAAGACAGAGGAATCTTTACATGCTTTTAAACAGGAGTAAAACCTCTGAAAATGCTTCATCATTATCATTTTCCACTTTGATTTTTATAGTTGATCCAAGATTACATTTTAGTAATTCATGTGCATAGTCATAGATTCTTTTATATTGCTCTTTAAACGACCCATCTACTATATCTGCAGCCATTGCCTTTGCTTTACGAGCTGTTGATGAAATGGCAAGTATTAACTACTTCCTCTGCAAATCTGAACTCAAGAAAGACGAAGATAAAGAAATTTTCCTAATTGCAAAATTTCCCCTAAATTGAAAAATTAACGTTAATTAGCCACCTGTACAGTACACGTAACACACCCTAATACAAACCGTGCCACCTGTACAATGTTCCGTTAATGATTTAAACGGCGTTACAGAAAAGGACCAAATAAAACACGAATTGCGAAAATGAGGACCATTCTAAACATTCGGTAAAAATGAGGACCATTTTAAACATTATGTGAAAATGAGGACCATCCACAACAAACACTACAAAAATGAGGACCAAAAAGGTATTTAAGTCTTTTTATTTGTTATAATATATAGAAAAATCCTTGTAAATGATTATTAAACACTTATAACGATTTATTCATATTCAATTATTGAATTGATATAAAACTATAATGATTTATTGTAGGTTAGGTGAATGATATTTTATTGAAGTCTAAACAGGTTACTAATTACATTTTACTTATTAATTGTAATTTTAGATTTTAATGTATCTATAAATATTTGATCTAATAATTGATTTCAAAATTAAAATTATGAATTTAACATATTAAAATAGATGTTACTGCATATTACATTAATTATTCATGGAAATACGAAGAACTTGAGATTGTTATATATTGCACTGATTATTTCATATCGAATATGAAATTAGTTAAGTCGTATTTAAATTGTGACATTTTCTTCCCGAGTTCTTAATTATAGAAAATATGTTTACTTAGTTATTATTTTTGCCTTATTGGTAAACTCTTGATCTAAGAATAAGAATAATCAATGACAAGATTTATTAAGGAATCTTAAAGGTACATTTGTATGTAATACACTATATTTGGTCAAGAAGAAAATGTTCTTATTATTGTTTAAAAGTAAAATATTATTATTAAAATATGTGTCAAAATATCGAGTTTACCTTTTATAGGAAATTAAGATCGTCTCGACACTAGCTGTATTATAGTAAGAAACCATTTTATATTCACTCATACTATAATTAGGAAATTCTAGTTTATTTAACCATTAAAATGTCTATCACAAAAATACTCATTGAAGTGTCTTTATAAATACTTATAATAACATCTCATCATTATAAAAGTACTCATATACATGAAACATCTTAGAGCCTTAAACATTAAGAGTTAACATTCATCAAGAACTTAATCATAGATTAACAATAATTGAAGACACGACAATTCATTTCAAACATGTTAAAAGTTCACATCAAACACACACAAAAATAGTTCACCTTCTCAAATAGATCATTAATTCACAATAATTCATTCAATATAATTCTTAGATATTAATTATGATTAATAAATAACATACGACTTGGATTAATTTTACACTTAAAAATCATGAAAAAGAGATAATCTCATCTCGTTCAAAAATACTCTAGACATTATGAAACTTTCACATACTATTATACATTTACAACGACATGTTTTAGAAGTATAAAGGTAAGTTTAAGTTTCATATTAAGTAAAAATGAAAAAATATAACATAAAAAGACCTTTAAACTTATTGTCTTTGAGATTTTTAGATGGAAGTAACATCAATCTCTTATGTAAATTTTAAATCATGTCTCATTGTTGTTATATCTCTAAATATCCTCTTTCAAAAAGATCCATCATAATGACAAAATAAAAAAGTAAAATTATTTCTATAAGTAAAATCTCTAACAAATATTATGCTAAGTATTTTTAATATATATCCCTAAATATAAGTATTTTAATTTCTCACTTGTTAACACTGTGATTATGGACATTATAATACCAACTTCGAGTTAAACATTCATAGTATTTTATATTTGCATAGTGCTGTGAAAATAAGCGAACAAAATAAAATTATTAAAAATTATTAGTGAAGAAAATATTAACAATTGAAAAATCATTTAAAATTTATTTTTATAAATTTATATTGTATTTAAACATCTAAAATTACATTACTTTTGAAAAAAAAAAACTTATAATACAAGTTATTTAAATTTATTTTTCAAAAAAACCAAATATATTTATATACCTAACAAAATAATAGAACAAATTATTTAGATAGAAATATATGTGTGGACACTTGTCATTGTTTTACCAAACTAAATTTGGATATGTAGCTTTCAAACACCATTGCTGGAATGCATATTTCCAGAGTCAATGTATAGAATACAAAGGATCTTAGTAATGAGATGGATACCTTCTTAAATGAGATATCATTTATAATTTATTTTGTTCTCTTCCTCCAAAGTCAGATCATAACTCAATAGCTTTTGCAGCCAATTCATCATCAAGTGAGAAACCTCTCCATGGATTCCCACATGATATACCAAACGTTTTTCAACAATTGCATCATATTTAGGGAAGGGTCTATAATGATTAAGATAGTGAATAAAACTTCTATTAGGAATTTAAGTGAGTTTTGTATTTGGTAAAAATGAAAAAGTTTAATATTAAAAGATTTATAAATTCATTCTCTTAAAATTTTGGGTTAAACGATCTTAATTCCTTAACTGGAATATGACTTAATGTCTAATTGGATTTGAATTTTTCGGATAAATTTTTTGTTGAAAGATCTATTAGTGATATTTGAGTTAAATATAAAGGTGTAAAAAAATGTGTTTTATTGTATGATAAAAATGATAGTATAAAATGGTAATTGTATTAAAGTAGTGGTGGTCGAGAATGTTATAAAAAGTTTTTCAAAAATAGAACCAAACATCAATATTGTCAGTGATTAAAGAAGGTAAAAGTAGTTAAATAAAAATAGTTTGTTCAAAAGAATAAATTATAATACTTTTACTTGAAGATTAAATATTAAAATTACACTTAATTTATTCAAATTATTTTGACTCTCCGAATTTTTTTTGTCAATATTAGTTGTTGTATATGTATGCATATAGGCATTAAAACAACAATGAAAATATAGGGATTAGACATTGAAATTCTTTAATCACAACTTTATGTTATTTTTAATTAAAACTCATTTTCATCATCATTTGAGTTTAGGAAAATAGATACAACTCAATTTTTTGTTTTTTGGTGAGAAATCATTTTCATCTTAACTTAAATTCTAGTTGTTTCGATGAAGACCAATTAATAATAATAAAAAAAAACATAAGATTAATACCACATTAAACAACTCACACTACTAGACTCTAGTTATAGATTCATGCCTCATTGATCTATTTCATATTATCTTCCTATCTAACTTTCTATTTTATAAGAAACTTTATACCTAATTTATGTGGTCCTTAGAAGTATATGGATGGTGGTTTCAAGTTATTATTTTAATGATAATAACAAAATTTAAAGTATGTTTATCTTTTACATTCGTCATTCATTTGAAATAAATATTTACATGTTATCATTAAAATTCCATTTATTCTTTACATTGAACTATAAACTGCATTTTTATGACCACATTCACAAACTAAATTGCATTTTAATAATAATATGCATAAACTTATATAAAATGAAATAGATTTTAAAATTGATTTATATTTAATTATGTTTAAACAATTTTTTTAAGCTATTAAAAAATCATTTCATGAGTACAATATTATAACATTCCTAAAAATATAAAAGTATTGTGTACTCATGTTCTATCTCAAAACACACACACTGTGTACTCATGATTAATCTCAGAAGGGATTAGCAAGCCTAAATAAATTTTATATATATTTAATCTATAGATGTATTGTGTACTTGAATAGCTAAGAGTGATTTTATGTACTCGTCGTAACTTTGAAACAATAATGATAATATGTAATATATATCAATTAGTGGAATCATTTTGAGATAAATTAATATATGTTGTTATCTATTACACATTTGTGTATGCTTTAGGTTGTATTTGTTTATTGTTTTTCAAAATTATTTTGAACATGTTTTATAAACCAATAGCAACCCTTTTACATTGTTTAACAAGTTAATTACTTTGCGAAAAAAAAATATTTTTAAACTTTATTTAAATCTCCTGTTTGTATAGCTAATCATGTATTTGAAACATAACGAAACCAAAGTGTTACCGTTACCACTCATCTTTTAGTCTTATTTCAAAAAACATGTCATATAAACATATGCCTCTCACATATCTATTCACCTATCGTAAATCAACTAAGTCATTCACTATAGTAATCATATAACCCTTTTTAATGGAATTTGGATTTTGTGCTGGATTTTTTTGTAATGTTTCTCTATTGTGTCTCCATTATATACTGATTATCACTAATTTTGACGTTTTAAAATATATTAAAAAGATATTTAAAATATCAATACAGTGTATTTTTAATATTCAGAAAAAAAAAATCAATAAAAATCTGAACTCTGCATAAAGAGATAATCCACAAACCTATTATAATATCTTTATAGCATCTTTATTTGCTACGAAATTAGATATAACTGAAGACATGTTATATTCCTTAAACATCACCTTTTTGCTTGTTCATCAAAACTCCTCTATTCCTTTGTTATAATTGTGAATGAAAAAGGTGTTTAAAGACCCCTCAACGTAAACCTTCTTACATCTATAATGTATTTTTGGGATTTCCATTTATAAAAATAAATGCAAAACATAAACTTATAAATTCTTTTATCCAATACACACCACTTATCATAAAACCCTAACCTCCTTAATATATAAAACAAGAAATTCTAGGAGATCAAATCATAAGTTTTCTCATCACCCACATAATGTAATTAATGAAACTCCATTTATTGAAATGATTTTATATAATTATTTGTTAAGTCAATATATAGATTTTATATAGTGTTGGGTATATGTATAAATATGCATTTGATCAAATTAATATATCATTTTCATTTTTGTCGATGGGGTTATACATTCATTGTTTCAATGGAGAGTTTGTGCCATTAATTTGCCTATCTAACATTAAAAAAAAAAAAAAAATCGCTTTGTGATTGTATATGTAACAAGTAATTGCTAGGGAAGAAAAACTTGCATAGTGATCAAAATTTAATTTTGTGAAGTATTTTTATTCAATGACGTATGTTGACTAAACATTAATATTTTGCGTGACATTTCTTTCTTATAGTAGTATTAGGACACACTTTTCTTTAAGAGATAATTATTCTTTAGTAAGATAAAATTATTGTGCGTAATAAAAAAATTCTCCAGATATTTAATTTCAGCTATATCCAAATGTTCAAATTTTGAAACTTTTAAGTTAGAATAATTTCACATTAGAAGATTCATTCGTTGAATATGCACCATTTTTCAATATGTTACTTTATTTTCAGTGTAAGAATATAATATTTTAAATACACTTTCAATATTGAATAAGTTTTACTGTAAAATTACAAAAGAAAAATAGATAATTCACTCATGGTTTGTAATCTTTAATAAATTATAAAAAATTGAAGTCTCATGTCTTTCTCTTTGGTTATATTTGGTAATAAGAAATTCATGGCAAACATATAAATATATAAAAATCCAATTTGAACTTTGAAGTCAATAGACAATTTAGGGTTTCAATTCTATACGTCTGAGCAAAATTGTCCTGTAGCATAAGTTGATAACCCACACTAATCTTTTGAGAACGACGTGTGAACAATTTGAAGCAGATAATTAAATATTTAATATTTTGGATTCAAATTAAGATTGTTAAAGCAGGTCTCTAATTTGTCATCGTGTTTCTAGTGTTTAGGTATGAAATTTATAATTTATAATAATTTGAGCATTTAAATTAATAACTTATTTTGTATTGAATATTTTAAGGTTTTTCTTTCCCCATATAACTTTACCTTGTGTTTGGACGAAACATTTCAACAATGCTGAAAAATTGAATTTAAATTTTCTTTATTTTCTAAATAACTTATTTGGATAAAGAAATTAAAATATCTTACATTTCAATTTTTGTTTGGATAAAATAATTAAATTTATTGTGAAATAAAATTTCATTTTAACAATATTTATTTTAGACTTAATTAAGTTTTGAGTTAATGATAAATTTGGAAATGGGCTCGATGACCCAAATGGGTCGAGCTGACCCGACGACTCAGTTGGGCCATGGAAACCAAGACATGATAGGTTGGGTCGGCTTGACGATCCAGACAAGCCTGATCAGCCTGACGGACCATATGGGTCAGTTGTGCCCGTCAAGTTCGTCAACCCAGCCCGACCCAACCCGTTTAGGTCGTTGGCACGGCTTGGCCCCACTAGGTAGTCAGGCTCGTCCGACCCATCTGAGTTGTCGGGCCATTTGTGTCAACAGGCACACCCGACAAGTCTGTGTCGATGGGTCGGCCCGACTTGACAAGGTTGTCGGGCTGGTCGGTATCGCACGGGTCATCGTACCGATCAGGCTCGTCTAGGTCATCGGGTCGGTCGGGCCTAACCAGGTCATCAGATCGGTCAGGCTTGTCAGGTTAACGGGTCGTTCGGGTCGTTGGGCCTACCCGACACATCTGAGTCATCAGACCCGCCCGACATCTTTAGGTCGTCTGGCCCACCAAACTCGTGTGGGTCATCGGACATGCTGACCCGACTTGGTTGTCAGGTCGGTTCGGTCTGTCTCTATCTTCGAGCTCACCCGACTCGTTTAGGTCGTCAGTTCCGTTTGAGTCGTCTTGCCTGCCCTACTCGTCTAGGTCGCTGGGTCTGCTCGACCCGTTTGTGTCGTTAGGTCAATTTGATTCGTCTGGATCGTCTGGCCAGCCCAACCTATCATGGTTGTCGAGTTTGCCGAGTTTGTTTGGGGTTGAGTTTAGGGTGTGAGGTTGAGTGAGAAGAATTTCAAATTACATTTTTTTTAGGGTATTTGAATTTTTTTTAATTTAACTAATTGAAATACTTTTAAAAAATGCATGCATTTTAAATGCTTTTAATTTCTCTATCCAAAACATTTATTTACAAAGAATTTTAAATTCTCCAAATAAATAAATTACCCTCTTGAATTGGCCCATCCAAACACACCAACAATCTTTCACTTTTCTTTAACATGAAATTGAATTTTTTTAAAATTAGTCACATCTTACATATGACATTTATAAGATTCGAACTTTTATCCTCTTATTTACAAATCTATTTAGTATCACTGGACTTCACATTTTGCGAGTTCTACTCTAATATTTTAATTATTTATTTTACTAAAAATGGATTGACTAATAGAAAAAAAAATTATATGAAATTTATTACATTAAATGACAGATTATAGTTAACTAATTGTTGGTGTAAAAAACAATTTGCATTGATGGTGTGCTGCATGCATTATTTATTCTTTCACTAAAACCAAAGGCACTCAAAATAATCACATTTATGAAAAGAAAAAAACTAGAACAATAATGTTCAATTTTGGTAATTCTGAATTTTCATCCAAAATATACCTTATCGTATTTCTGATCCGACCCAAATCAATTCGATAATTGATTTGTTTTGAAATGTGAAGTTCTGTCACAATTTTATCCTTAAGAAATGTTTCAGAAGATAAAAAAAAAGTAGGAATATTTAAACTAAATTTGACCTTGACTCATATAAAAATACCATAACATATCCTAATTAAGGTTATAACTCGAAAAATAATAGCTTTCCAATAAAATGTTAATTTGTCTAAATACATAATTTAAAAAAAAAAGCAAACAATTTCATAACTTTAATGGATAAATATATAATTTAATCCATCGAAAATGTTGACTATTTTTTTCTCCTAAAGTTTCTTGTATATATATCTTGATAGGAAATTTTCAGCTCACTAATAAAAATTCTTCTTGTCGAAATTCCTTGTTATTAATACAATAAATACAGTGTTTTGGTAAACTAATTGGTTTATAAAAAAAATTAAACTAACACGTTTGGAATCTCTTAAAAAATTAAAAAAATTATATATTCAAATTATATTAATTAAAAATACTTAAAATTATATTTAAATAATCAAATTATTTAATTAACATTTCTCATAGATATTGTTAATTTACTGATGCAAATTAACATTATATGATTTTTCACAGATTTATTAACTACTAAAAAAACTCATATTTTTTGTTAATTTTGTTTTGAATTTTTTTTCGTACGAAATACTTACAAATTTTGTTGTGAAAAAAAAATTGCAAAAAATTTCTACCAATTTTATTGTAAAATATTTTGTATAAAACACTTTTCGCAATAAATTTTGTAAAAAATACTTGTAAATTTAATAATTTTGTAGGAGATGATTACCACGAAGAAATTACTTGGCAATTAAAATTCTTAAAAAAAAATACAGAAAAAATTATTTTCTTATAATTTTTTATTAATAAATTTGCAAGAAAAGTTTCAAGAAAAGTTTCTATGAAAAATTTTAGTATTCAACGTGTTGTCCTTTGGTTTAAGGTAATCTATAATCCAAATAAGTTAATAATTTTGTTTAGACTTTTATCCACGACTTGAAAATATGATAATTAATGTTATATTTTCTTAAACTTATCCATAACTTTATCTTTTACAAAATAAAAAGTAAAACAAATTGAAATTAAGTCATTTTAGAAAATTATTGAAGAAAATGGTTGCTTAAGCTTGTCCATACGTTTTTTTTTTTAAGTAAAAGTAAAAGTAAAATAAATTGATATTATCTCATTTAAAAAACATTTATAAAAGAAGTGTCGGTTTTGAAATTTATGATTATTTTATTTTGAAAATATCTTAAATAATATATATTAAAATTGTTCTTGGTCATAACTATTTAGTTATGTGAGATTATTATAAAAATCATATTTAAAAATTAAATTTATTTAAGGAAGGATGACTAAAATGAAATAACATCAACATTTTTTAATATAGAAACTTATTTGAAGTGGTTACTAAGATACCTCTAAATGTTGATGTGTCTTTTGAGAAATGATTTATTGAAAAAAGATAATATTAATAAAAAAAATTGACATAATTTTGGACCAAAAACCTTCTAACAATGTATTTATGAGCTTCATTAAATGATGCCTAACTTATTTTCTCTAAACACTTGGATTTCGAACAATTCATTATCTTTAACTAATTTTGATGAACTATATTTACATTTTATATCATTTTTTTTGAAAAAACGTATTTTTTTAAAACTTAATAAACTTATTATCATGACTTGTGATCAAATGTAAGTATAAATATCATTTTACTATGTTAATGTGTAGATTACTTTTTTTAGTCTTAACTAATAACAGGGACCAACTCAATGAATTTTAACTTGTTTATACGCAATTAAGTAGGAAAACCAAATCAATTAATACCATAAATTTCAGAAATGCAAAGACAAGCTTTCGCTATCTTTTTTTATTATTCTATTTTGGAGATAAATATTTTTCATAATTTACATGGTGCATAATTTTCCATCAATAATCGACAAATATTGATCATAAAATGAAAAACAATTGCAGCCACTTCGTTTCAACTTTTTCAGTCTCATCCTTTTGTTTGTATTTGAAGAAGTAAACACAGTTGATAAGTCCCATGGTGTTTTCTGGATACGTCATACACAATTTGTTCATGTAATTATTATATATTTCCAAAGCCAACATAACTTCATTTAATTAAAGAATGATTTAATCAGAAAATTTTCATTTTGCAAAATTCATCCATATTTGAATTCTGTCACACAAGTATTCTTTAAATTCTAAACTCAAAACCCACTCTAACTAAATTTTTAAAATAAAAAAATATATTTTTTGAATTTATAATAAATATGGAAATGCAATTTATATGTCATACGTGTGTGTGTGGACAATTAGACACAGTGGATCTATTCTTTCTTCCACGACAATGCTACGTGGAAATGTGTCTTTTTGTCTCTTATAGTGTTTTTATTTCCCAAATAGTTACCAAAAAGAAATATGTGTTTTTTATTTGGTTTACACATTTTCTAAGTTTCTACAAGTCTTGTTCTTTCTTTTTCTCTTTTCTCTATTCTCACCAAAACAAAAACTATCTGAATTTTCGTATGATATATAAATAACAGAGTAGAGTATTTGTACTTTTACAAATAAAGAGTCAATTTAAAGATAGATATTTAAAAAAAAGTTAAATATGTTTATAATCTCTAAATTTTAATTCAAAATTAAAATTTGTCTATGTTCGAAACTTTGATAGATTTTAGTTCCTAAACTTTAATAATGAATAAATATAGTCATTTTAATTCAATTATTTTAACTTTTTTCGAGGTGTCGAATGTATTTTCCTGCGGATATTGAACCGAGAATGTGTCAAAATAAACAACTTCAATACTAATATAAAATGCATTTGACACATAAAAAAAATTGACATAATTGAGTTAAAAAAACTATATTCATTCATTTTTTAAAGTGTAAAAACCAAAATGTATAAAAGTTTTATCTAAAAACGAATTTCAATTTAGGTTAAAGTAAGACGAAAACTCCAAGTTTTTTGGACAATTTGATTTTTGTATTTGTGCAGGCTAAGAAAAGTTTAACACCTGGAGAGCAAAGTTTGAAGGTTTTGGGTGTTATTTTAATGGGGTTTTGGGAATATATGTGAGTGGGCACTAGAAGCTATGAATTCCACTACCCTCTGCTAAAATGTGTGGGGCGGCATTACATTATGGGATAACATTTTTCATTCATTGCAACAAAAATAATGTTATGCATTTGTAAGCTTCGTTACTTTATCGTTTTTTAAATAAGAAAGTTCTCTTAGTTATATATGTTTTTCTTTTTTTTTTGTCAAACTTTTTTGGATGATGTCATATCTCTTATTATAATAAATTTTATTTGTCAAAATATGTGTGAAGAGGGCGTTCTTTAGTAACGTGTTAAGAAATGAATTTTAAGTTTAATTCAATCTACAAAATCAGTGTAAGACTTTCAACATCCTTCTCACGTCAAGATATATATATCTCGTGTCTGAGATTAGACAATAGTGAATGGTTCGATAGCAGTTGAAAGAATATGTCCAACAAATATTAAATTTTACTGATAAATTCAAATATCATCCTAAAAGGTGAACTTTAAACCTAACTCAACGTATAAAAGTGGTTTGTGAAGTGAAGTTTGCACCTATTATTTAAATGTTTATTTTGTCGCTTAAACAATCAGTTTTTCTTGTTTAAACTATATTTTGAGATTTAAATAAGATAAATATTACATCAATTATCCTTTTTTTATAATTATTAGAGTATTTAATTGTTCAAATAATGATGAGTCAAATTTTTGAAGTAGAATCTAGAATTTATAGGTCACATCGAGCGATGAAAATTAAATATTAATTTTATCTCTATTGAAAGCTTAAATACTTCAACTTTTGTTGGTCTCTTAAGTGGGGAGAGGTCCACTAAATTATTTCTTCCTTTTGTTATATTATTCAATAATTATATAACATTTAAATAATAAGTATTATTGCTGAACTTAAGAAATTGTCATTCAAGTTATATATGAGTTGTGTACATTTGATAAAGAGTTTCCAAGTTTTACTCTATAAATTTTAGTTTTATGTACATATTTCACTTTTTAATTATAATTATTTTACGTATTTTACTATTAAAATTAAAAGTTATAAAACGATGTTTGCTTTATATATATATATATATATATATATATATATATATATATATATATATATATATATATATATATAATTGAAAATAGTGAAAGGTGAGAGAAAATCTTAAGTAGTGATAGTAAACTATTGCATTAAACCTAAATTTTTTTACTTAAAAGGATTTCACTAAGTACGAATATATACAACCCAGATAAAAATAATAATAATTTTGTAATAAATAAATAAATATTGATGACACCAACATTTAAATTTTGTATATTTAAAATATGATTATTTTTTAAGTGTGTTCCAAGTGGGGTTGGCTAATTAATGGTATGGTATTGGTGCAAAGTGTATCAAAGATTTGGGAATGCAAGGTAGAGATTGGGCAAATGAAGCCAATGAAATCAATGTTTTCTTAGGAATCTAAGTTTGAATAGTTTAAAATGCTCTCCAAAATGAAAAATAATGGAAGTGAGGCTTTCATGATCACAACCAAACCCACTCCTTATGTCACACACTTTTAGCTCATTCCTTCCAAGGTGGAAGCCCCATTACCTCAACATTTTCAAATACATGGACACTATTTAACCCTACTATCTTACTAACAAAAATATGATTAAAGTAAACAAAAGTTAGTATATAAGTGTTATGGTTGTATATTTGGAGTCTCAATTTTAAATATTTTTTAATTATAATTCACCTGTAATAATTTAAACTAACTTGTAAGATTAGGTTTTATATTTTATTTATATATATTATGATTTAGTTATATTATTAGTTAGATCTTTAAGACATCTTTATACTATGATCTTCGACATACATCTTGACACTACTTCAATCTTCGATACATATCTTTATACTGTGGAATGAACATCTCAAACATGGGATCAAATATTTGTGGATAATACAACAAAATTTTGATATGAAAGACACAACAACTCAAATGAACTAGAATAAAATAGACTTTAATATTATCTTAATAAGTAAGCATATGTTTAACTTAATCTCACAAAACTAACTAGTAAAGTGACTTGTACTCCACTTTTTATATTATGATTCATTTTCATATCATTAGTAGATTTGGGATCTATAACAAAAATATTTATTATCTAATAAATTTTGAAAATATAATTAACTTTGTAAAAAAAACGAATGTACTTAATAATTAAAAAAGAATATTAAAAGTTCTTTACCATATAATTGTATATTGAAATTTATTAATAAATATGAAATTAACTGTTAGAGTTGTGAAATAAAATAAATAGAGTTTTAATGTGTGCTAGTAGGAAATACTAAAATTGTTAAATATAGTGTGTTGTTAATATCTGTCCAATTCTAATCCCAAGTATTAGTAAAAGAGTCATCTAGCAAGAAATGTGATTTTTCAAAATGCAAAATTCTTTTGATGTTATCCCTTTATACAAATATCTAGATATTTTGTTAAATATCATGTGCATTGTTGGAGATTTTATATTGGCTAGAGATAAAGTGAATTTAAAATATATATAAGTTGATATAAATATCCTCTTATAACTTGGTATTGTTGGGTTGGATTAAGTTAAAAATCCACTTATTAATATGATATCAAAATTATTTAAAAGTCGATTCTCACGAAATTTATTATTTATTGGATTTATAGTGTCACGTTCAAGATATATATAACCTTAGTATAAGAATGATGTGTTACAAATTTCACATTGAGTAAAGATTAGATAAGTTTACAATATATATAAATGGGTGTAAATCTCATCTTACAAGCTTGTTTTACAAATTAGACTTAAAATCCATCTTTTTATACGCATGGGTGATAAAAGTTTAGAGTTTAAAAATAATTTTATTGTGAAACATTATTGTTTTTTCTTATTATTTGATGCATTCAAATTCATTATCTTATATTAAATTTATAAAATAATTTTCCAGTTTAACCCAAAGAAATAAGTTTTTTATTTTTATCAGCAAATGTTAGTTATTAGTTTTTGTTAGTGGGAGAAATTGAATCCACAACCTCTCCCACTCTTCCTTCTAAAATCACCAAACCAAACTAATTTCTCCAATTTGTTAGTAGTGGATTGAACCCACAACCTTTTCCTCCCTTTCCTTCCATCTAACTAGGGATGTCAACGAGACGGATAGGGTAGAGTAGTAGATCCCTCGTACTCTATCTGCTGGATAAATACACGTTCCGTACCCCTCTCCATATCTGTGTGAGTATGTGTTACGCAGGTACTTGCATATTTTTTTTAATATCTACGGATATCCGCAGATAATTGCGGGTATTTATAAAAAATATTTAATTAACATATTTTAATCATAAATTCAAATAAGATATAGTGCATAACATTCATACATGTCAAACAAAGTTAAAATAATTCATTTAAGTAGTGCTTAAATGACAATTTATAAAGAAAGAAAGATTGTATTGATAAAAAATAACTCATTCAAAATCATTATGTTAATATCTTAATTATGTTTTTTTAATGTTTTAATTTAAATTAGGGTATAGTGAGTATGAGTATCCACGGATACAGATATTATAATATTTGTTAACATGTGAGTATAAACAATATACGTACCCGTTATCTGCAGACATCCATTTACAATATTCATTTTCTATATGTATTGGATTTTATCTTTGGATACCCATGAGTACCGATTTTTTTTATATCCTTCCATCCGATCACTGAACCACCTTACCACTTACATAAAGAAATAAGTAGTTGATGAGAGCATAGTATTAGTTGAAATTGAAACTTATTCTGAAAACAAATTGGATTGTTAGTCTCCACTGATGTCGGGCACTAAGAGAATCGTCTAAAATAGGAAAGAGCAGAAAGCAAAGGCCATGCAAATGCAAAATGCATAGAAGAAAAGATAAGCATGAGATAGCTGCAGAATGAAGAGAACCACCAACAAGGTCTACCACAGCAATCATCTCATGTCTCTCAGTTTCTCTTTCTATGGACTCAAACCATATCTGAGAATGAGATGAATTTCAATGGAAGACATTGGTTTGTTTATGCTAATCACAGCTGATTTCTGAAGAAATGTGTCTTTTCCCTTATTATGTAAACATGTTAGTTCATGTCTCAATCACTCCATACACTCTCACTTTACTTTTTTTCTCTTTTTTGTACTTTAACATAGCATTACCAACACTTTTTTTTTTTCAGAACTTTGTTGATTCAATATGTTTATGATCTCCAGAAGATTTTTTTTAGCAAATATTTCTCATGTTGGTTATGTGTCATCTCCTTAGGCTTGTTTTTATTTTTATTTTATCTTTAACAATCCAAAGCAAAAAAATGACATTAGATTATACAAAATATATCTTAAAATTGATGAGTTTTTTGTAGGGGATGTAACGGGAACACAAACAATGAGAATAAGTCTAATTCCGGTTATATCTCGTATCGACTAGATATAAGACAAATTTATAGTATAAATGTAAGTGTAAATATCATCTTATGAATTAATTTTGTAATGTTTTCTTTTTAACATGTTATTAGAAACATGAATTAGAGATTATCTTAACGAGATTTGTTATTATTAAACCTATTGTGTTACCCATTATAAAAAATGTATTGTTTGTTGGATTTATCGTACCACTCAAATTTATAATATAAAAGTGGGTGTAAATTTCACCTTACAATATTATTAATATAATAAGAGACACATAAAAGTTTAAATAATTTATTCATGTTTAAAATTGTGTGCATGATCCCATATTACTCAAATATTTTTTGAATAATGTATGCATTTTTAGAGGAAAATACGATGCTGACGGTCATAAAATCAAATCAATGCAACATTGCATATACTAAGAAATGAATATAAGAAAAAAATAATTTAAAATTTGAAAAAAATTGCGATTACTCCTTTCATAAATTATTGTTAAATGTCACACATCTTCAAGTTTAAAATAAATATTCGTTTTAATAAAGTAAACTTCATATCTCCTTTAATCTCTTTTCATATTTTAATTTTTAATTATGTATATTTCTTCGGACTATCCTTGTTGGAAAACTTTTCACATATGAATAAATCATACGAAAAAGATTTTATTTTTTCTTCTCGTATACTCCAACTTTGTGATGAGTTTTTGTACTTTCATTACAAAAATTTACTAGTTTACATCATAACTTCACGCTAATTATATATTTATTAAAATCCATTATTAATGTCCATATTATTAAATACAATGACATTTAGGCCAGTTTCAATTAATAAAAAGAATGATGAATTTGAAGAAAAAAAGAAACTTGTATCTCTTTTTTTATTATTTTATTTACGACATAAAGAAAGGGAGGGTGTTTTCAAAAACATGTATTTCGAGGATTAAAAGGTGATTATTATTTTAAACGTGTACGAAAAGTTATGGATTTTTGTCGGTGCCACGACATATATAGATCATCTTTCACATCAGAAAATTATATTTTATTACTTAACATTTCTATAATGAAAAAGAAAATCTTGTCGTAAATAATTCGATGCTAATTAGCTATTGATTTGCTAATTAATTAAAGTTAAATTACTGAAGACTTATTTTACGCTTGTTATTCTGTAATTTAGATTAAATATAGGGAACGGGAAAGAGAAGAAATAAAAATTTCCAAATTTATTTATTTTCTTTGATTGGTTTCATTTAAAAACATGGGAAACAAAATATCCATGAAATTCATATTATACACCAGCCCAAGAGAAGGGGGTGAGAAAAGTAATATTACTTTGATTATTATAATTCTTTTTCTTAAACCTTTATTATTTCTTTGCTGTATTTTTTTTTTTTTACATTTTTCGCACATGTAAATATTTAATTTTATTTTTTCTTATAAAAAAATAAAAATAAAAAACTATCTTTTTTCTGTCTTTTATCTTTCCTTTCTTCTCCAAACCAATCATGTACTTCTTGATTTTGCAAGCTAATTGACATTAACTTCAACCTTTAAATTGTTACGTTATTAAATACGATTGTAGAATGTACATAACTTTATCATCTATATTAATTAATTTTGAATTACTTTCAATAAATGAATTGAATAAATTGCTTTTTCAATCAATATGGTTGATAAGAAAAATGTAGGCCAATAAAAAAATGACTTAGTTCCATAATTATTCTATTTCATATCGTATATTCTAATTATTACTAATATTATTTGCTTGCTATTGAGTTACTGCAATCATATTCCATTTCTTATACTGGTATTATTTTTTTAACTTTTAAAGCATTAGTTACCCAAGGTTTATTGTTAATAAAAAAACGATTGCGTTAGTAGGAAAAAAAAAATGTAATGTCAATAGTTTTATGAATGTTCACTGGTTATAATAAAAAACAGTGATACAAAATTATGGTTGGATTCCTGAGTTGGCTTTTACTAAGAAATTTGGAAGAGAAAACTAATCAAACATGGAACTGTAAGAAAAAAATACTAATCTGTACATTTAAATTTTCAATTTGGTAATGGTGACAACTCGATTTCCAGTCCAAGATTCTGACACCATGAAATACCAAAGTCCATTTCCAAGCTTGGCTATGTGAGCAAAACCTGAATTGAATACTACTTGACTGTTATAAATTTGCGACAAAACAATGGTAAAAAACTCTTGATTAGCACTTCACTCTGACTCCAAATAGAACAGATGTGTTCACCATTGCCTATCATAGGGAATATGAAAAATTCCAACCCACAATATCTGCAGTTCTGCACTGTAAATATAGCCAGCATATGATTAAAGATTCATCTCATATATTCACAATTTTCCTTACAACATCTAAGGCCAATACTAGTCATGGACAAATCACAGTTTAGATATCTTGTTATATCCAAATAAAAGTATCAACCTTAGCAGTAAACTATTTCAAATTTTCTCATCGACTGCATTTATACAGAAAAAAGAAATACTATAGCAGCACATGGAAAACCTGCACTGTATGACAAGCTACAACAACTTAGGAGAAACTTAATTAATTTTAGGGTTAAATATGTTTTTGATCCCTTAACTTTCAGTGAATTTTGGAATTAGTTCATTTTGAAACTTTGAACCAATTTAGTCCTTCATCTTTCGGAATACGTGAATTTAGTCCTTTTAATCAAATTTTGTTAGGTTTATTTAATGTTTCGTACGCATTTTAGGATTGTATTTGAGTTGTTTATACTGTTGGACATATTTTTGCTTTAATGTTAAGTCAAATACTATTGTGAAACGTACTTGAAATGTCAAATAAACTTAACAAAATTTGATTAAAATGACTAAATCCATGTATTTCAAAAGATGAAGGACTAAGTTGGTTTAAAGTTTCAAAATCGACTAATTCCAAAATTGATTGAAAGTTAAGGGACCAAAAACATATTTAACCCTTAATTTTATTCTCCAATTTTCTTCTCCTATAAATGATAATGAAATTTTAACCCAAAATATTAGAGGCTCAATAAAAATATATCATTACCCATCTTTGTGTGTGCCCTGCTGATTCAGATCGAGTATGCACCTTACCACACCATCGTCAAGTTCTGACAATAACACAGTCCATATCAGTACAAATAATTTATGGGAAAAACACTATGTTGCTGAAATAACCCAAAAGACAACGAAAAATCATAGCAATTATACGTTCATGAATATTGAATAACGACAATTGCAATACAATTTACATAAACTGATGAAATAAAGGAGAAGTGTTTGGAAGCATGGATCAGAGAGAAGGTTGTAATCATCACAGGAACAGCATAGGTGGCGGAACAGTGATTGAGTCAAAGGGAGGAAACAAAGTGTGGGGAGAAGTCTAAGTTGTGATTCCATACTAGAATGCAACCCATGCCCTTTCATACAACCCCTGAAATCATCGTCGATATGGAAGAAGTTGCGAGCGTCGCCATGCAATTACTCAGCAAGGGACAGGGGCCTTCTTCACTTTGCCCTAACTACAATCACTGTCACCACCCAACCAAACCAAACCAAGTACCGCTCTTCCTGCTCAAACCTTTTACTATTCCCATCATTTCCACGTCAAAATAAACAGTTTATATATCTTATTATATCCAAATAGAAGCATAAAATTTGGCAGTAAACTATCCCAAATTCCCATAGTCACCGCATTTGCACAGAACATAACATTCCAATCTCAAGGGAACTTCTGATTCACACACCTGATTATAGTGTTAAATAGCCTCTTGCTCCTCTGCCACATTTAAGTCATCATTGTCGTCATCAAATGATTCTCTATCTTTAAGAAAGTATCCATCCTTTGAAGGCTTATAATCCTTCCCCCTCCAAACCACAACTTGTTCATTCTCAAAAGTCACCAGAATACAGGGGACCATGTCCTGCATTAATACACAAGATAATCGAAAATGAGCAACTTAGATCATAAACCACAGGGAACAAAACTTGAAGATTAGAAATCGTGTCTTCTCTATATGTTTGGAAGGTAGAATAGAGTGCCATTACCACTATCATTGTTATTTTCCCTTCAAGTTACATGATTATAAAGAAATATTACACCTTATTCCACTGGTTTGGAAGGTAGAATAGAGTGACATTACCACTATCCATTAGTAGTTAGTTAGTTCTATTAGTGAGGGATTTAGATAGGTGGGCTGAGATGGTAGAAGAAATAAGGCATATAGCCCAAAAATAAGAGGGGAGATTGAGAGAGATCTATCTTGTCACTTGAGAATGGAGTAGCCAAATAAGATATTCCTGGAATTATTAAATTTTGTAATTTTTACGGACTAAAACCAAAAAAACATTTTTGGGGACTATACCCAAAACTCATATTTTTAGGGACAATAACTAGTTCAACTAGAAAAGATTTACTAAATTTTTCCATTCAGCTCTCCCTCGATAGAACAAAATGATAACGGTGATATTAGTCACGCTACCTGAATATCCACACAGAGTAATTATATTATAAAGAATAATATGTTATATTTGTGAACTGTCAAGGACAAAAAATAAGAAAACAGCAGAATAAGTATAACCAAGAAAAAACACCAAATACCACATTTCCAGTCACACAACAAATAGTCATGTCAATCCTGTAGATTTATCGACTAATCCAATCACACAGACTACGTACTGGTACTACTAGGCACTAGCAGTTTTCTTTAATATTCTTTAAATTTCACATAATTTTCTTTTACACTCTGGAGAATCTATAATCGCATTTGGTCCTCAATAATTGATTATGAAAACAATTCAAGAGGTTTAGGTGGCTTTTCAAAGTAAATTTAAAATATTTATAGCTCGTAAGATTGATTGAGGGTAGTAAGATTGTTATGCTCCCCTAGAAAATTAAACTAATTGGCCCAAAAGGATTCTAAAAAGCATCTCTACGATCAACACTTCAAAATCAATTCTTTTAAGACCCAGAATATCTCCACAATTGAATCCTTGAAATCTCACTAGCAAAGTGATTCCACTTTATAATGCCCAAACAGACTCAATTTTGAAACTTATATTGAGGTACTACGTAATCATCCAAACTGAAACATTTTTTTGTTATAATGATACCAAACAAGAAAATTACATGGCAAATATAGCATTGCAAAGCTGCCTATCACAACAACATACTCAGCAGCTAAAATTAATTAATAGTCTTTACCCTGAGTTTGCAGCCTATTTTCTTGTAATCTTTCCTTTCAAGCCCCTCACAGTCTATCCGAACCAATTCGCATGAGAGGAAAGCATCTCTGACCATGGGTACCAAAAAAGCATAATAACCATTTTTGGCTGCAATTCAATTCAGAATCAATAAATAAGGTTTGCTAAAAACCACACTGGCAACTGAAATAAGAAAAACAACACACACCAAGCTTAGTTAAAGCAGGAACAGCTAGTCCCCTCTTCCGCATTTCTTTGGTTTCCTGAATACTTAAGCCATCAATTGTTGTCTTGATCAATCTGGGATATACAGGTTCATGGGGCTTCCACAACATGAGAGGAATAATAGATCTCTTTTTAGGATTATAATTCCTGCCTCTGTATAATATAAGTGTACCCCCATGTCTGAAGATGACCTTCCCAAATGTTTTGTCCTGCAAAAAGAGCAAAAAAATTACTTGCGCATGCTATCCGACAATGTTAGACATAAGCTTCACAGACAATGTAACCCGAAGTTCAACTATCACATGAGTCCACGTGTTTCAAAATGAATTGTAATGTAAGACTTTACTTATTATGTAAGGTAGTTAGACAAAAGAAGTAAAAAAGTATGAAGAGACGTGAACCTCAAGCTGGGTACAAATATTTTTCATGTCCATTGTTGGAACACCCATGCATTTGATTCTAACCGCTTCAGCAAATTTCCAATGATTATGAATAACATTCAGCATGTTGTGAGTTAAACCATCCCTTCCTGAAACCAAAACTCAATAAGATAGAGATTGAAGAACACATTTGGAAAAAGGGATAAATTCAATGTGCCAAGATTTTCCTCAAAATAAGTACAAAGGAAACAACATTTCATACACACCTCTTCGTCTTACCCATCCAATACATTTCCACAACAATTGCTATCAGAACCAATAGACTTGTTCATTTCCAAACACGACCAACCCAACAAAAGCATGAACATAAACAGCGAAAGAACCACAGAACATCACGTTGTCTCTCATCAAGCAAAACTCCATAGAAAATCATGCTATCTGTCTAATAAAACTATAATTTATAAACCAAGAAACAATTCAAAAAATTCGTATGAAATACCACCCCTACTGGCACAAAATTCAAAAACAAAAACAAAAGCAAAAATGACAAACTTCAACATTTTTGAAGCGTTCCCTTTTGATTGTTTTCAAAACCACCAAAAGCCCTCTCAAATTAGGTGAGGACACATATATGGATCACACGGCACTATTGGGATCTATTACAAACAAATTCTCAGGAACATTTATATACTACAAGATCCATTTAAACAATGTCCTACAATGTTCTTCTTGGCCTCCCTCTACCCCTTTTCATAGGACCAAAAACAATGCAATCTACTCTCATCGTCGGTAGTTCACGGGCCTTTGCCCCTTAACCAGCATCCCAACATTAACTCATCATTTAACTAAATGAGATATACTTCAATATTCTTCAAAACAATTTAACATTTACTAGTATTCATAAATTTCGAAGTTAGTCCCTTATTTTTAACAATTCACGTAATATTTTTCACATCCCCGACCCTAATTAAGAAAAACATCAAGCGTCTTTCAACTTTCATACCGAGATTGACATGCCTATTAGTTTTGCTTCTCTCAAATTGCGATATCAATGCCTTTCTCTCATCACTGTTAAGGGGTTTCCCTTGAATCATCTCTCTCTTCATTTTCCTCTGTTCCTCCAACTTGGGGTCCTCCGGACCCTCTAAGCTCTCCACAGTGGGGTCCACGGCTGGCGCACACACCCCGGTCCATTTCCGGTCGAGCCGGCCCGGCCCAAAGGGAGAATACTTGGGCTCCCTGAGCCCGATGGGCCGCACCTTTGGGCTGCTCTCCGTGTAGCTGAACCGGAAATCGAATGGCAGGTCATTGGAACGAACCGGCTTGCGACCGGCCGGGTCGAGGGAGGAGGGAGGCCGGTACTTGGGCTTGGATTTCTTTTGGTTGGGCTTGGTGGGAGGGGAATTGGGGCATTGCGGCTCGGGAGTGAGAGACGACGGTGGTTTGAAAGTGTATGAAGAGTGGAGTTTGGAGGCTGCGGAGGAGAGGTGGCGCGTGAGGAGGGTGGCGGTGGAGGGATTTTGGCGGGTAACACGCGTGAGAATAGACATGAGGGTTTAAGGGTGCATAATTTTTGGGAAGAGGATGTTCATTGTAGGGTTTAAGGGTTGCAAAATGTTTCGTTTGCTGCAATACTAAGTTGCAGAATCACAATACCGTAGAGAATCTCATTGGCTTCGATTAAAATACCTTTTATTTAACTACGGTAAATAACATCCTTAATTAATATAAATGTTTTTAGTAGTTAATTTTAAATGAATATTGAGAAATTAAATAAATATAATTAAGTGTCACACTTTTGTGATTGGATTAGATGTTACTTTCTTATTTAATATTTTATAAGGTAAGAATGAGAGTTATAATCTAATATATCGCTTTTGTAAAATGTGTCTCTCTTATAAAATTATCGTTATTAATATTTTGTTTGATGTTTGATATTCTTAAAAAAGATTATTTTTAAAATTTGGATTTTTATTTAAATTTTAAAATTTTATTTCACATCAATATATTTCAATAACAATACATTACACCTCCTATTCACCCGTGTCTTTTTCCACCAAGCTTAGTGCATAATAAAGGCTTAAATATAATTCGGGTTCTATTTTAATTAATTTTGTTTAATTTAAATTATTTTAAAAATGTTCGATAAGACCTTATTTTTTTATTTTCATAAATTTAATTTTTTTAATAATAGTGTTTGGTGTACAGTATATATCATATCTCAGTTCATGATTATTTTTAATTTTTTATAATTTAAAAAAATTGATCATGTGTTAAGTTAACATTGTGCTATATAATAGTATCACATGTTAATTCAGTGTTATTGTTATGTGTCAAGTTATCCTAGTACCAATATAACTATCACATGTTTTATATTCAATTAAGTTCTTATTTTATTTAATTTTATTAAATTTAGTTACGATTTTCGTTAATTTTGTTCGATTCAATACCAAATTTGTCTTTCTCTAAATTGATACCAAATTTAACTTTTATATAAATATCATCCATACCTAGTCCAACCTAATTAACATGTATATCTATGTTATTTACTGAGACAATAATAATAGTGAGTTTATGATATTTCCAAGAAAATAATGTAAATTTATTGTTAAAATAATACAAAATGTGAAGCCCCATCTTTTTTCTAATTTTCTGGCCTAAGTATACTAGTCCACTTCACACTCAACAAAACACTTCTCACCCCCCCCCCCCCCCCCCCCCCCAACGCTTT
>Ga0214544_1004119_pt1 | contig 29404 bp, 20 predicted proteins | sample CNSS3metaG_FD_160074 | JGI IMG/M metagenome (GOLD analysis project Ga0214544, IMG submission 160074) | Root nodule microbial communities from cowpea collected in UCLA plant growth center, Los Angeles, California, USA - CNSS3 | ecosystem: Host-associated > Plants > Roots > Nodule | place: USA...
AAGAAATAAAAAATAGAAAAAAAATATATATATACATATATATATATATATGTATATATATATATATATGTATATATATATATATATATATATATATATATATATATATATATATATATATATATATATATATATATATATATATATATATATATATATATATATATACATATATATATATATATATATATATTAATTGTGAATATTTTATTAATTTAAAAGATGATGGAGATATGACGGGGACGGGTATTATGGCGGGGATATATTCATCCCCATCCCCATACCCAATCGAAAAAATCAGAGATTCCCCATACCCATATCCATATCCAGTCAATGCGAGGATTCCCCGTCAAAACGGGGACGGGTTCGGGCAATATCCATGGGGACGAGTTTATTTGCCATCTGCTATACCCGTGCACGGGTGTTGTGTTTTTTTTTAATTTTTTTTTATTTTCGTATTTGTAAAATAAAAAAATATTAGTTATATTTGTAATAAATAATTATTTTATGTATATCATTATACAATATTATTGTTTATATAAATAATAATAATAATAAATATTAAAGTTAGATATTATTAGAATTAGTATAGATCAATGTTACTTTAGAATTATTTGTTGTTATAGGTTTTAATGGAATTATTTAAATTTGGTTACAAATAACTTTAGATATTTTGTTACTTGAAATAAAAATATATTATATTCTTTAATAGATTACTTTAAAATTTCTTACAAAAATAATCATAGATATTTTGTTAGATGGAATAATAAAATATTATGTTTTTTAATTGCTTACTAATAAATAAATTGGTTACAAATATTATTATTATTATTATTATTATTGTGAGATTTATGTATTAAAATGTCACATGGTTATTGGTTATTATAATCTTTGAAGAGATATATTAATTAAAAGTTTAAATATAGTTGCAAAAGTGAGGAATTGTTTCTTTTTTAATATTTTGGAATACAAAATTACAAACATTGAAAGTAATAGATGGAAAATGATGTTTTGAGAGAAAAAAAAACTGTTTGGTGGATTTGTTTGTGTTCAAAGAAAAAGTTTAACTCTAGATGAGAAAGGAAAAGACAACTTCATAACTATATCAAGAAGATTGTGCACTAAAGAATTCCAAAATTCGTTACTTTGTTTCATCCTGGAAAGATAAGTTTTGTTTATATATAATATAAAAATTCGTTACTTGTAAAAAATATTCAAGAATTTTTTAACAAAATTACATTTTTATAAAAGTTATGGATATTAATTATTATGATTGTTATAATAAAATAGTTATGATCACCAATAAATATGTCAATATAATAATATGTATTTAATTAAAACTAAAAAAGAAAAACTTTCATTGTGATCAGGCATTTATGCTTTACTAAGTGATCAATGTTCTTTTCAAGTCTATAAACTATTTAATTTTATAGGAAAGAGTTCTGTTTTTATTATATGGAATGCATAAAAAAAATTGTTTAAGGATGTTAACTCCCTAAATAAAATTTAGGGTAAAATGATTTACCTATATATAAAGTAATACAAAAAGAACAACAATGTAACTTTATTATTCTCACTAAACAAAAAAAAAATCACATTTACTAACCTTGATATAAGGCAGAGCTATCTATGCTTGTAACCATCCTATATATAATAAAAAATATATAAATATATTAATATTAATATTAGGGTTAAATATGTTTTTAGTCTTTTAACTTTTACTGAAAATTGGAATTAGTCCCTCTTGAAAACTTTAAACCGATTTAGTTTCTCATATTTAGAAATGTGTGAATTTAGTCCTTTAAATCAATATTTTTAAGTTTATTTGACGTTTGAAACACGTTTCTCAGCTAATATTGAAACGAACACGTGTCAAATGGTGTAAACAAAATAAAATACTACAATGAGATGCGTTTGAAACGTCAAATAAATTTACTAAAATTTGGTTAAAAGGACTAAATCCACGCATTTACAGAATTGAGAGACTAAATTGGTTCAAGGTTTCCAAGAGAGACTAATTACAATTTTCAATACAAGTTGAAAGACAAAAACATATTTAACCCTTAAAATTAATATATATATATATATATATATATATATATATATATATAAACATATTTTTAATTAAAGGTAATAAAAAAAAAGTGAAATAAGTTTTTTTATAGATTTTTAAATTTTAATTTTAGCATATGAAAGAAAGGAGGAAGAACCCAATTTATTTTTAATTACAACATCACTTCTCATGATCCCAAATGTTTTATACATATCTTAACCCCACCCTTTCCTATTTACACTGCTATTTTAGAATCTCTCTCTGTTTGTAAAGAAGGGTAATGTGTTTTTATCATTACCAATTCCTTCCTTATATTCATTATAATTAAGGTTCGAGTTACGTTGGTTTTGCAATATGTATATAAATACACAGTTTGTCATATGAAAAACGACTGGAAACATAATTCTTTACACTTCTCTCTTTATTTCCCATCTACCACTCACATAGACACACATCTCTTTTTTACCTCTTTTGAGAGAAAAACAAAAAACTTACATAGAAGGACGCATGAAAAGAAGAAGAAGAAATGTAGTTGTAATGTAGGGAACAAAAGAATGAGATTGATAGATAAAGAGAGGAATTGAAAAGTTTAGAAGGAATGTCATTGTCGATTTTTTTTTTCTTTTAATTTATGCATTCCTAATTTTCATTATATTTTGTTTTAATATTGTACGCATTTATTATTTACACCCAAGTTTGGCTTTTTTTTTTCTCTTAAGCACATTATTTCACTATTTACAAATATCTTGTTCTAAAAGTTATAAAAAGAAAATATTTTGTCCCATTTATTTTAGTGTTTTTTCAGCAGCTGACGTCGCGTTAAACCAATTTTTAAATTTCTTATTTTTTAAAATATATAAAGAACTAAAAATAAAAATAGTTTTCTTTGTTTACTTTTTATGTCTATCCAACCTAAAGAAGAATTGGCAATGTAATTCTTGCTCCTTTATTGTTGGTGAAACCACAATATATATACACAAAGATTACATATCTAGCTACCTTAATCTATGCTAATTACATTTAAACCATTCCTCAATATAATATGTACAAGTTGTCACAATTATAACATATATTATGATTGTAGTAACAAAATCAATTATAATAACATAGAATATTTATGGAGAATATTAGGGAGTATCAACAATTATTAAGGGATATCTCATTACCCCCTTCAAGTTGGGCTATAAGGATTACAAATGCCCAACTTGGAAAGAACACATTCAAATTGAGTCTTGCCTAAAGCCTTGGTGAAGATATCTGCTAGTTGAGCATGAAAAGGCATATGACCAGTAAAAATAGATCCTCGCAAAAGTTTATCACGGACAAAGTGACAGTCTACTTCGATATGTTTGGTGTGTTCATGGAAAACATGATTAACGACAATGTAAAAAGCATATTAATTATCACAATAGAGTTTTATAGGGCTATGGTGATTGATTCCAAAACATGACAAGAGTTCTTTCAAAAATTTTAGCTCACAAATGGTAGTAACAATAGAACAATATTCTGCTTTTATGGAAGAACGAGACACGATGTGTTGTTTTATAGTTTTCCATGAGATGGGTGAATTACCAAGAAGAATAAATCAGCCAATATGAGATTTTCTAGTCAAAGGACAACCGGTCCAATCTGAGTCACACCAAGCATAAAGTTGTAAATCACAATAAGCACTTAACAAAATTCCTTGTCCAGGATTAACCTTCAAAAAGCGCACAACACGTAGGGTAGCCTCCCAATGTTCCTGTCAAGGATGTTGCATGAACTATGCAAGTGTATGCACGCAATAAGAAAGTACAGGCCTAGTAACATACAAGTAAATTAATTGTCCTACCAACCTTGATATTGTTCTAGATCTGGAAGAAGAACACCTTTAGCTAAAGATAGGCGAGGATCCATGGGAGAGCCAACCAAATTAGCTCCTAACAATCCTGCTTCAAATATAATATCCAACACATATTTGTGTTGACACAAGAAAATTCCAATAGAGATACGAGCCAGCTCAATGCCTAGAAAATATTTCAATAGTCCAAGGTCTTTCATATGAAAATAGGCACGCAAGTATGTTTTGAAGGTTTTGATAGCAACATCATCATTGCCAAAAATCACGAGATCATTCATATAGAACAACACATGGAGTTGCACATTTTTACGTTGCAATGTAAATAATGAATGATCGAATGTGAATTGTGTAAATCCATAGTGTTTCAAAGCACCAACAAATTTTGAAAACCAATATCGAGGAGCTTGTTTCAAGCCATACAATGACTTGTGAAGTCTACAAACTTTGCCTAAAGTTCCATATCGAAATCCTAAAGGAAGTTTCAATACACCTCTTCTTCCAAGTCCCCATGCAAAAAAAAAAACATTGTGAAACATCCATTTAATGAAGCTCCCATTTTCTAGCAATTGTAATAGCTAGAAAGGTGCTCACAATTACCATCTTTGAACAGGAGTGAAGGTTTCCGCATAGTCAAGTCCTTCATTTTGGTTATTTCCTAGTATCACTAGATGGGCTTTAAGCCGCTTAATCGAACCATCAAATTTATACTTGATTCGGTAAATCCATTTGCTCCCAATAGCTTTCGTGCTAGGTGGCAGCGGTTCTAATGTTTATGTCTCATTATTCTCCAATGTCTCTATCTTAGTCTGCATGACTTTCTTCCATCTTCCATCTTCCATCTTTCATGGATTTAGCAAATGACTTAGGTTTGACACTTGCTAGAAAATGTATGTGGTGTACAGGGAACTTGTCATAATTAACATAATGTGTTAAAGGATAAGGTGTACTTGAGGTGTGAGAGGTAAGAAACAAAGTGGGAGAGGGGTCTATGTTGTAGATGGCATCCGTCAAAAAACCTCACAGCCGAGTGGACGGTATTTTAGCACGACATTCGTGACCCAAAGGTTGCTCATCCACCTTACTGTTGGAGTCCCCCTGTTAGTTGTATCCTTCTCAGTATCAAGAATGTCAGTAAACAAGTTTTCTAGTTTTTGCGGAGAATCAACCTGCACAATCTCTATTTCATCAGTCTTATCAACATTGTTCATAGGTGTAAAACTACTTAGTTCTATGATAAATCCACCCCAACACCTTATAGCTTGGGCCAATGCCTCCCGATTTTCTTTATTTGCCTTTGTTTTTAATTAAATAAATGTTTATTCTAATTGGGCTTTTTTTTAAATGCAGCCCATTCTGATCCATCAACAAAGCAACACCCTATTTTCTTTGCAACACGCGTGTACAATTTTTTCAACATCCATGCTTTATTGAGTTGGCATTGGGGCTGAAATGTACATCCTTAAGCCCAATTTAACGCATCAATCATCGGCTCTGTTGCCTTGGTAAATATTGGCTTTCGTTCAAAATCACCTACGCGTACAACCAAATGTTGCCCAAACCATCAATGCACAAACCTAAAGTAAAGCATCTGTTTTTATTACACACCATCCGCTAGGTTTCCTCTCCCCACGCGTTGCCCATCCTCACTCCTTTCTTATGGCTCTACTAAGGCTCATTCCTCATGATAGGGTCACCGTCCGTTGTGATCGTAGCTTTCCTTGTTTAAGCTTGTTAGTTCTTTACCATTAACGCGTCACGCCCTTCCCTTAGTTAGGGTATTTGCTCATGTTTTCCCCCTTTCTAGTTGCCTTTCATTCTATAAAAAGGCAGGCCATTTCTTTGTAGTATTTAGTTTTGATGAATATACAAGTGTTGTTTATCCCCTTTCTCAAATCTCAAACTATAACCTTAGATAAGGTAATCACCTCGCCGGGTTGCCTACATAGTGCGAGTCTGAGAGACTCCATTAGTGGAACAAGAACGCTTCCAACAAGAATTTTGGTTTTCCATTGCGATTTGTCGAATTCCACCGAAGGATCGACTTTTGATGGCCTTGCGTGGAGTTTCCACCGATCAGAATATGATTCTGGCTATTCTTCATGAAGTGTCGCTCATCATTCTATGTCTGACAACTTAGATGCTAATGATTGTGTTTCAGCATAGGGAAACATATTTTCAGAGAACATGCATCTCTAGATGTTAAGAACACACCCAATTCTAAGTCATACACCCTCCAACCCTTTTTACCATACAAATATCTGAAGAAAACACACATTCGACTGCGACTTGCAAATTTTTCCCCTCTAGTGTCTTGGTTATGAACATAACACAAGCACCCAAACACGCATAGATGATTGAAAAATGGAGGTTTGCTATAAAGCATCTCATATGGATTTTTTCCATTCAATACAATTGAGGGTGTGCGATTGATAAAGTATCTTGCAGTTAGAACAAATTTGCCCCAAAATTTAATAGGAAGATCACCTTGGAAGCGCAATGCACAAGCAACATTGAGAATATGTTTATGCTTTCGTTCTACTTGCCCATTTTGTTGAGGAGCTCTTGTACAAGATGTTTCATGCACAATCTCGTGATTTTGAAAAAAATAATCCATGAAAGCAAATTCTATGTCATTATCACTACGCAAAACTTTCACTTGTTTGTTAAATTAACACTCCACCATAGCAAAGAATTGACACAAATGTGTGAAAACTTCTTTCTTTTCTTCTAACAAATAAATTCATACAGCTCGTGAATAATCATCTACAATGGTAAAAAAATATTGATCAACACAATAAGAAACAACCCGATAGGGTCCCCACAAGTCACAATGAATTAGTTGAAAAATATACACTGTTTTATTAATACTAAGAGGAAAACTTTCTCAATATTACTTTGCTTTAAGACAAACATCACAAGCTTTATTGCACAATGCATTATTTCTACTAACACCAATATTTGGAATAAGCCATTGTTCGCCTTTTAGTCCACCAACAGCAAGATCTATGGATTTTTCTGCAGGTTTTTCGATTGTTTCATCTATGAACCCAAACTTCTTCCTTGCTCTCAAGGCAATTCTTAGATATCGAGCCCATTCATCATAATTTTTCCCATTCAGTTGAACATCCGCCAGGAGGCTTCCTGGGTTGTTTGTAGTAGTTATATCATAAGGTGAGATTATCTTTCTCACCTTTGCTTCGTCCGTCATTTTGGTAATATCATAGAAGGCTCTGATACCATAAAGAAGAATTGACAATGTAATTCTTGCCACAATATATACACACAAAGATTACATAACTAGCTACCTCATATATGCTAATTACATGTAAACCATTCACAAATATAATTTGTACAAACTGTCACAATTATAACAGATATTTTAATTGTGGTAACAAAATCAATTATAATAACAGAGAAAATTTATGGAAAATATTAGGGAGTATAAGCAATTATTAAGGGATATCTCATTACAGCCACTCGCTTTGTGTGACACTCATTTCCAAATAATTCAAAATACCAAAAAAACAATATACAAAGGTTAAAATTATAAAAAAAATAAATTAATAATTTTTCAAAAGGTCTTTTAGGAACTACGTCATCCCTAATTTTCCATTATGAATGGAAATAAGTAGGGGTAATATCAATTCTTGTCGGGTTCACCAACTAAAAATTAAATCATTTCTCACATAGGTTTTTTGATAAAGAACTATGTGGTCCTTGATTTTTCATTTTGATTGAAAATACGTAGGAACGAAGTACATCTTTGTCGGGCCCAAAACTTGAAAAAATATTTTTTTTGTTTCATTTTTAACATTGTTTTCGTATTTTTCTTTGAGAAAATGAAATATTTTGAAAAACACATATATTTTTGCACAATTAATTAAAGGTAGTGTCTTATGACAGACATTATAGGGTGTTGACACTTTTTTAACGTATAACTGATTCCCGAACCAAAAATTTGGTTTTTGCTGACCTTGTCTTATCATTTCGATTTTTCTGTAATTTTAAAGAATAAACTATGGCGACGACTCTAAACTTTATTTTTTTTAACTTTATTTTTTTTAAACATTTCAAACTTTATTTTTTGTTTGCCACCTTGTTGCTATGCGACAGATGGTGACTTCGTTGGGATGCTAGAGAGTTGGGCCATTTAATTAAATGTGTAATATTGATGTGGTTTTTCTATATGTTTTTTCTTTCTTTCTTTTTGTATGTATATTCTTGTCTCTTTTGATATTTGGAATAGTTGCATGTTTATATTCTGGTATTATAGAAGAAATATAGTTTTTGAAGAATTAAAAAACACCATTGAGCCGAAGAGAACAACTAAATGTAAATAATTCATGGTATCCTGGTATTCTCTACAAAATAATTTTTCCAAAAAATTTCATATACTTATCATAACACAACCCTTTTTATCACGAGATTTTTTGTCTTTTCTCTTCTTTCTTTTTTCTTTTTCCTGGGATAAGATCTTTACAAAAGCTTACCCTAAACTTATTAAATCTCATACCCTAGTAGGGTGTTTATACCCTACCCCAAACTGATCTGGTCTCATATCTTTATTTTACTCAACATGTACGTGTTCTCTTTGACTAAGGTGCGAGACAAGATATATTTTCTTTAATGGCTAAGGGTAAAAGAATGAAATATTTAGGCTCAAAAAAGGGTAACAATACACAATTAACATATATCAAGGTTGGCTATTTTGGCAGAGTAGCTTAAACATGTCAACCAAATGTCTTTATCTTTCTAACCAATTGTGTGGTTATATTAAAAGAATTAGTCAAAAATCAATTTCATGGCAATAACTGCTTTCCTTACTACTCTCTAAACTCAAGCTCACAACACTCGTATGCATTTAACACCCAAATATTTCATACTTAAATATCCAAAAATTTGGTCATGCTCTTACATTGAACAAGGACTAACTAAATATAAACATATCAAACTATCTCACAATCAAAGTACACCACAAGTTATCTCAACTATAAGCACAATTATGAAACAAGAAAATCATTGCTCAAACATATTCTAACTCAATTGACCATCCAAATATTCAATTCATATATTTTGAGGACATGATTAGAACAAGTTCAGAGAGAATTTAATAATTAAGCATTTCTTAAAAATATTGGGTTGCCTCCCACCAAGTGATTGTTTAACATCCAGTTAGCTTGACGCTTGATATTCATAGTTCGTGATTTGTCCTTCTGGTATTTTTTTTAAGTCTTCTCTTTATAATGTTATTCCTCCAGGTTGTTCTTTCAATCTCAAGACCGTAAAGCAACTGATCAGCAAGAATCATGCATCTCATGCATAATAAAGAAACACTGGAAAGGACGAGTTAAACAGTAAAAAAATAATTATTTTTATTTTATTTTTTATAAAAATAAAACAAACTTCACCTAAATTGGTGAACAAATCAATTAGCTAAACCAAACTTTAGTCCTTGACAACAACACCAAAAACTTGTTACAAAATTAGCAAGTAACTAAATCGCACAAGTAATACAGTGGACAAGTTCAGATATTGTTTCCCACACAGACTAATATGATTTAAGATAATTGTTTGTTTACAAATAAAAAGTGAGAGTAACGAAACATTTTGAGTTATATAGAATGAATTCAAAATTAAGAAATAAAAAAATTCACATAATGGAAACAATTAATTGATTTAAGAAAATTATATGGTAAAGGCTTCACTAGAATTGGGTTTCATGTTTCCATTGAAAGCTAAAAACAACAAACAATATATTTTTACTTCCTTCTCTCACATTCATACCGTTTGTTGCAATCCTCAATTGTGTTAAGACAAGCCTAAAATTGAATAGTAAAAATTTTATATCTAAATTTTTATTATTAAGTTCGTCTTAATCAACAATATTTTTATATTAAGTTTGCATTAATCAACAATATTCTGATTGAAATAAAATGTTAATCTTTATCTATGAATCTATGCTACGAAAAGAACAAGAAGTTTGAGGTAATAGATCATGACTTACTCAACTGTTTCACTTTATCCCTTTCCTCTGGTTCATGAATTGTGCTGTTATGCTGTATTTTAGTTGTGCGTAGCTCTTCTCTTAAACCGACCAATATTACGTTACCTCTTGTTTAAATAATATTTTCTACGCAACACATACAATAAAAGGGAAAAAAAATATATGCTTTTCCTTAAACTTCATACACAAAATTTTGGAGAAGTTGGATAAGAGCTTTGATTAAAAGTTGTACTACCGAAGAAACAATTTAATTTAATTTCTTAATTTTTATCTTTTGAAAAATTTAATTCAAACAATAGAACAACAATTTTTCGTGTAACTAGATTTAATTTTAGATGCTTCAGTAGAGAATTTTTGAGAGAAATTCGTTGAAAAATTGGTGGAGGTTTTCAATCCAAAAGATTTATTGATGGATTACAAATGCATCAATTTAAGTTGTTAATGCGTTATAGACGATTTGAAGTAGTGATCCCAAATGTGTCATGCATGCATATAAGGGCGCCTAATAGCACTAATAGTATATTATCCTTGAATGAAACAAAAGCAAGAATATAGTAATCGTAGATAAAATAAAATAAAATAAGAGGTAAAACTATACATTAATAACATCATTTTACAAAGAATGACAAACCCAAAATATGACTACATGGGCAAATGCGTTTATTGAAGAAACATCCTAAGATGTAATAAAATGTATGGTATAGCTGATAAACATAAGAAATTGACAGTAATTTTGATGATCATAAAGATGTGGTTGGTAAGGAGCCCATTAAAATAATATTTTCGTCTTTATGGTCCCTAGTCTTCTCTGGTTTTTCTGACGTAAATAATCCAGATAAGAACCTTTGTGAGAACCCAGAAGTGAGTCCTCTGCCTAATAAGTCCAAAGCTCCTCTTGTTTCACCCCTTTGGCTTGCTCTGTTAGTAAAGCTCCTTGTCTCGTTCAATCTGAGTTGAGCACCACAGGGACAATTTGCAAGTTTTCTAAAACAATGCTTGTGGAAAACCAACTTGCAAGCTTTGCACCTTTCAATCTCCTCTTCCTGGTAATAATTTAGATTGTATTCAGACTTCAACTTCTCATTAATATTAAAAGAAATTGAAACTATGAAAATGAAATGGATAAAAAGTGAACCATCTTTACAATTAGAGAAAATCATAATTGGGATAGGATTGATTTCCTGGTCTTGCAGCAAACAACAGGAATGCTATATAAACTCTTTCATAAGACAATAGCATAATGCCCCCTATAACCATTAAAATTCCCAACTCCGGACTACGGGAAAATCCACGGAAAGTAGTAGACTTGGTTGGGTTTTGTAGTTCCAACATCATACAAAATATTACATAATCTGAATACAATATAGACAATGAAGAAACACAATGTGATTTTCTATCAAATAGTCATTTTTCCTTTAGAATAAATTGCTTTATCAAGCAATTTATTTGCTACTGTGCACCAAGCCACTATGGAGCCCGATTAAAATTCGAAAAAATCATTACTCTTCTAATCGATATTATCTAATACAATACTACAGAATCTTATCTTAGCTATTGACAGCTACACACCTGAAATGGGAAAATGAGAGAAGATGGGTCACTGCAATCTTGTCGGGCATTACAGGGGTCTCCCACATCACAACATACAAGGCATTGGTCAGTAATGTGTTCCAGAATTGTCCTTGACACAGTTTCCACCATCACAGGAAGTGCTGCAAAAAAGTTGCTCTTTGTCAAGAACACTAGATATAGGGAATGCTACAACTTCTAAATAAACAAATAGTCAGCTCCGGATTGCATAAAAACAAAGAGAAAAGAAAGATACAGTGTCCATGATAGTTCTACTCTACATAGTTAGAGAGGTCATTTCCTCTGGTTTGGTTGTCACTTATTTTGTTTTACAGTTGTAGTTTGTTACTGTTGGGTTTTTAATAAACTTAAATGTATTAACCACTATAGGTAACTAGCCGTTGTGAGTGGTTAATGCACTAGCCGTTGGAGTCTAGGTAGTTAATCAGTTAGCCGTTTATAGCCGTTTATAGCTGTTTATAGCCGTTGAGAGTACAATGGTGAGAAAATGTGGTCTATAAATATAATGTATTGTAAGAACAAATATAACACAAGAGGTGAATAAAGTTTTTTTCACAAGATTATATAGTTGTTGTCTAACAAAGTGCTAACAAAGTGGTATCAAGAGCCAGTTAGCTTAAGTGTTTGAGTGGAAAAGAGAGAGAGCTAGAGAGCTTGAGTGCTTGAAAAAAGAGAGCTAAGTGTTTGAGAAAAAAAAGAAAGGAGATGGCCAGTCTTACAAATAGTATTTCTCTGCCCAAGTTGACAAAGGCTGTCAATTATGACAATTGGAGTCTCAAAATGAAGGCCCTTCTTGGATCCCAAGAAAATTGGGAGGTGGTTGAAGATGGTTTTGATGAACCAGCCAACACTACAGGTTGGTCAAATGCCCAGCTGAAAGTGCTGAAAGACGCACGTGTGAAGGACAAGGCAGCTTTGTACATCCTGTACCAAGCTGTGGACGAGTCTGGCTTTGAGAAGATTGCAAGTGCCAAATCTTCAAAAGAAGCGTGGGATATTTTTGAGAAGGCGTATAAGGGAGATGACCGAGTGAAGCAGGTGCGACTTCAAACACTTAGAGGCGAACTAGAAAGCATGAGGATGAAAGAGACCGAAGGAGTAGCCGAGTATATTACTCGGGTTGAAACTGTGGCGAATCAACTTAGTAGAAATGGAGAGACGTTGCCCGCTAGCCGAGTTGTGGAAAAGATTTTGAGATCTTTAACGGATGACTTTGAGAACGTGGTGTGCGCGATTGAAGAGTCCAAGAACTTGTCAATGCTCACGGTTGAAGAGCTTGCCGGGTCCCTTGAGGCGCATGAGCAGCGGAAGAAGAAGAAGGTTGAGCCACTTGGTCAATTACTCCAAACAAAGATGTCAATTAAAGATGAGAAAGCTCAGAACACTCAAGGTAGAGGATGATATCGAGGAGGTATAAGAAGCGCTCCTGGTGGTAGAAGCCGAGGACAAGAGAAAGAACAATCCGGTCAACAAAATTGGCACGGAAGAGGACGAGGTCCATGGAGAGGAGGTCAATCAAGCAACTCAAATGTTGAGTGCTTCAAGTGTGTCAAGTATGGCCACTATGCAAAGGAGTGCTACTCGGGCAAGTGTTTCAGTTGTGGTAAGTCTGGACATTTTGCCAAAGATTGTAGATCTGAAAGTAGAAATGAAGAGATGATCAACCTCACAAAAGATGTTGAAGAAGAAGCAACATTGTTGATGATGGCGTGTAGCTCGGGAGCTGAGCATAAGCAAGTGGTGAACTCGGCAAGAAGACCAAGTAGAATGGAGAGTTCAGCAAGAAGGCTGAGTATCATTGTTAACTCGACAAGACAGTCGAGTAGCGTGGATAGGTCAGCAAGACAACCGAGTAGGTTGCATAGGCTGGTGAGACATGCAGATAGCCCACACAGGGTGGTGGAGCATGTAGATACCCTGGACACCATGGTGGAGCATGAGGCCAACTCGATTAACTTGGTCGAATGCCTACATAGCTCGGATAAGTTGGTGGGGCAAGTGGATTACTCAGATAGCTCGGTGGGGCAAGTAGATTACTCAGATAGCTCGGTGGAGCACGTGAAAAGCATGAATAGCTCAGAATTTGAAGAAGAAGAACTTCTAATCCAAAGGTTAGAGATTGCAAAAGGAGACTTGCAATAGAGTATTGAAAAGGAGGTTAGAGACAATTTAATTCTACAAGAAAGTGTAGACAGAAGGAAACAGGCTTTGCAAAAGCGGCGCTTGGAATTTGAAAAAGATGTTTCAAGTTTGCAAGAACAGTTACAAGTTGAGAAGGATCTGAGAGCTGCACTAGAGGTGCAAGATGAGAAGTGGCGACTTGAAATGGATACGGAGATTGAGGAGATTAAGCACAACAATACGTGGGTGTGGTCTGATCTTTCAAAAAGAAGTCGGCCTATTGACAAGAACTCAATTAACGACAAGTTGGTCACAAAGACAAAGAACCCAATGAGTAACAAGTCGGCCAAAGAGAAGAACAAGTTTGCCAGTAAGGATGCAAAAACTGAGAGAGCAGAGAACAAGTTAGTCACAGGGAAAGCGAAGTACAAGTCGACCATAGATAAAGTGAAAGGGAAGTCAGTCATGAAGAAAGCGAAGAACTTAACTACTCATGAAAGGGACAAGCACAATGTGAGGAAGAGTTATTGCACATTGGAAGCCGTGATGAAGAATAAAGGAACAAAGATGGAGAATAAAAGAAGCATTTAAGTTTAAGGGGGAGTTTTGTTGGGTTTTTAATAAACTTAAATGTATTAACCACTATAGGTAACTAGCCGTTGTGAGTAGTTAATGCACTAGCCGTTGGAGTCTAGGTAGTTAATGAGTTAGCCGTTTATAGCCGTTTATAACCGTTTATAGCCGTTGAGAGTACAATGGTGAGGAAATGTGGATCTATAAATATAATGTATTGTAAGAACAAATATAACACAAGAGGTGAATAAAGTTCTTTTCACAAGATTATAGAGTTGTTGTCTAACAAAGTGCTAACAGTTACAACCGATCTTTCTTTCCTTTGCTTTGCTCCTCCATCCATTTATATATATTGGCTTTGCAAAGGTTCACTTTCTCTTAGTAATGAATTCCATTTCTTGTTAGTTTCAATACTCATTATGACGCCCACCTCCAAACAAAAATATGTCCGTTACCAGAGTACATATTGGATCCCACTTTGAGACAGACTACTGCCAGAAATCCCACATCATAATTTGCAGGTATATCCACTAAATAAATTGTCAAAAACTGACACAAGCCACATCCCCGAAGGTCTTATTAGCCATAATTTTAAGATGCTTATTATTGTTGTTACCACATAGTTTTAAGATGTTATTATTTTAGATACAATATGCCTTTTAAACAGATAGCATGAAAGGCATATCTGTTTAAACAGTTAATCAAGAACCGATAAGACTGGGTACCATAGGCTTGAGAGAGCTTCATTGGACCAGATCCAAAAACTGATGTTCTCCAACCACAATTAATTCCTAAACTAAAATAAATCAATCTATATTCACCACACCATGAACATATATTCGACATACATAATGAGTTATAAATTCACCCCATTAGAAAGAGAAAAAAAAATCAGTAATACATTCTGACTGATCAAATTATGCATGTCTACGATCCATCAAAACTGGGTTTTAGATATCATTGAGCAATCAAACGAAAGTGAAACACATGTATGTGGAAACTAATTGACAAAAAATTTCATTTAAAGAACAAATAAACAATAATAATAATAATAATAATAATAATAATAATAATATTAATAGAAACTAACCAGCAAAGACTCCTCTGGAAAGATCAATCAAATCTCTAAGAGCAAAAAAGTCATTGCTTTCGAGAAGATATCTCCTGTTTCCAAGTCCTCTGTTAATGGCCCTCCGAAACGGGCAGCGAACATATGGAAGCATTACACCTATCTTTTTTCTGACACTCATAATATGAAGCAGGGCTGGGACCTTTGACAAGAGGAAGGGATTAACTGCAGTGACACAGAGCATGGGCTGCAGAAGAAATTTAATTAATAAAACGGCAAAGTGAATGGTAAGAATATTATAAAATATACAATGGCAAAAAGGACTCGGGGGAGGAAAAGAATAAGATGCATCTAGTATAAGAAAACACAGCACAAATTTCACCTAAACAAATATTTCAATGTCCATTCCCAGAGTTGCGCATTATTTTCTACTTAGAACACTTCCTGAGGACTGCAGGAAGGAAATTTGATCCAAATCCAAGTCAATGACTGGTAAACAATGAAGCGAAAATAGAAAGGCCGATTAAGCTACAGCACTAATCAAGAAGAGCATGAAATTTAGATATTAATATTTAATGAGCCAACAAGATCTTAACAACACACATCAATATGCACAAGTTATTTCGCATCACCTCACGATCTATATTCACAATGCTAATTGAAATTGCAGAAAACCAGAATTTATTCAAATTAGTAATCCTATATCAGCATATATCCAACCTGCAGGAATAAAGAGTTATGCAATGGTAAATAGAACTTTTCAATTCAGAGATTATGTCTCGAAACTTTCTCACTTTCTATTGTGTCTTTACTTTCTCAACCACACAAGTTTTTTTCAAATATTAACTTGGAATATAAACATTCACATAAAAGATTCAAAGGTAAAAACAACATTATAAAGGACAAACATTAGTGTTAAATTTACCTGTTCATATATAGAATCTAGATAGGATTTTGCCAACTGAGAAACATGATAATGAGTAAAATCCCAGTGATGTAAAATTCTGGCTGGCAAGACTGCAGTCTCATTTGTGTGGCAAGAAGAACAAAACAACTGGCCCGTGTATTCACAAAGTCGAGGCTTCCGCCATCCAAATGTCTGTACAAAATCCCAAATCAAAGTTCTTCCATCATCAAAATGTTTATGGCATCCAGCACAGGTGTGATGCTGTGCTTCTAACAATTGTTTGATAGATTTGTTTGGTGGAATTTCAACAATGAGTGAAATTGTCTTTCCTAAATTGGAAATGTTTCGAAAATTTTGCCAGCCTGTAAAGGAAGACTGAGAAACCGGTACATTTGACACAGGTGAAATAGGATACGAATCTTGATGGGACAAAAACCATATCAATGCTCTAGGAGGAGAGGACCTGGAATGGATAATAGACTGTAAACACTCTTGTATGAGAACACTTCTTTTCACAATAATATCTGGAGATGCACTTCTAAATATCTGGGTTTCCTTTTCAACAGAAGACCATGGCAAAGGTAGTTTCCAGCCTTGCTCATTAAATAATGCTTTCATGCAACGATAAAGAGTGAAGAAATCACGATATCGCCTTTCAACCTCCCACTGGTCCTTGCCACTCCACACTTTAATTATATACACAGTGTATTCCTTCACTCCAACCAATCGTTCACTGAAAGAAACATCCCCTTTCTTCTGCCTCGCACCTACCACTTCAATCCTATCTATTCTTCTTGGACGTTGAACTAGCAGGTAAGCATCATCTGTGCTAGAAGTAGAAGCAGTCAACCCACCATCTCTTGAAGGCATAGAAAATTGAGGCTCAACCAATCTGTTACCCATGGAAAGCCTGGCCCGAGGAGAATCCACAGATTCGAGTAAAATTTCTTCCATTTCCTGAACAACCTCGTCATAAAATTCATTTAGCTCAAAGTCTTCTGTCTGCAACATTTAGTGAAACGTCCAATACCAAAATGTCAAATCAAGTATATGAGAAGAAAAAAAAATGAGTTGCTTCAACAATGAGTTTATGACAGCATTTATCATCATCTCTTTTTATGGTATATGGGCATAATAGCAACCTCTCTTGACATAAATAAGTAAATGATAAAGCCAGTTAAATCACACAACCAACCTTTCAAAATTCAAAAAGTAAATTAGATGCTAGGTTTTAGTTTCAATTGCATACATCTTATAGAATGAGTAATAAACAATTTCACTACTCAGCCAAAATAATCTTCGTCAAATGTCAACCCCATGGGTTTACGCAACGCTTTAGATGCTGGACACCATTTGATCCAGCCACTACAATTTGGTTGTAGCTATCACAACTACATCACACTGATAATTCTCCATATTGGCCTACAACAGTCATATTGAAACTATGACCATAACACAACTACAACCCAATTTAAACTACGGTACTACGCATTAATTAAAATTGACAAAATTGAAGTGGCAAATATTAACTGAAAAGGATTGAATTGAAAATGATAACCTGAAAGACAATGGAATGCATTACTCACCTTAGACACCACAGGACTTTTCTCTAAGAGATTTGTTGAAGTGGGTGAACTCTCTAATGTTTTCCTCCTTCCACTGTCTGACTGCTGCGCAGTTGGTTCAACACACTCAAATGATTTTGCAATAACGTTCTCAAGATGGCTGGATGAATTGGAAGAACTCTTATGAAATTGGCTATCATCACTAATGTGATCAAGCCTGAACTTAGAATCATTCAGCTCCGACTTTACACCAGGAGCATCACTAGCTGCAATAGCTTCTTGACTGTTGACATTTCCTTTCTCCATGCTACCACAACCATTAACATCCAAACCCATACTCCGAGGAGCTTCTTTCTCCGGCAGATCCAAATGAACTTCATCCACCTCGGTAACAGAAGAAATTTCAGGACAACTAACTAAATCACCAGAACCTCGGATCGGCATCTTGACACTGCTCGGAGGATCGATTGCTGCAGAACTTTCCTCTAAGTAAGCAGGCATAACAACTTCCCTTTCCCTAACCTTTTCTACGGCATCAGAATAACCTATATATTTAGTATCTTCAACTTCATTGACTATAACCATGTCTTTTACATTTTTGCCTTGCTCCTTTTGACCAGAACCTGGATTCAATGTATCATTCTTTTTTCGCTGACTGTGAAATAGATCAGACATGACAGAAACCGGACCGTTTTGCAGCAAAAAATCATCCAAGTCTCGCGAACCATAGGCCACAGAAGTGTTCATAAACAAAGGGTTCTCGTTTCTCACTTCCCTCTCTTCACAATAACCCAAGTTTTCCGTCAAATAAATTTCCTTTCCACTGTCACCATTACCATCACTGTCATAATTATACATAGAATCATCACCCTCCGATAACTCTTCCAATTCTTCTTCTTCTTCTTCTTCCTCATCTCTTTTATCAATCTGAAATTCAAAACCATTTACACCACCTTCTCCAGCACTCACTTCACCGTTCCCATTCAACTCTCCGATCCGGTTAAACCCAATCAACTCCGAGGAATCGAGCGCAGTCAAAGCAAGCTCCTCACTGCAATCACCGTACAGCTCCAATCCACTGGAACCGTACCGCAGACTCCGTCGTCGGTCGCCGGAGAAATTTGCTTCCGACGTTCCTTTTCCCAAACTGAAACTCTCGAAACCCTCCGCGGAAGAAGCGAAATCGCAATCGGAGAAATCCTGGAAGAGCGTGACAGCGCTGCACATGCTCATGCTGGTGCTGGGCGTTCCCATCACCGAGTTGGCGCTGCAATACCGCTCGAACTCGGAATCGTCGGAGGCACCGTCCGATTCCCGAACCCGTAACGGAGGAAACGAATCCAACGGATCCGGAGAACTGAGTTCACCGCGCACATTCATGGCTTCAAATTCGACGAAAATAATAGAAGGTCACGATGCAATTAATTAAAGATGCGACGCTTCGGAAGGTTCTCGAAGGAACCGTACGGTTAGGTAGAGGAGAAAATCGCACAGTAGGGAGAGAGACCCTTCCCTTCAGAGAAGGCGATGATGATGATGATGACGAAGAGGGAAATAAAAAAATAATGAAAATTAAAAATAATGGAAGAAAAAATTAAAAAAAAAAAAATCTGGTATTTGTTTTTTGTCTTTAAAAAAATGAAAATTAGAGAGAAGAGATTGTAAGATGGGTGAAGAGTGGATTCAAAACTACCGGTATAAATAAATATATGCACGACCATGTATTTATGTGCATGTTGTTTTACCTACCAATCAAAGAAACGACTCTGTTGAACTATCTTTTAAAACAAACCTGAGTTTGACCATGTTTGTAATTTTGAAATAAAATGGTCATATTTCCATAAGATAATGTTGGAATAAAAGCCATATAAAAATATATATCGATTTATCAAATATATTAATTTAAAACTAAACAACTAAACTGTTTTATCTTTTATGAATTTATTGTTACGGATTTATTATCCAGAGAAATTATATACTTTCTTTTTAGAAAATCACAACTTCTTTTAATTTATTACTCCAATAATTTCTTTACATAACAATTTCACAAAAATCCGTTTCAAATAAATAATTTATCTTTTACAAGTTTATACTCCTATCAAATGTATCATATCTGACAAATGTTAATTAATAATTTTAAAGACTAAAATAATATATTTAAATTAAATGTAATTATAATGTTTAATTATAAAATTATAGAAGTTTAATCAAGTAGATCTTGATCAATAATTAGCGCAGAGTGAAAATAATACACTAAAATATTTTGAATTTATTTAAAATTGAATAAAACAAAAATTTTAAATTTTTAGTTATTGATTTTTGAATGTAAATAATTATATTGTCAACAAAAAATTTATTTCTTATTTTCTTTCGAAATCTTGTTTGGATAATCTTCATTGTAAAAGATTATACATGAAGAGTTAAAATAAAATGAATTAGATGATTAGTTAAGCAAAATATCCTTAATTTTTCTGTTATTACGAAATATTGACATAATCTAATGATGGTGGATAAATTTTTCAAACTTGGATGATTAGGAGTATTAATAATGAAATGTTAAACTAATAGTTTCTTTATCGACATACCTCTTTCTTTTTTTTTAGATTTAAGTAAAAAATAATTTATCATAATCTAATAAAAAATTGAAAAGTAATAACTAAATATATATATATATATATATATATATGATAATCAAGTCACAGTTAAACACTAATTATAAAAAAATACATAGTACATTATTTCTTCTTCAATATTCATACAAAATAAATATACAAAAAACTTATATGATAAAAAATAATGTTAACGGTTAAATTAATATATAAGTATCAAATAAGATAATAGATAATAATATTTTTTTTCCAAGAATATGGAAGAGAACAAATAATAAGTGGGAGTATAAATAATTGATTTGTGTCATCTTTTCTTTAGGAACCAAAAGAAAACAAGTAAGAGAGTAACACATCAATACTATTCGTGAAAAACTCAAAAGAAAACGGATCAAAGTAAGACATCAATATTAATAAATATTTTTATTCTTTATTTTATTTCATTTATATTTAATTATTTATTCTATTTAATATTTAAATATTGTATTTTATAAAAAATAAAAAATATTTAATCTAATTTTCATTGATTCTTAATACACATTATATATGATTAAAAAATTCAGAAAATAATTAAAAATTTTTAATATATAGGAATATAATTTTAAAAATTTAAAAAAAAATTGAGAAACTATGACCCTCCCATCGCTAAAAAAAATATATATATATATATATATATATATATATATATATATAAATTTTTTTATTTTATAATATATTTATTTATTATATTAGAGTGAGTTTACAGAAATACAATCATAATAATATTAATATTAATATTTTATTGGTAAAATTAAATAATAATATTTTAATTTCTTTGATAACAAGAATGTGTTTAAATTTTTTATATCTTTTTACTAAAATAAATTATATATAATTATTTTAAACAATATATTATGATTGGGTTAACCAAAAATTAAAATTAAAATTCAAGTTTAATTTGAATGTAAAAAAAAAAAAAACCTCTAAAAATATAAAAGTGAGCTTATGTAAAAAAAAAGAATAATTTGTTTTATCTCATACATGTATTATCTGATTGTAAAAATTTTACTTAAATTTGTATCATTTAATTAGTGTAAATACGATTTTGTCTCATCAGGTCGACGATATCAATTTGTATCATCTAATTAGAGATGTCAAAATGAATTTCAACCCGTGAGCCAATCCGGCTCACCACGGGTTCGAGCCGGATTGGATTGAGAAAAATTCAATTTTTTCAAAATTCAACCCGGCTCACTTAACCCACGGGTTAAACGGGTTCGAGCCGGGTTGAAGGTGGTGGGTTGGCCCACTTAACCCACCAACATTTTTTTACAATCTTTTTTTTTATTTTTTTAATAATTATTTACTACTCCTATTATATTTGTTCACAATTTCATATTTTTAAATGTTAGAATGTTGCTTAATTATATTTGAATAATTTGAATGTTTAATTAATTTGATTGTCAAGTATGTTGATACTTTAATCTTTAACTATAATCTTTATAGTAAATTACTCAAGTAACCGTCTTATAAACATTTTTTTCTAAATTAGCATCAAAAAAATGTATAGCTCGTAGTGAGCCAACCCGTGTGAGCCGGGTTGGCTCACTTTGACATGTCTACATCCAATGGACATTGTTTTTGTGAGAACTTTATTTATTATTTATATTCTTCATTATTAATTAATATTTTATTTATATTTTTGAGTATCGATTTATTATGTATATTTATATTTTTATTTGTTATAATTTATTATTATTTATTGTAAATCATTTTATTACTATTTATTATATTTTTTATATTTATTAATTTTTATTATTTATATTTGTTATAATTATTATAATATATATATATATATATATATATATATATATATATATGTTCAAACTTACTTTTTTAAAATAAAATCTTAAATAATAAACAATAAAAAAATATATATAATTATTTGTTTAAAATATGTTTAGACACCAACTTTAAAAAACTAAATGAGGAAAAAATGAAAAGAAAAGCGAGGGGAAAAAAAGTTATAAGTTGCTTCACAATCCTATTATTCAAAAAGCATGCTCAATGTACCATTCCCCTCAAATACCTATTATACAAAAAGAAAATATATATTAACACATCAAATTTGACAACTTATCTCACAATGTGCATTGACAATTTCTTTTTTCTAAACTTTTTTTCAAATTCCATATTGGTTTTATTTGAATGATAACAGGAGGCAACGAAGGCAGAAACCACGAGTGGCGTTGTTGAAGTGGAGAAAACGTTGGTCGTCGTCCTTAATAGTGAAGTGGAAGTCTACAAACGATGATCTTCTTCTTCAACCTTTGTTATTCGGCTTGAAGCCCTTCATTCGAAAAAACTCTTTTCTTCTTCATTTCCGTTTTATTGTTCGTTGCAACGGTGTGGGTTTACCCATTGGTGGAAAGCTCTATTGGTTCGTCCTCCATATTGATTGTCGTGGAAAGGGGCCATTTTTTGTGTAGTGGCTTGGTGACCTTCCTTAGGTGAGAGTGTCACTTTCGTCTTTCTCATTGAAGGTTAGCGGTGTCTCTTATTCCAGAGGAAGTTGGTGGTGAGTTAAGTTTATTTCTGGTTTGGATTGTGATTATTACTTCTTGAAAAGGGCAAGTTGAAGCTTGTTTTTTGTTAGGAATGTGGGTTGTTTAGGTTAGGGTTAAGTATTTATGTTGTTAGTTTGTATCATTTTTGTTTATGAAATTGTTCCATTTCCTTTGAAAATGTGTGCCTACATTTGTTGTTGGAATAAGTTTATGGGTCTTGTGTATTTCATTGTTATAGAAGAATATTTCAGTGAGTGTACTTCAAAAAGACATCATAATTGAATCCCAAAATAGGTCCACTACTTCTCCTTTTCTCAACTTACAAATAATTTCATGTATTCTAGTATTTCATGTATGTGTGAACCACAATGCAAATAAATGCAAACCCTGGTATTAACTTCTTCACAAAGTCTATAGAGTGCCAATTCCCACTAATAACCTTAAAGTTCTAGTACTTCAAAAAGACTTCATAATTGAACTTCAAAATAGGTGCACTACTTCTTTTCCTTTTCAACACCTGCAAATAATTTTTATACATTCCAATATTTGATATATGTGTGAACCACAATGCAAATAAGTATTAACCTTGGTATTAAATTTTTCATGAGGTCAATAGAGTGCCAATTCACATGAATTTTTAACTTAAAGTTCTTGTACTTCAAAAAGAGTTCATAATGGAACCCCAAAAGAGGTCCACTACTTCTCCTTTTCCCAACTTACAAATAATTTTTATACATTTTAGTATTTGATGTATGTGTGAACCACAATCCAAATAAGATCTAACCATGGTATTAACTATTTAACGAGGTCAACAAAGTACTAATGCACACTAATTGTTAATTTAAAGTTCATGTACTACAAAAAGACTTCATAATTGAACCCCAAAATAGGCGCACTACTTCTTTTCCTTTCTAACAACTATAAATAATTTTTATACATTGTATTTGATGCATGTGTGAACCATAATGCAAATAAGTCTTAACCCTGGTATTAACTTCTTCATGAAGTCAACAGAGTGTCAATTCACACTAATTGTTACCTTAAAGTTCTTGTACTTCAAAAAGACTTCATAATTGAATCCCCAAATAGGTGCACTACTTCTTTTCGTTTTCAACACCTGCAATTAATTTTTATATGTTCCAGTATTTGATATATGTGTGAACCACAATGCAAATAAGTGTTAACCCTGATATTAACTTTTTAATGAGGTCAATAGAGTGTCAATTCACACTAATTTTTAGCTTAGAGTTCATGTACTTCAAAATGACTTCATAATTGAACCCAAAATAGGTCCACTACTTCTTTACCTTTTCAAGACCTACAAATAATTTTTATAGATTCCAATATTTGATGTATGTGTGAACCACAATGCAAAAAAAGTGTTAACCCTGGTATTAACTTTTTCACGAGGTCAACATAGTGCCATTCACTCTAATTTTTAGCTTAAAGTTAATTAACTTCAAAAAGACTTCATAATTGAACTCCAAAATAGGTCCACTACTTTTCTTCTTTTCTCAACTTATAAATAATTTTTACACATTCCAATATTTCTTGTATGTGTGAACCACAATGTAAATAAGTACCAACCATGGTATTAACTTCTTTATGAAGTCAATAGAGTGGCAATTCACACTATTTGTTACCTTAAACTTCATGTACTTCAAAAGGTCTTCATAATTGAACCCCAAAATAGGTGCACTACTTCTTCTCTTTTTGTCAACTTACAAATAATTTTTATACATTCCAGTATTTGATGTATGTGTGAACCACAATGCAAATAAGTGCTAACCCTGGTATGTCACATGTAGTTGTCTAATTAATTCATGAACCCAAGTCATAAAAGTGCCACTTCTGAAATTATCCAATAAAGAAATATTGATGTGAAAATCATTTGTCTTGGGTTAGTAGTTATTCACTCACGAGTTGTCACGTACTGTGGGGATGGATTAATATTTTCATATGGATTAAACTTAGTTAAATGAATCCCTTCAATGAGCACCATATACTCCCCACTGGTAATGATGGCAATGAACAACAAAAAAGGTTTCATAGAACCATTCACACAAGTTCAAAACCAATAACACGGGTTAGCACTTATGTAGGCATGGGTAAGCAAAAACAGTTCAGACTATAATTAAACAATAAATAATGGAACCTTTTTTATTCAAAAGACAAAAATGGATCTTGGACTCTCTTTAAAAAATTGGAGAAGGAAGATATAATGTTATGACATGAACTCAAGGCATCACAATGTCATTTCTCAAGTTATTCAAGCATGACAAATTCATGTGCAAACCATTTGACTTGGCTTAGCAGTTATTATTTGATGACTCAACAAGTACTTAGGTCCTTCTGTTCATAATGGATAACTAAAGTACTAGGTATAATTAAACTACGTAAATAATTGTCTACATAGGTGAAAAATGGAGTTCATATGACTTGACTCCTGAAATATTTCTTTGGTTCATCCTTCATCGGTAATACAAATTACTACTTTGGGATTGCTCAATCATCATTTGTTTGAATTCTACCATCGATTTTCGTAGTTCCATAATTTATGCTTCAAGTTCTTGAATTGTTTATCTTAACTATTGTTCATGTTCTTCGTCCTCCTGAAATCTTGTACCATATTTTTGAAAAGCTTCCTTCATAAAGGATTGTGAAAGCTCAAACTTCGACATAGCAAAATCAATAACAACCTGGAACATTTGCCGAAAACCAATGTATAAATTCAGATAGAACTTGTATAACCAACACAAACACAATCCCAAAATCTTATCTAATCAAACATACCATGTTGTTATTCAAAGCACTCTTAATATTGTCGTTTGATACTTTCATATCCATCTAGTGCAATATTCGGGGGAACTTTGTGGTTGATTTTCCAAACTTAGATTTTGGGATAAAAAATGCTCTAATGACCATAATTGGAACAAGTACACAGAAAGACATGTCCTCAATAATGTCAATTTAATTGAAAAACATCATACATTAATTCAAAGGGATTTAACAAGAAATACATGTAACAAATACACCTAACCAACAATTAGCAAACTAAGAAGTGTCCTAGAAATTTTTATAGATCCTTTCAACATATTGAACCATCCAAATGATGTTCCTTCAAGAAGAGATTTTTGTTTTGTAGTTAACTTGTTATTTAATAAACCAATGTACTTGGTTCGACAACAATACCTAAAAGTCTACAAAAATTTATCAATAAAACTAACCACTTCACTTTTTTTTAAGTAAACAAAAAATTATAATTAATCAGAACATACCTTCCTTTGAGCTTGTTTGTCACCACCGCAATCATTGTCTTCACTATAATAAACCATTATAGTATACCTTACTCAAAAACTGATGTAAGCTATTGTCACCATAATTCATGAAAACAATTATTTGTAGTCCAGATAGCCAACATAATAAGGTTGCTATATTGTGCATTTCAATCACATAAATGAGGTTTATGACATCAAGAACCTAAATGTAAAAAAAAAATATGTATATGGTATGAATTGTATTTGTCATATAATTGTACTATAAATAAAAGACACCCAATAAATTCACTAGTCATTAAGAACATTATAGGGTATAACATTTTACTGAATAACCCAAGCAAACAATATGAAACATGGTAAACATAACAACAACATGGATTCACAATGTGCAAATATTATACTATGGGTTAACACTTCTTAAGTAATTACTTGATAAGCCAACCAATCAAAGTCATCCTTGCTTATCTTTTTAAGTAAAAATAAAATCTGATGTGCAAATAGTATACCATTAGAATTCGCAGTTATGAACTCTTAACATTTGAAATCACACCTACACAACTTTAACCATGGCTTCAAAATTCTAAATTCTTAAGTAACCTCATTTTTGGATTTTGAAATTACATGTACTCTAACACAACCAATGTAACATGCTTATCAACAACACAACCAATGACTACAACCAAATTGTAAGGCCCAGGAAATTCATATAAATAATAACTAATAAAGTACAAGTAATTGTGGGTTGAGAATAACCTAAGAGAATTTCTTAACAAGTATTAGACAAGAAATAGTATTAGCTCAAGTGGTTGAGAGTACTTAGTTGTGTAGAGAGGACTTGGGTTCGAGTCTTGTATGTGCCAGTAGTGTGATATTTTAATTGTGTTTTATTTTACCAATATATTGAATGCGGAAGCATGGTTTAAGCTTATATATATGTGTGAATCAACATGAATCATGTGATAGTTTGTTGGGGAAATCAGAAAAGTAGTAGTCCAGAGGGAATTGCATTTATATTGAAAACTTGAGGCTGCTATGAGCGGGGAGGTTCATAGTAAATATTGGCTAAGATAGATCGGGTTTGGGTTAATTTTTATTATTTTATTGATTGTATTATTTTTCTTTCTCAGCTCACCCTTTCTGTTTGTGTTTGGCGATGATCGTGTGACTTGTCACGCGGGAGCATATATGAATCCAGGTGAAAACGCCGATGCATAGTGATAGAGCGGGGCAGACGATAGGGGATTTTTCTCTATGTTTTATTTTCATGCATTTTGTAATAAATTTTATGATGCTTTTTCTCTATTATGAACATGTAATAAAGATGGAGTAGTGTGATTAAACTATAGCGAGATAAGTTTTAAATTTTCCCGCGCTTGGGAACTTTATATAATGTCTTAATTCCAAAAGAAATTTTATGATATATGCTTTATCTAGTAATATCCATATAGGGTGTTACATTTGGTATCAGAGCATATGATTTCAAAATGATTTTTGGGCCTTGGGAAGTGAGCTTATCGCGATTGTGAGATTAGTATAAATTGATTGAATTGTAGAGTTCTTGAATTTGTGTTATTGTGTGGTGTGTATTGTTGATGAATTTTCTAAAGATAAATTGTAACGGTGTATGATACCCTATGTTCCAGAATTAGAAAATGACTGGCGGAAGAGGTAGAAGAATTGGTGCCAATAACTCAACTGATGAAATTGCACATGCAATTCACCGATTGGTCGACGCTATGCAACCACAACAGGTGGTGCTACCACAACCTGCGCCACGACCAGTCACCATGGATGATTTCATGAGGCACAAACCAGCCAAGTTCAATGGCAAGGCCATTCCTGATGACGCAGATGCGTGGATCAGGGAGTGCGAGAAGATATTGCATATACTAGCTTGCTCGGATGAACAGAAACTGGCATATGCTACTTTTCTCTTGGTGAGTGATGCGGAATACTAGTGGGTTGGAATGCAACAACAAATGCAGACCAGGGAGGAAGAGGTGAGTTGGGAAAACTTCAAGAAGAAGTTCCTAGAAAAGTATTTTCTGGATAACGCTAAGCATGGGAGGGAGGCTGAATTTCTGACTCTACAACAGGGTAATATGACCGTATAGGCATATGTTAATCGATTCGAGTATCTGGCGAGGTTTTATACGCAAAATATCACAAAAGAATGGCGTTGTCGAAAGAGAGGTTTGCGACATGAGCTGCTCAAAGTTCTGGTACCACTCAAGATCCGAGAGTTTCCCTTATTGGTGGAGCAGGCGAGAAGTGTGGAGTAGTTAGAGATGGGGCCTAGTCGAGTAGTCAAGCCACAGAGGAATATTGTAGAGGCTAGACATCAGAAGAAGCCTTACAACCGACCACAGACCTTGTCACAAGGGTTAAAGTGTTTCCAATGTGGGGGAGAACATTTGAAGAGAGGCTGCCCCAGACTTACTAGAAATGTAGGGGCTAGTGTCGGCGACCGAAAATGCTTTGTATGTGATCAAATCGGCCATTTTGCTGATAAGTGTCCCAATAAGAAGACAGTTGCAAAGCCACGACCACAGTTGCCTTCAATAGAAAGGCCTAGAGTTGCAGGAAGGGTATTCGCCCTAACCAGTACAAAGGCAAATCGATTAGGTAACCTTATACAAGATATATGTGTAATGTTGGGTCAGAATGTGTGGGTGCTTTTTGATTCGGGAGCCTCGCACTCTTTTATTTCTAATGCTTGTGTGGGGAGGTTAAGATTGGAGGTTTGTAATTTGGGGTGCGAGCTAGTAGTCTCGACACTAGCGTTTGGGAAAGTTACAACCAATTCTAGTTGTCATGGATGCTCGATCAAAGTGGCGGGTCGTAGGTTCAAGGTGAACCTCATCTGCTTGTCGTTGGAGGGTTTGGATATGATATTGGGGATGGACTAGATGTCTAACAACCATGTGGTAATTGATTGTGGACGGCGCTGATTGGTATTCCCAGAAACTGAAGGAGTTAAATTGATTTCAACTCAAGAAGTCATGAAGGAACTAAGGGAAGGAGCTACTTGTTGTTAGGAACAAGGCAATAAAGGAAAGAATAAAGGAGAGAGAAATAGACACAGAGAATTTAACGTGGTTCGGCGTACAATGTGTATGCCTACATCCACGACTACACTAGGAAGTATTTGTATTTCTGGTGTATCTTAAAGTTTTACATAGAGTCTCTTATATAGTAAAATAGAGAACCACATCTCACTATTCTAAGCGATGTGGGACTAAATCAAGCACC
>Ga0214544_1004120_pt1:0-5000 | contig 29400 bp, 7 predicted proteins | sample CNSS3metaG_FD_160074 | JGI IMG/M metagenome (GOLD analysis project Ga0214544, IMG submission 160074) | Root nodule microbial communities from cowpea collected in UCLA plant growth center, Los Angeles, California, USA - CNSS3 | ecosystem: Host-associated > Plants > Roots > Nodule | place...
ATATATATATATATATATATATATATATATATATATATATATCCTTGTATTTGAGCATAAGTTTTGCTTTCAATTTTTCAATCTTTTATGATAATTAGCCTTTTTCAACTCACATTTTCTTCTTCTTTGGTATGCATAATTGATGTCAATATGAATATGTTTAAAGGGGTTTACCTTTCTCAAGACTTATTATTGTAATAGTGTTTGTAACAATCCAAAATAGCATACAAATATTATCAAAAGGATTATTGCATAATTTTAATCAAAAACTTATAGATAGGTTGTATAGTATAATCATGTACAGTCATCCAATTTGAAAAGAGTACTTAAAAAATATTTCAAAAGAGATGAAGGATTTGACTAGTATATAATTGTTATATCCCTATATACTATATTTGTACAAGTTCCCCTTGGCAGCCTCAATGTTGCTCCTTTCCACTACCTGCGTTATCCTTTGCTCTCATGAAATACACGGTCATAGCAGACGGATACCAACATGACAACATAAACACATAGGGTAAGGTAAAATAATTTAAAATATACTTACTAATCTAAAATATTAAGTTTTTCAATCCTATACCTTATTTCCAATTCACTTATCACATTCAATAATTACAATTAAAAGAATGTCACATTCTCAAAGACCTTCATGGAACTTCCACACAAAAAACATACATCTGACACGACCTCCGAAGGACCTAGTATATTCAGTAGAATCTAAGACCATGCACCAGTTATACTCATTCCTATCTCTCAAAGGTTATAACTATATCATGGTAGGGCCACGTCCCCTTCCAAGGAGTATGAGAAGGTAAATCCACATATGTAAATTGGATTCTTGTTGCCAAATGTACAAATGAGGATTTCCTTCAATTCTTGCCCTAAATATCTTCCTCTACATGAGTCCAATATTTAATCAAATTAGGATAATTTTACTTCAACTCTATCGTCAATACAATTCCTACTTCATCAAACATAGTAGCATTCTCACCTTAGGAATCATTGCCCTCTCATTCCACATCATACATATAAAACCAAAGTGAAGTACACCTAAATCAAAGTATTTATAACATTCACACATTTCATAATTCTTTCTTTTTACATATAATTCATCCATTTTCTTCTAATAACCACATGAAAGAGATAAAAATGAAGTTGGATATATAAAAGATTGTAATGCCCAATGAACCCTTCCCACCGTCAAGCACCAAAAGCACTTGGAACTTGTGGACTTAAAATCCTAAGAGGCGTTCAATAGTAAGCTCCCAGTGCTCAATTCCAAAACCTTATGAGGCTCACAATCAAGTGAGTGCCCATCATTCGCAATGTGGTGCCCAACGACCTAGACCACTAGAGCTCACTATCTAGGGAGTGCCCAACATTTTTGGAGTGGCACCTAGTGCTACCTCTACTACAACTCGCTAACTTTGAATTTAATTTGGCACCCAACTATAGCGCTACAACATAAAACAATTCTTGATTTCTCTAAACTAGGTTATCCAATTTGCCTATCTAAATGATTTCATCTTTCCTTTTGCAGGAAATGACATGTTATAGTTTAAAACTAATTATCAGACAAAGAAAATTGAATTTCCTATTATAGCCAAATCCATTTCACAATTTCACCACTTTAACTTGTTATCTACCCATCAATTCAACATTCAATCAACAATCTACCAATTCAATTTACATGCAAATTTATAACTTCACATATCATAGTTCACTATTCAAACAAGATTAAATCAGCAATAGATACTAGTTTCCCTTACCTAGTATAGAAAAACCCTTGACTATAGGTTATTCGTAAAGTTCTAGTTCTCACAAGATGCTTTAACTACCTACATAGATATCAAGTTATAAATCTAAGCATATTATAACGATCACAATTAAAGAGATACACACTTTGAATTATGTTGAATCACATGCATGGGTAATTGAATCACATGTACCTAAAAATGATAAACTAACTCAAAAATAGAGCAAAAAGTGATATTATTCTATTTAAGATTCTCTCTTCGTCGTGAATCAATTGGTAATCTTTGATTATCAAATAGATAAAAGATGGTCTCAAATAGATAGAGAGAAGATAGAAGAAACTTTAGAAAAAAGTTTTTAGAAGATTATGATTTTTGTAAAATGAAATTCAATTAAAATAAGATTTATTTATAGTTGAATTTTTATAAATAAGCAAATTTAAAATCAATATTACTTGTTTAGGTTCTACTGTATTATTCTATAAAAAAAGTTATATTAACTTAATATTTGAAAACTGATACCAAAATAAAAATATTAAAAATTATAAAATAAAAGTAAAACAATATCAAAATAAAACTATTAAACCGTTTCTAAATATAACAAATAACATATTTTGTTGTAGAACTATGGATGTCGTGTTTGGAAGAGTGTTACCACAACAACACATCCGTCATAAAAAAATCATGTCACTTGGTCCTTGTGATGCCGAAACTTATTCTAATTACTTCCAATAAATGCGGAGAGAGACAGTATTGAAATACTTTACAACATTAGTTTCCAACGCGTGCCAAGGTTTTGATTATTTTTGGAGTGCAATTTGCAAATTGAGTGATGAGATGTGATTTTCAAATCTTTTCTTCAATACATCAATTAATGATAATTTAATTTTAGTTGTATGATTAAATATAAATTAATAATTAGATTTAAGTATAATTGAATTCTTTATTATTGTTACATACTGGTTTAAATTCATTTTTAATATGATAGTTCCACAATTGTATGTATTAAATTTACTCTTCACATTTTAAAGATTTAACTATTTTGATCGATTATTAGTTAACTGTTAATTTTTTTTATTAAACTACTAATTTGACATTTAAACGATTACTTAACATTAATTATTGATATTATAAATAATGTGACTATAAAATGTGTAGAGGTAAATATTGTGCAATTGGTAAATACGAAAGTTACATAATACTGGAATCTTTTAAATAAAAAAATTGCATTTTTTTAAAATTTTGTTAATTTATTTGTTTTTAATTTTTTTTCTAAATTATCCAATTTTTTAAAATTAAAAGAACGTTATGAATGAATAAATAATGACAAATTTTAAAAAGAACATAAAAATTGTTGGGTATTGGGCTCCTTTCCTATGTGGAGAAAAGGTCCAAAACTTGAGAAGCCCATGTCTCATTTAACTTAGTGGAGAAGAGACTATAAAATAAAGAGAGATAGAACAATAGAGTCAGAATACACTGAAAACCTTAACACATAGAGGGAGAGGTAGAGGGAAAATTCTGTTCACATTTTTCACAGAGCTGTCATAGTAGAATCGGCGCTGCGGATTCGTTCACCGTTGGATCGGGCTGAAATTTTTACAGCAGGTTCGGAACTCATTGCTCTTCATTCTGACTGGTCAGATCTTTGATACGTGGTCTGAGTTGGGAGATATTAATTTCTAGTGGAGCTATTTCTTTGGTCTGGACGACTCGTGGTTTTTACCCTTGATTTGAGGGGTTTTCCACGTTAAAAGTCTTGGTGCCTTTATTTGTGCTTTTGGTGATTTATTATTGCTGCTCTTTGATTATTTCTCCTCATAGATTCTTGCAATTTAGGGGAAATTATATCCGCTGCATTCTCTGGTATATTGTTTGTTGTTGTTTTCCCCATCTTGTACCAATGTGGTTGAAGGGACTCACCCTTGAGGGAGAGATTGTTAGGAATCCAAGTGTGATTTTAAGTTCCACATTGGCTAGAAATGAGAAAGTGGAGCACTATATAAGAATAAAGACCCATAAACCCATTGCCTTAAGGTTTTGGGTTGAGAGTGGTGTCAGTGTCTTATGTGGTTAGGCTCAGATCTCATTGGTGTTGTATCTCCCCAGTGATACCCCCTCCTCTTAAACCTAACAAGTGGTATCAGAGCCGATGGTTAAAATCGGCTCAGACGAGTGCAGTATGGTCCTAGTATCGAAAGTCTTCCTGGCAAGGGTTTCAGGTAAGCGTGTCCCGTTAAGAAGAACGGCGGTACAGTAAAGGAGTACTCGTGGTTGGGAATGCTTCCGCTAGAGGAGGAGTGTACCAATGTGGTTGAAGGGACTCACCCTTGAGGGGGAGATTGTTAGGAATCCAAGTGTGATTCTAAGTTCCACATTGGTTAGAAATGAGAAAGTGGAGCACTATATAAGAATAAAGACCCATAAACCCATTGCCTTAAGGTTTTGGGTTGAGAGTGGTGTCAGTGTCTTATGTGGTTAGGCTCAGATCTCATTGGTGTTGTATCTCCCCAATAATACCCCATCCTCTTAAACCTAACAAAAACAAACAAATGGAAAAAAGGGAGAAGGAAAAGAACACTTTGATAAAAAAGATAAATTGAGAGAAAAGAAACAATACATGTATTCTTGGGACGTGTTAATACTCAATTTTGTTTGGAAAAAAAATATATAGAATTTTAGGAAGAAGAACATATAGAAATATCCTACTTAATCGTGACTTTACTTTCAAATCACTTACTTAACCACAATGTATTAACACTTTTGTTCTGGTAAAGGTGTGGATGAATCTTAAATTAAAGACAAAAAGTAAAAAATATTTCAACTTTTGCAAATAACACTTAAGCCAAAATAGTTATTCCCTTTGATCGTAGGAGTGACATTCTTATTTATAGGCAAATCGGTTACAATTTTCAAATATATACATAATCACATATAAATAATCTAATTAAAAGATAATAAATTGTAAATAATGATAATATCCCCTAATCTGACTTATATTTGCCAAATATGGGAGAGATAACACTTTATTAAGATTTTCCTATATTCCCTCGTATCTCGTCATTCTAAAATGTTCTTCGGCCTTCTGGAAACATCTTTATATATCTTAGATTCATCACTTGGCTTCTTACAGTGATTTCAGCTTTGTGGCGACATCCTTATAACCTTCACTATTAAGTGAACTTTAAGTATAATCACGGCTTTATTGTGACATTCCTCGTAACATTCACTATAAAGTGGTGTTTA
>Ga0214544_1004120_pt1:10000-29400 | contig 29400 bp, 7 predicted proteins | sample CNSS3metaG_FD_160074 | JGI IMG/M metagenome (GOLD analysis project Ga0214544, IMG submission 160074) | Root nodule microbial communities from cowpea collected in UCLA plant growth center, Los Angeles, California, USA - CNSS3 | ecosystem: Host-associated > Plants > Roots > Nodule...
TTTTTTGTTGAGTGACAATTATGTTCGCCCAACAACCGGGCACTAGGAGAAAATCCCTCAAAAGTTGGCCTAGCGTGTGTTTCACTTGCTCAACAAATAAAATCACAAGAAGCAAATTTCCCAAATTCGTCCAGCGAGCCTTATCTCGCCCGACGAATGAAACGCTCCTACTTCTTTGACTTTCATTAAAAACACTCTCACTTTGCGAGCATATCTCACTCCCCCGACGAGTAAGGCCTTCCCTAATTTCATAAATTATGCTCTCGCTCATCGAGTGAATCACTTGTTCAACGAGTTTGCATAATTCAAGACTCGTGTAACAGATATATTAGTATGTTCAAATAACTATAAAAGGTAATTTTCTTCTTATCACAAGCCAAAACATATCAATATCAGTTCAAAATGGTAATTTGGAGGCTAATTGATTCTAACTAATATAATTTTACTCATACATATCATCAATTACAATTATAGATCTTTAACCTCAGTTGTCAACAAGAAATCTCATTATTCATAATTATCACTCATAGGCAAAACAATCATCACATACAATTCAACTATAGAGGTAGACCACAAAATATCTTCTTTCTCCTGTATAAAGGAAGAAAAATTTGCACCAGGAAAACTTAGATCAATCATCTTATCATACCCCAACAATTCTAATTGAATAGAGATTCACCATCTGGAGCTCTTAAATAACACATGCAACTCAAAAAAACCATACATGTAACCAAAATTTCTAAACAACTATAAAGAGAGAAAAAGTATGAGCTTACTTGGGTTAAAATAATATAAAAGTATTACAAGAATGAAAGCATTTACTTCTTAGATAAATAATAGTTTTTATACAATAAAACTCAATTTAACTTATTTCTATTTATACTAAAGTTTTTTTTAATGAATAAAAAATTTGAATATTACTCATAAAAATTATTTCTCATCTATAACATATTTTAGAGAAAAACCTTTTCCAGAAGATATTATGCATGAAGTTGGGGTCAAATTTTGATATATGTTTTTTTTATTGTGTAAGGTGTTTTTTTTATATTACTAACAAAAGAAAAAAGAAAAAGCTGCATGGTACAAATTTTTTTATTAGAAATACGTTAAACTAATTATACGAACTAATAATTAACAAATTGAACAATTGATAACGTTAGAAAGTATAAAAAATAATTGTAGACGTTAGACTTCTTCAAACTGTAATCTTTTAATAATCTTTTTCAAACAGAAACTTCTATTTTTATTTATTCATTCACTGAAGTTATATTTTTAAACTCACTTAAATTTACAATTTAATAAACAAGTGGGATTTATGGCATAAATATTATAGAAAAATTACTAAAAATTAAATTAAATCATAAATGATAATTCACAAAGTAATTCCCGTTTTATAATCATCATAATTTAAATATTTTTTAAATATTTAATAAAATGTACCAATATTTTGTATCTAACTTTTTAGTACTTTTATTGGTTTAAATCAACGAATACATTAATGTACTAAAAAGAGAGTAACTTGTTTAATATATTTAAAATCTTATAATATTAAATAATTTTAAAATTTTTCATAATTTTAAACTATAGCAACTGTTTTAAAGTATAAAAAAACTAGAACAATTATTTTAAAGTGGGGGAAATAATTGATAACATATGTAACATTAATTTTAACATGATTTTGAATTTAAATATAAGATTGTGGTAGTTTCTTAATAAAGTTTTTAATTAAAAAAATACTCTAACAAGTTTAAAATTCTCTTAACATTAGAGAAATCTAATAAAGATCGAGGTAATCCACATCAATTATTAATCTTTGTTCCAACAGTATCTTTCTCTTTAAAAGAACTTCATTAGAAAAAAATAAAAGAAATCCGTCAGACTAACAAGAGTCAATTTTTTTATAAAATCTGAAAATGATTCTGATAAGAATTTAAATAAAATAAAACAAAAGATAAAAAAAAAACTATTTTTTTCATAATTTTTTAATTTTAATTTATTTAAAATTTATCTTAAAATAGAACTCAAATCTTACTTTTTATAAAATCTATTTGAAATGTCTTGTGAAAATGAAAAGGTTGTAATTGGAAAGAGACATTTTACTAAATTGATTAGTCAAAATTAAAAGAAAAATAGTTATGAAAAAGTGAGTTGAAAGATTAATAATAACGGAAAAAGAAAGACATAAATAGAGTATTTGTTTGGTGGAGGGTATTATTGGATTTGACATTCAATTAATTTAACATCTAATAATCTTTTCATAAATTTTGATCCAATCAACAATTTCATTCCATTCCCATTTCACAAATTTAGTATTAACAACAATTTAGTAACATGATCTTGTTTGAATAAAACTGGTTTAGGTAAGAGTGATCCAAAATTGCATTAAGAACATTGAAATGAAAAAAAAAAAGTTTTTTTTAAAGGAAAAAAAAGTTTAATTGTGATGGTGGTAATTGATTTTGAATTATTATTTGGGTTGGGTGCCATAAAGGGCAATTAAACATTGTAATGAAGATGGTTCAACCATAAAAGCACCCATGTGTGGAACAATTTCTTTGTTTATGAAATTAATTATAATTATAAAAATGCTCTCATTGTCATTAATATTTTAAAAAATGATCTAAAAAATAAAATTAAAATCATATAGATTGCAGGGGTCCACTTAGTATTGTTTTTTTCTAGGTCTGGTTGTAATTTGATGTGGCCACAGGGGCATTTCCATAAATAAAAAAACTTCTGAAATAACCTAATTTTTCCCAGAGTTTCGAGGGGTCCACTTCTTGTCTGCTGCTGTATTAGCCAATTGAAAACAGTGATTATAAATGGCAGTTTATTCAACTCTGTACTCTTAGGATAGAAAATAATTTAATGCTACTAATAAATTAATTAATTAATCCTAATAGAGCATTAACAATCAGTTTAGAAAATAAAAAATAAAAGGTTAGATTTGTCAAGCTTTTATTATTGTTAGAGTCGGATACACATGTTTACAATATCTTGTTATCATAGTTATGTTGACTTCCTTGAATTTAGCTTTGTTTATATAAAACATGGTAGAAAAATAAGGAAGTAAAAGAAAAAAGAGAGAAAGAAAGGAATAGAGTAAAAAAATGAGATTATTTGGATTAAGAAGAAAGTTCATGAGAAAAAAAAATTGAGGGTGATTTAATTATTATCTACTATAATATATAAAAAGAAGATATTAGAAAATTTATTTTATAATTTATTTAATTTATTGACAAGTGTTTTAAAACTTAGTTTTTTAATCATTTGATATTTTTTATTTTTTTTATTTATATTCATTTATATTTATTTTGCTGTCATATATCCATAGAAGTTATTTTACTTTTTATTTATTTATTTAATTTAATTTATTTATATTTATTTTTCTGCCAAATGTGTATAAAACTTATTTTACCTTTTTATCCATTTATTTTATTTTTAAACTAATTTGCTATACTATTTTTTTATTCTTAATTTTATTCTTTTATAACTTTTAATTAATTGGTCATTTAATAAATTATTAAAGAATATCTTATATTTAAATTAGAATATTTTTATACTAACTTTTTCCATTTTCCATTTTATTTTTTTATCATTTACATTGCCATATGAATAATTGTTTCTCTAAAATATTATTTTACTCTTTTATACATTTGATTTTTTTAAAACTGATTTACAATAAAAATAACAATACATTTCAACTCTATTATTTAATATCTAATAACTTATTATTTTAGTTTCTAAATAGATGAGTTTATTAATATACATTAGATAAGTCTATTCATACACAAATTAGACAAGTCTATTAATACAATACAAGTTTCTTCATTTACTAATTAGATGAGTCTTACAAAACACTTTACACATATCTGAACAAACACCAATTAGATAACTTTGTATATAACCAAATTAAATGAGTTTAACAAAAATCATTAGATGAGTTATTTCATACATTCCATACAAGTCTGTCCACACACTAGTTAGATGAGTCTATCAACAAAAATTAAACCAGTTTGTCCATACACTGATTAGACAAGTCTATCAACAAACACTAGACCAGTTTGTCCATACATTGATAAGATAAGTTTAGAAAAATACATTAGATGAGCCTTTTCATACACAAATTAGACAAGTCTATTAATACACATTAGACAAGTTTGTTCGTTCAATGATTAGACAAGTCTACACATTATACGAGTGTGTCCATATACTTATGAAACAAGTATAGCAATACATATTAGAAAATTTTGTCGATGAATTGATTAGACGATTTTAAGAATACACATTAAACAAGTTTTTCCATATACTTCTTAGACGAGTATATAACAAAAAATATTACACGAGTTTAACAATATACATTATATGAAACTGTAGATACACTAATTAGAAGAGTATAACAAAAAGATATTTAATGAGTCATTTCATACATTGATCAGATAAGTTTATGAATACTTTGTTTAGATGACTTGTCGATGAATTGGTCAGACCAGTCGAGAGTAATATACATTAGATAAATCATTCATATATTGATTATATGAGTATAACATTATACATTAGAGAAACTTTTTCATAACAAATTTGATGAGTCTATTAATATACATTAGACAAATATGTTTATTCACCAATTAGATGAATCTTGCAGTATAGACGAGACTGTTCATACTCTAATTAGACGAGTTTAGTAATACACATTAGATGAGTCTATCCATGCATTAATTAGACAAGTGTTTTGTGTATAAAAAATAAAACAAGTCATTTCATGCATTAATTAACGAGTTTAAGAATACGCATTAGGTGAGTCTCTCCATACACTGATTAAACGAGTCTTGTGACATACATTAGATGACTTTTTCCATACACGGATTAAATGAGTCTAGTAATATACATTAAACGAGTTTATGTATACACATATTATACAAGTTTATTAATACATATTAGACAACTTTATCCATTCTTTGATTAGACGTGTCTTGCAATACACATTAAATGAGTTTTTCCATACACATTAGATGAATGTAGCAATACACATTAGATGAGCGTGTCCATATACTGATTAAACGAGTCTAACATCAGATATTAGATGAATTTGTCGATGCACTGATTAACATCAGATAAAATTTTGCTTGTTTGACCATGTTTGCTTAATATCAATATGTATGAACTCTAGAGATAGAATCATTCTATTTTTGGATTTGTTACATATATTAGTAAAAAATTAAATTTATTTATTATTTTAGTATTTTTCTTTTATTATAATGTAGAACATATATTAAAAAACTTAATAATATAATTATTACTAAAAGTAATTTATACATCCTATTATATTTTTCATTTAATTGATTATATTATCAATAGTTTATTATTATTTAATATATAGTATATTTTTCTTATGATTTTGTCACTAGTAGAGTTAGTGTAAAAGAGTGATATTCTCAACTTAGTTAAGCTTATATTAAATTTTTATTTTCTTTGGATACTTTTCTCAAGGTCTTTAAATTGAGTAGTTATATTGCTTTAGATAGGAATTACTTAACAAGAAATTATAGGTAAGGATAATTATTTATGTTTTGGATAGAAACCTTAGGATATATGATTTGGATTTAAAGGTGACTTGTTCATAAGGTTTTGATTTTTATGCAAAGATTATGTTTTGGTTTGAAAACAATTTAAATATTTAAAATTGAGTGAGAATATTATTTGAGTTTTTAATCATAGAGGATTTTTTTTTTAAATGTTTTGAATTTGATACTTTTGTTGAGATGTTGGTATATTGGCTAGATTATGCATGTTAAAGTATATAGTTTCTTCAAATGAGTTTTGAATACGGTATGGATGAGTAAAGTTAGTTTCCTATAGTTTTTCCTAAATTAATTTGAGTTTGATGTGGATATATATATATATATATATATATATATATATATATTTAATTTGAATGAACAAATTATGTTTGTATTGATAACTTTGAGTTTGTTTGAAAGTTGTATTTGTTAAAGTAATTTTGAAGAAAAAAAATTTGAAAATAGATTTGGCTTTTCTCAATGAAGTTGAGTTTTTGATATTTTCTCACAAACGAAGGATGTTCATTTAAGTGAAAGTAAAATAGAAACTCAACATTTGCTCTCAAGTGGATTTTCTCTCGAATGAAGAAAATTTTCTCAAGCGAAAAATATTTCGATGAAGATACTTTTTTTTCTCTTTTTATAATGTGAATCTTTAAATAAATGTAAATAGAGTATTAATATGTGTATTTAATTAGTGTTTAATTTATTTTAAATGAGTTATATTCTATGGAAATGCCTATTAATAATGATAAGCATTATGTGAATTTGGAGTCACCAATACGGGATGTTTTGTGAACCATTGTTTGAATTGTATAATAAGTAAAGACACCTATGTTGTAATAGAGATCTCTTTGCTTCACTAATAATTTAAGTCACATAGATTAAGATATCATGTGGTGCGAAATTTTGGAGAGATTTTTTGCAAATCTATCATGTGTGGATGTGTGGCTTGGGTTGGGATAAACTTATCTTGATCCATTATTTTAAGATTTGTTTGTTGATTTATGCCGCGAATTAAATCAAATTTTAGGTTTTGGTAGGACATATTGAATATGAGTCTTCTAGAAGACATTGATTGATTTTTCATTTGTTGAATGTCCTTTGAAGTATATATGCATATGTTATCTATGTGATTTTTGTATGTTTGTGATTGACATAAGTGGATTGTCTTTATTCTTTAAATTGATAATAAAAAATGTTTGGTGTATATATTGTTACATTTTTGTCTTGTGACTTTACCCAAACAAATATATACCCAAGTACAAGAGTAACATCTAAAAGAAATTAAAGTTCGTAAGTGGAGTTTCTCTACCAATCTTTGGCTCAGAACATTATTGTCGCTTCCGTAATCGTATGTAACTAAACATGGGCAGCCTTTGACTAAACACCTTATAAGTAATTTCCATTATTATTCCAATCCCATAGGCGAAGCTCTGATACCAAACGATGTAAACCCATTTACACAAGGGCTGATTTAGGATCTTTAGGGTTAGAACCTTGTAGGGAATTTGGAAAATTAGTGAGATGGTGGATTGACAAGTTGTTGAAATTCCAGGTTGGAAAATCATTAAGAATCGTTGATATCTCAAGCTATAGAACTCGAATTGATGTAATTCCAAAACGAGGGTAAAGTTCACGTTCTGAACTTTAAGTTAGACTTAAGAATCACTTAATTTGGGTGAGTAGAACGAGAGATATGGCCACAAGATAATTCTGGACAAAATTGGGTTTTCTGAATTCGAGTGAAGAAAAGGCAAAAGGTGAATATGAAACGTGGAAGGAAATAGTAATTCTTTCTAAGGTAGGCAACACATTAAGAATGGGAAAGTCTTTTGATACAACTAAAGGTTCTTGAATCACTCAAGAACTTAGGAGAATTACTCTCAATAAAATAAAAGAGATCAACTCTAATTTTTTAAATAAAACTCAACTTGTTTCATTGATAAAAAATAGTCGAGCTTATATATAAGTTTTAGCCATCTGAATTACTAAGGATTTATTAAATTAAATTACATCTCACTTAAGCTAATAATGGTCACACTTAAGCTAATAATGATCCCATTACTTAATGATTTATTTTATATGAAATTGTGGCAACCAAAAGTCTTCCAAAAGCAATAAACTCAGCCTACCACCGCTTACACAACTGGTTGTCTACATTCTTAGTATTGTAACATCTCATTCATGCACTTATTTGCAACAAAATAAAATAAAATTAGTGCAGCCAAAAACATGCTTGTTGGCCACTCTAAATCAACAAGTGTTATTACTTTTCTTGAGTTGAAATTATGACAATTGATCTTCACTAAAAACCATGTCACCTCTTTTTTCTTCTATCAGTTGGATTCACATCAGTTTTACATTCATATTCTTTCTTTCTCTCTCTCTCTCTCTCTCTCTATATATATATATATATATATATATATATTTTGTTATGTGTACATTGTATCTTGAAATTCTAAATGCTTTGTAAAGTTCCTTTCTAAATTTTTAGTAAAGTAAATAATTTTGTAAGGGCATTATCATGCAAATTATAATTATAAATAAAACGAGTAAGAATAAAAAAATAAAGAGTAGATAATTCAAATTCAAGGAAAAATAAATAAATAAATAAAATTAATGTAAAACCATAAATTAAATTTACAACATAATTTAAAGTAAAGAAAATTTGATTATAGTGGAACCTATTGCAATTTTGTATTGAAGAGCTAAGTGTAGCTCAAACTAAAGTGAACTAATATAAATTTGTGTTATTGCTTATCCTTCCTTACATTTGAATTATATGTTGTTTATCTAATATTTAAGTCAAAGAGTGGTCTTCTAATGGTAAGGAAGCCTAACATCTTTATTTTGTTCATATCCAAACCTATGTGTGATTTGTGCAATTTGATGAATTAAACGATTTCTTAGTTAAATTGTGATATGTGATGCAATGAATTATTTTGGTTGATAACTGTTGTGTGTATTTTGCTATGGTAAAATCTGATTGAGACTTTGTGATTGTTTGTCTTGGTGAGAAAATCTGAATTGTAGGTGAGATGTGATCAAATTGGTTGAATGGTACTATCTGAGGATGTTTTGAGTCAAATGTTACTTATCTAAGGATTTAAGAAGGGATGCATTGCTTAGATAGATCTTTGAAGCCATTTGATACACAACAATTGGAAATATGATATGGCATTGGACGCAACTTAAGTATCGTCGAGTGTCCTTTAACGATGAACTCCAAGGGTTTTTGGTGTTGGGTGTTACCTAAGTATTGTTGGGTACCCTCTAAATAGTGAGTTTTAGGGGTTCCTGACATTGGGTACAACCCAAACATCGTTGGACACTCACTTGGCAATGAGCTCCAAAGGTTTAGGGTGTTAAATGTTATAGGGACTATTGGGCACTCACTTGACATGAGCTCTAGTGGTCTTGGTGCTGGGCACTAGTCTGCTGGCATTGGGCGCTAGTGGGCTAACACTGAGCGCTCGTTCTTGCTTGAACACAAGAGGACTTTGTAAAAGGTTTTTAAATTGGAAATTGAGGGTGTTTTATGATTTATGAAGATTTTAATGTTTATTTGTAGTTTATATGAAAGTAATTCTAATGTGAGGTTCTTCATTATGCATGTGTTAGTTTATGTACTGAGTGAGAGTACCGATTTCAAGTCATTCTAACTTTGTTAAACTCACAAATTCATATAGAGAGATTAAAGTTTAGCTGATGAGAGTTGAAATAGGTTCTTATACTAGGATTTTGGTTTGAAAGAGAACCATATTGACGATGCTATAGAGAATTAATCATTAATGTGAGTCGGGTGAAGCCACCATAGTTATTTTTGCTCGAATCCATTACATGAAATTTCTATGATAGGTGCAAATATTAATATGTATTTGGTCCAATACATATTATTTTGAAAAGTGAATTTAAATAGTGTCAATTTCTTAACAGTTTCTTATTCTGATTAAATAATTATATTTATTAGAAAATATGAATGAATTGTTAAAATTTGTGCTAATTATAATCTTTACAATTGAAGTATACGATAGAACTTTATAAAAATAAATAAACTTATCTTTTATGTTTTGTGATCGGTTGCTTACCTATGATTGTGTTTTTAGATTAGATGTCTAAATACACTAAGACAAAGGACTAAAAAAATTTAATCCAAAATATGTGAACTAAAACCATGATTCTTATGCGCAGTGAATGAAAAATACATTTAGACAAAATTTTATTTAAATTTTCTAAATAAAAATGATACAAGTATTTATTTGATAATGTTAATATTTGATACATATTATTTGTGATCAGTTATAATGAGGCAGCATAAACATTATATTATTTAATTAGTATAATTAGTACAGTTATGTTCAAGAAATATAAGTATAATTGCTGGAAGCTTAATTACATCATTTAATTCAAAGAGAAATGCATTTATTTTCAAAGCAAAATTTATGTTAATTATAAAATGACCTTATTATTAACACTTTTGAATATTTATAAAAAAGAAAACAATATATTCTTCTTACTAAGTTATTAATGTTAACAAATTTATAATATATTAACTAATTATATTATTTAAACACTTTTCACAACAAATTTAATCACCACGAATGCATGCATGATAAATCTGTTATTATTTTTGTATTAATAACAATATGTTTTTTTAATTTTTGATAATCATGTTGTAATTATTTATTAATGAACTTTTTCGGACATTATAGTCTCACTATGATTAAATTCATTTTAACAAAAACATGATATATATATATATATAATATATATATATATATATATATATATATTTTTTTTATATAAAATTTTATAAATATTTTTTTTTCGAGTGTAACTCGGTAATTTTATATATTTTTTTTATGATAGTTTATATTAAACTTTGTTAAGATTAAATAATGAGTTATTAAATTATTGATATTTTGTTTGTTTAGAAAAAAATATATTATGTTAATTTAGGGTTATAGTCATTTAATCATTTTAGATTAATATAGAATTATTTTGTATATGTAATCTATGTTAAAAGATTTAAATACAACTATCATTTTTAAAAAATACGTTTTAATAGAAAGATATTAAATTGTATAACTTTTTAGAAAAACTCCATATGTACTTATGTATGTCTAAATGTTAAATATTAAGTATGATAGTATGATACTAATTCTGAAAATTTTTCTGTTATCTTTTAATGATAATAATAGACAGCATATGATATGTTATTTGATCATTGATATGGTTAGGAAAAAACAAGGAAGACGGAGAGAATCTAGAAATGCCCATTTGTTTGTGATAAATAAAAATATATTCTGAAAAAATCAGCCAAAAATTAATTTTTATTTTTATATAAATCTAAATGGTAAAGGAAGGTTAAGAGAGAGAAAGAGAGAGAGAGGAGTGATGAAAAAGCAGAGAATAAAAAGAGACCGGATGTTGACAAATTTCATGTCACTGTTCTTAGAAGGTCGTTTGTTTGTGTGAAGATTTCTTATCTGGGATCTCTCTCTTTAAAAATGTTTCTCTCTCTAAGAAAAAAAGGTCCATTCTTTCTTCTCCTAATTGTGTGAGTGTTCTTTGAGAGAGAAAGAGAGAGAAGGAAGAGTGGCTGGCCCAGCAGATCGAAATCTCTTCCTTTTCTTCAACCTGATGACGATCTAAGCTCCTTCAATGGTGTTGCAACAACACCCTCTTTGTTATTTTCTCTTATAATTGTTATTGGTTTGAGTTCTAGTTACCTTTTTGGGCTTCAAATAGTGGGAGACTAAGAAGGCTCTGAATTTTTTTCTCTCTCTATCTCTCTCTCTCTCTGATTGTGTTGGTGCCTTGAATGGTGGAATCTCCATGGGATTCTTGAAAGAAGGTGTTTAGAGGATGTGGGTCTGAGGTAAATTTTCTTTTACTCTCACTGATTTTTTTTTTATTAATTTATGTATTTATGTATGGGTATATATATACAATTTTTTGTTTTTTTTTTTTTTTTTGTGAATGCTGGTTTTGTTTGTTTATTTCCCGTCCTTTATTTTCTGTGATGAAAGTGGAGAATTCCTTGGATTATGTTGTTGGAGAGATTGTTACTCCAATTGACTCCGGTGCGCACATGTTTTCATTTTTAATTAGGCTTTGAATTTTGGTGATGGAAAGTTCCGATACTTAATTTTAGGCTTTCAAATGCTTCTTCAGGTTGAAAGCATCCACAGCTGTGTTGGTTTAGATAATTGCTGTAGTGGATCTGCTTACTTGAATTTTGTCATTCATTTGTCCTGTGCTTGGTCCTTCAATCTTTCTGCCTCTGAAGTTTGAATTGAAGTGAGGGACCAGTGTTCACTAAAATTTTGGGTGACTTTATGATGTGCCTTGTTTGTAATTGCTCTGGAGATTTTTCATCTACTATTTACAAAGATTTTGGAAATTTCACAGACCTGAGATGAATTGGTGAAATTTGAATGTGTTTCATGCATGTGAAAGCATTGATAAAACTGTGTTATAGAAGGTTGTCTACTTTGCCAAGATTTAGGTTTATTCACTTGTGCTTGTGCTGCTACCTTTATGCATATATTTCAGCTTTTGTTTGCTTTGTTAGGATAATCAATGAATTTGTAAATCTTTTCTACATTCCTACCAAATGTGGTTTTGTGGATTTGGTTATTACTCCCATAGAGTGATTATTACTGGCAGGGTGATGGTTGTGTTCAACTGTACTAATTGACCTATGGCATTCTTGGGCAAAGTTCTCAACAACAAAATATTCAAATACACCAAGAAAATCTAAAGGGTATTCAATATAATGAAGTGTTTCCAGATTGGGGTAAAAGAGGCCATTTTATATTGTTTGGATCGGTGGTTTAGATTGACTTCAAATTTATTATCGCATCTTTAGCGAATTGTGGGAGGTTTGCTGTTGTCGGTTTGTCGTTACAATAATAATGATCCCTACTGTAAATCTTTTGAAGTAACGGTAATGCATTTACGCATTTGGCGGTTGAACACCTTCTTTTCAAGGGAGTTGCATTCCTATCTACATCCCTTAGTATTGATAATTTGTGTTATGTTCCTTTCTTAAATTCACTTCAAATTTATTGTTGCATCTTTAACAAATGGTGGGTGGTTTGCTGGTCAATGATTGTTGTCGATTTGTCTTAACAATAATAATGATCCCTATTGTAAATCCTTTTATGTGTCAAAGCCAGCACTAGTGAAACGGTAATTCATTTACGTATTTAGTGGCGTAAAATCCTCTATTCAAGGGTGTCTCAGTTCGATCTGCAACCAAAGAATTTGTAATTTTGTGAATCTGAACTGGTTATGGTAATGTGAACTAGTAATTGTTATATCCTACAATAATTTTTAATATATTACATATTCTATATGGCTAACATGGAAATTCTTAAATGCATGTCATTCATTTCTATATTGGATGAAGTACATACACATTTTCTTGTACCATAAAAGTTGATGCATGATGTTAAAAGTAGTAGCTCTGATTCATAGTGTATTTCACAAAAATTAGCTCAAGTATCATCATGCATTTAAAGGCTTTTAGCTTTACTGACTAAAAACTTTACATTACTCGAAATAGAAAGAAATAGGTCATAATTGCAACTGGTCAAGATTTAAGATGCATGTCATAGGAATATGTACATGTGATGTGAGGGAGTGAATGGGGTTTTATAGGCGGGGTTTGAAGAATCCAATTCTTTGTTTTGACACCCTTATTTTTTGGATAAACTGAACTGAAGTGCACAAAATTCAATCTATCCAATTCTTACCATGTTCATCTTTGTGTGTTGAGAAGTTTACTAAACCATTCAAGTGCTATTCAATTTTTGTTAAAAAGAGAAAGTTTCTGGATAATCTATTTGTGAGATTCTGTGCTATCATTCCATGTTACGCCATTGAGTCTGGATTTGTGTTATTCAGTTGTTTGACTGTTTTTTATTGATGGGGTTTGTGGTAGTTGATATACACTGCAGCATCTGAAATGTTAATTTGTTCTCAAATACTTATTTGCATGTTACTGATCAATCATCAGGAATGGGAACCAAAGTTCAGAATCTTCCAGGATATTACTCAATGAGAGATCTTAATGAGGAATCCAGCAGTTGTGGCTGGCCCCTATTCTATGGGGATAAATCGCTCTCAAATGGGCAGTACTATAATAGTTATTTGCCAAGTTCTGCAACAGATGCATGTTCTGGATATGATAGGGATGCTGTGAAGCGGATGATGCTCGAGCATGAGGCCATATTTAAAAATCAGGTAGGAAACTTCTAGTTTTGAACTTTGTCTTCGTGATTGCCGCATGAAGAATTTGTATGGTGTGGATTCAGTGTGTTTTGGATCGAGTCTTGTTAGTTCAATTTTTGTTGCATTTTTTTTAATGCATCTTAGAGATCTCTGTCTTAAACTGTGTTATTTTTCAGTAGTTGCAGCAGGAGCTGATAACTCAGTAACTTATTATGTTGCAAGATTAAGTTCACTCAGTTTTAGATTTCCTGTATCATGGTTCAAGTGATGTTTTTTTAAGTATAATTTCTTTTGTATGCCATGATTATTGAACCTTTTGATATATTTAAACAATGTACTTCCAAGCAGGTATATGAACTTCACCGTTTGTACAGAATACAAAGGGATTTGATGAGTGAGGTTAAAAAGAAAGAACTAGACAGAAACCAGATACCGATTGAGGCATCGTGTTCCACAGGTCAAATGGCATCTCAATTAACAAATGATGTCGGACAAAAATGGCATATTCCTTTGGGAAATTCTAGTTGTGCTAAAACATCTGTGTCAGGAGTTGAGGGCATTCATTCTCCTTTGGATTCGATGAAAGGGATTGGCAAACAAACAAGTCCGTTTCCATCCCCAAATGGATGTAGTTCAAAAGATGTTGAGGTGCTTGAGTCCAGACCCTCGAAGGTGAGGAGAAAAATGTTTGACCTTCACCTCCCTGCTGATGAGTACATTGATACCGAGGAAAGCGAAAAGCTCAGTGATGAAAAGACGAGTGATCCATCTTTCTTTCTTCCTGATCGAAACTGTAAAAATGGGAAGGAGGGTGATGGGGAACATTTTTGTGGCAATGGTGAGAAGACCGGCAATCAAGACACTTCAAGATCTGAGCAATCTTTAAAGAGAAGAAATGGTTTGGCTGACTTAAACGAACCTCTTCAAGTGGAAGAAACGTACAATTCTCCATATGTTCTAGTTCTGGACCGTAATCCCTGTCAAGGGGAAGCTGAATGTTCTGATCTCTCTGCCGCTCCCAAACCAAAGTCAGAGTTTTTTGGTTTATCTAGGGAACAATTGCTCAACTCAAGTCATGGAACTGACAGTTGGGCTCAAAATAATGGTTATTTGGAGAACAATAGGGGTGGAAAAGGGTGGTATCAATCAGTACCTGGGGCAGGTTAGAGAATGAATTACTGTACATTATGCACTTTGTTGCCTTTCTTCTGGTTTCTTGTTTATGAACTATTTTTTAGTAGTAGGAAAGTTAAATTTTTTTTCTCTAAGTAAAATTTAAATCTGTTTCCTTTGTGTTTCTATATGTTTGGAGTACATTTGTCTTTCTTATCTGGCAACAATCACCATTGATATTTACTTCTGATTATAATTGTTCCATGACAATCATGTTGCTAATATTGACAGGGAAAGCTAATAACAGCACACAATCTGGTCCACACGTCCTCAGACTGGAGAAATCACCTTTATCTTCCCAAACAATACAAGATGCATTTAGCAAATTTCATGAACCTGCATCTGATTATATTAATGGTCGAAACAAGGCCGACATCTGGAGGGAAAAGACAGTTAGTGATTTGCATATCAGTGAAAGAAATCATGAATTCTCCATCAACAAGCATCCTGAGTCTGTGATACCATTACTTAGACCTGGTCTTTTTGGAGCTGCTCCTTCCTCTGATTTATCCAAGTCTTGGTCTCATTCAGCTTCTTCTTGGGAAATGGCCAATAGCAGCCTAAGCCAGAGGTTGATGTCAATTCAGACACCTCCATGTCATGCATCTGGTGCTTTGACTAGAATTTCCCAGTCACAAAGCAATGGGATTTTGGAAGAATGCTGGCCTCTAAATATGAATTCCAAGCCTAACACAGGTTCTCGTTGTGATGCGCCTCTACAGAATGGATTTTTCCCTGGGTCTTCATCTGGCTCAAAGGAACCATCAATGAACATCTCTTCTATTAGCTACGACTATCTCAATCATAAAAATGACTTTAAGATAATCCCCGATCACTTTATCAACAATGTTCCATCCAAATCCTGTAAGGGTTCAGATTCAAATTGTAATAACATGAAGTCTGGAAAAGATATTGACTTGAATGTTCTGCTTCCGAATGGTTCATCCAACAACTTTGTTCCCCAGTCAAGCATTGTTGGGATGATGGATGGAGAACAGAAGAATGAGGAGTGTCATGTTGCGTTACCCTGGCTTAGAGGAAAGACAACATGTAAGAATGGAGTACAAAACTCTGCAGGAGAGTCAGGTTTATTCCATGCTGCCTCATTGTCCAAAAAAGATGACATTGAGGTGAGGATGACAGAGGTGTATGAAAGCTCTAGGGATAAGAAAATTCTTGGTGTTCCCATATTTGAGATGCCTCGTATTTCTGCCAAGGAGTTGTCCTCAATCACTTCACAGTCTGTATCAAATCATAATCCATCTGAAGTAAAAGCAGTGGAAAATAAGAAAAAACAGATATTTGATATCAACTTGCCTTGTGATGCTGCTGCTGTTGAGTTGGACAAAGAAGCATTCACTGAAACTGCTGCTAGCAAGACAAGATCTCCTACAAAAGCAGACTCTAGAAATCAAATTGACCTGAACTTGAGTATGAGTGAGGATGAAGGATCTTTCACAACCATACCAAGTGACAATGTAAAAATAAAGGCAGATATAGATTTGGAAGCCCCTGTTGTTCTTGAGACAGAGGAGGATGTTCTTTCCGCAGAAAAACCACTTGAAACTTCTCTACAGTCATCGCAAGTCCTAAAACATTCAGTTGAACAGTCAAAGGATAATGAACTTATTACAAATGCAGCAGAGGCAATTGTTGTCCTGTCAACTCTTTCCTTTGATGAAGTGGATGGTGTGACCAGTGAAAGTTTATCAGAAGGTCCAAAGGTGGACATGCTAAATTGGTTTGCGGACATAGTTTCCTCATGCAAAGATAATATAGAGGGAAATTGTGATGTTTCAAGGGAAAAAGATGCTGAGGACAACGAGCAGCGTTCATCTGGAGGATTGGATTACTTTGAGGCAATGACATTGAACTTGCCATACACCAAGGAAGAAGACTACATGCCCAAGCCTCTTGTTCCTGAAAACTTCAAAGTGGAAGAAACAACTACTTTGTTACCAACTCGGACACGAAAGGGGCCAGCAAGGAGAGGGCGGCAGCGAAGGGACTTCCAAAGGGACATTCTTCCAGGCCTTGCATCTTTATCAAGGCATGAAGTAACAGAAGATCTTCAGACATTTGGTGGGATCATGAGGGGAACAGGTTATTCATGGAATTCCGGATTAACTAGGAGAAGCTCATCAAGGAATGGTGGTGGCCGGGGGAGGCGGCGGACACAGGTTGCCCCCTCTCCCCCTACACCGGTGGCAACAAATGAGACTAGCACCCCACTGATTCAGCAGCTTAATAACATTGAAATTGGATTGGAGGATAGAAACTTAACAGGTTGGGGCAAGACAACAAGGAGGCCCCGCCGACAGAGGTGCCCGGCCGGTAACCCTCCATTGATCCAGTTAACCTAATCACTACTAAGAGGCTTAACTTTTAGATGACAGTTTATAGAGGTAAGCAGTGCCGGTTTTTATATTAATGGAACACATGATGTTTCTCAGGCATGAGGATTTCTCTTGTAAATTTCTTCAACCCGTATTTGGGTATATGCTTGATTCTCAGTCTTTGGGGTGGTAACAACTTGTATTATTCTTAAATAATGTTGCATGATTTCTTCTCATTTTTTCTTTATAGAACTGTTGAGATATATACAGTGTTCCTTCACTTCACTGCTCTCTCACATCCTAGGATTTTTATCAATGATTTTATGATTACAGTCTCACTCTGCATGAGTTGATCCTTCATTTTAATATAATAGGATTTATATTAGCTTACATTTCTTGATGAGTTTATTAGCTGACATCACAGGGTATTAGATTTGTTCCTTTGCTATGAATATGTATGGTCATAATGTGGTCCCAAAACACAGCTCATCTTGTTGTGTAATGATAGATTCAATAAAATGTATTTTGTTGTGTAATCTTTAATGAAATGTTTGTATGTCAAGGAACCGTAGGTATAAATTTTTCCCATTATTTTAAAATCCTTATTATTCTACCTTTCTTTTTTTCAAAAGCATGTGCAAGGTTTTCTCTTCTAGTTCTATTATGGTCCATTTGAAGCTGGTCAATGGTAGGTGGAGGAAAAAAATGATGAAGCTTGTCTCATAAATGTTGGAATCTCAGAAATATCATAGTTTGAGGAACACACGAGTAAATTATAAATTATTGGAGTATGTTGCAGTGCAATGTATCTCTCCCTCTGTGTTAATCTGAGAAGAATGCTCCCATAGTGTGATACATGAATGATTTGTTAATTTTGTTGCAGGTTGGTTGGTTTAAAAAGTACCAAAATACTAAAATTTAGCACAAAGAGTGCTCTTTGTGTAGCAGAAAGACATTTGTTTTACTATTAAATCTACATTTGAGCTTAAGATGACCATCATTAAGTCATAAGTGGAAGTTTCATTTGTTCTCTAACTTGTTTATATGTTTTAAGGGGATTCTGTTACCCTCAAATAGGTTTTAAAGTGTTTAAAAACATGTTATAAGAAAACAAAAACTAAGCAAATACAAGAAAAAATAAGCACTAAATCTCTATTAACAAGATTGTCTCAGTTACCCTTTACAACTAGAGACAAAAAAATCTCTACAGATACTTTGGGAGAAGAAAATAATATTATTTTTTAGGTAAAATTATTATATGTGAAAGTTAAATTGAGAATTCTTTTTTTATTAATTTCTCTACTGAATTAATTTTAATTCTTGAGAAAAGTTTGTTTTTAATGTCCCTTGCAACAAGATAGGAATGCAATGGGTAAGATAAAAAATGAGTGGTGTTCCATGTAAGTAAAATATAAAGCTAAAAGCTTAAAATGATAATTGGTTCTATAATTTTCCTCTTCCCACATGAGGGAGGAAATACGTTTCAAATATTAAAACATCAATATATTTAAAGAATTTTATCAACACTAATAATTTTAAGATAGATAAATAACTTAAATTTTAGATTTTTTTTTTTAAATTATACATATTAATATTATATGACAAAACTAGTAAATATTACTTGCAGTTGTCACATATTAAAAACACAATAACATACAAATTTTGATACATAAAAAATACTAACTCAAACCTATTTTTCTTAACTAAAATATTTAATTGCATTCTAAATTTATATAAACTGTTAAACAAGACAACTTAATATTCATTCCAATTTTCTATCTGTTCACTCTATTTCTTTATGAAAAGATACTCTTGTGCAAATAATCTCATCTCTGTTATGTACAGAAAGGTACATGAACAATAAAAGAAGATAATTGAGGTGAAGCTTTTGAATGGTTGACTCAGAAAAAACCAAAACAGAGGCATGCTAACATGTTTGTCTATCCCTGACCATATTTGTGTCACGAAATGGGCTCTCTGTTTTCGATGCCCTTTACTCCTCTATTCACCTCATTAAATAATACATAACATATCACCCTATTAATGATAATTGATTCTAATTCCTGATTTTTTTCAACCTAAATTA
>Ga0214544_1004124_pt1 | contig 29391 bp, 20 predicted proteins | sample CNSS3metaG_FD_160074 | JGI IMG/M metagenome (GOLD analysis project Ga0214544, IMG submission 160074) | Root nodule microbial communities from cowpea collected in UCLA plant growth center, Los Angeles, California, USA - CNSS3 | ecosystem: Host-associated > Plants > Roots > Nodule | place: USA...
TCCTTGTGCGCTTTTCTCTCTTCTCACAGAGCAACCAGTTGTTCCCCTCTGTACACCATCCTCGAGCTGCTGCCATGGGAGAGATCAGAAGATTAGGGTTTCGCGCACCCCTCTGCCAAAACCATTAGTTTGAACTCATCACCATGCAATTACCAATCCAATGCACATCCATCAAGTCAATCCGTGTTTCTTGAAAATTCTTATACATCTACAAATTTATAAGTATTCATCATGATCAAACAAATTTATAACTTTGAAACACACAAGGACTCCCCATAGCAGAACCCCCACAACAAGTATGCAATAAAATAGAAACCCTAAACGAAAGTTCAACATCAAAAATCAATAACATCAGCACGCATTCATCAAGTAAAATACAAAAAGTAGAAAAGAAAACTCACCTTCCATGACTACCAAAGATTCTTCTTCCACTGCCAAAGCTTTGTCTTCCACTACCAAAAAAAACCCATTTAAAAAATTTGGGTACCAAATTGAACATTCCTAAAGTTCAGGTACCAAATTAAACAATCACAAAAAGTTGGGATATCAAATAAGTAATTATACCAAAAATCAATTTTCTTTTGATTTATCATAATTGCATGGTTTAAAGATAATTACTGAATCATTATCTAAATCATTTATCATTAAGAGTCCTATATAAACAACACATTAGAGTTAAACAAGTTTCACTTCAATCATAAATTCTTTCGCTTATAATTAATTTCCATTCAATTTCTATTCATACCTTTCTTCTTGATTTATGATTTATGACTTATAATTTATAATTTATAAATTATAAATTATAAATTATAAGATATAATCAAACATAAGATTTGGAATATAAGATAATTTTGAAAATATTTGAAATATAAGATTTGAAATATAAAATAATAAGATTTGTATGTGTGTGAGTGTGTGTGTGTGTGAGTGTGTGTGTGTGTGAGTGTATGTGTGTGTGTGCGTGTGTGTGTGTGTGCGTGTGTGTAGGTGTGTGTCAATAAACAATTTGTCAATTTTAATAAACAATATATTCAATAAAATACATTAAACGTTCGCTTAAGTCTGCATATTCATTTTTAGAGTTTGATGCATATTTAATTAGGACGTGAACTTAGAAAATTTAAGAGTCATATAATTACTATATAGAATATCATATAATTATATTATGTAATAGTATGGGTGTTGAGAATTTGTAAGGATTATGAAAATATGAGATATATTATATATATAAGATATATATTATATAAAAAAACATTTTTTTTTATTTTATTTATATTTTATATTATATTATATATATATATATATATATATATATATATATATATGTATGTATGTATGTATGTCTAAGAATTTTTTCTTTTTTCTAATATGAATTTAGATGGGATGTAGACTTAAATGAGTATACCCATTTGTTACCCAGTTCTGCTGCTAGTTTTCTATTTATATTAATTTCTTCATCAGATTTTGATAAAAGCATGATTACTTTCCATAGTAAAATGTTCAAATTATGAGTAGGATACAAATATTTTAGGGGGTATTTTATGTTCTATCAAGAAATCAAATTAGTCACATGAGAAAGCCGTCATTTCCAATGCTACCATTTTTTAGTTGTTCCCTTCTATCATGATGCTCTAGGTCTATCTACATAATGAAAAAAATAAAATGAGATTCTAAATCATCCTTCCTGATAAAAATAATCATCTAAAATATAATGAAAAACTTATTTGAGAAAAGATTTGATTTTTTATTTTTTTATAATTTTAAAAACTCTTTTATGTTTTTTTTATATTTTTAATTATTTGGGAATGAGTGTCATGAGACATGAACGATTGAACAGACACTACAAAGTAAACAAGTAAAACTATTTTTAATTTTAGTTTTTTTATATATTTTTTTATATGTTCTAAAGAAAAAAATTGAAAATTGGTATTGGACAAACACTAAAAGAAATGAGGAAAACTATTTTTTGTTATGATTTTTAGAATAAGATAAATAAAAAGAAGGTCACAATTAGGTGTACATAAAAAAACGTACAATGTTAAAAAAAATATAGTGAAAATTTGGGAATGCATAAATAAAAAATATTGGCACTAATATACCTTTTGAACTTTTCGGTTCCTTTTCTTCTTTATCAATCTCCTTCTTTTGTTCCCAACATTATAACTACATTCTCTCTCTTCTTTTTCTTCTTCCTATCTCCTTTGATAAGAATTTTGCTCTCCTCCCAAAAGAGATAAAAAGAAGGTGTGACTTTGTGAGTGATAATGAGAAAGATAAAAGTGTAGAAAATATTTTTTTTCTTCTGTTTTTTCGATCCTTTCTAATATGACATTAATACATTGCAATATCAATGCAATCTCAACCTTAATTATGATGAACAATATAAAGAAGAAATTAATCAAATCGTAGCAAATCATAGCATAATATCAATCATCATCAGTAATATTGATTTGAATCATTATAAGAGATATTGCTTCTACTTATTACAATCATATCACTATTTTACAATCATATCACTATTTTATCTAACAAGAACAAATGTAGGAGATACGTTGGGTTGTTGGACTCATGAGAAAGGGTGTGATAATTAAAAACAAATTAGACTCTTCCTTATTTTTTTTCTTTTTTTTATCTTTTTTTTTCTTTTTTTACTAAAATGAAAGTTTGAAAATATTTGAAAAAAAAATATTTCAGTTTTTTTTATTCACCATTAACTATAAAACATTTCATTTTTTTAATTTTTTTTTTCCGAAAATAGATTTATTCATCCCGACGTAATTGGATGTTGACAATATTACTTTTAGTTTTTCAAATATACATCTACACGAGTGAATATTAGAAATTAAAAATGAATTCTCAATTATAAAATTTAATTCTATTACATGAATATTAATTATTATTTAAAAAATTAAATAAGATAATTATTATTTTCTTAAGATTTTAGATTAAAAATAGAACTTAGAAAAAAAAATTGTCGTAGAAAAATGTTTGTAAGAATGTATACATTTTACTCAAAATCATAGAATTTAAAAGAAGAAAATTAATCAAAGTTATTGTACTTGTAAGTTGTTTAATATTTAATAAAATAAATAGAAATAACACTATATATATAGTTATTTATTTAATACTTGTAAGATTAAAATTACATATTTTAATGGTTAAAAATAATTATAATAAATTTTTTACAATTAAACTAATTATCAAAATCACGTATTAAAAACCGTTTGAGATAAAAAAGAAATTTAAAAGTTGTTAGTATTGCTATATAAGAAAAAAAATTATTAGAGTTAAGAATCATCACAAAAATTACTTTTATTATATAGTATTGTAACATATTTTGATAATTAAAAATAGCTACAAAAATATATTGTATTTTATTATCATTTAATACCTATTAGAGATTTTATTATTTTAATTTTAATTTTTAAAATTCAGAGAAAAAAATATTTATTATTTTCATAATAATAAATTTAATTATTTATTGTATTTAAAATTATTTTCATGATAATAATAATAATATTAATAATTTTACAATATTTAGAAAATTAATAGTCTAATTATATTGCATAATAAATAATTATAAATTTTGTTAAACAACTTTGTAAATAAATACATCTAAAATTTTGTTAATAATAAACTTAAAATATAAGTCATTATTTAATACTAAACTAAAAATATACTAACAACTCAAGTAATCTCAGTGTTGTCATGTGACAAAATACTTATCAGAGATGAGTAAATGCAATGAGAATGGATTCTTAACTTTTGTAGCACGAAGGACTTTCAACTCTTTTCTTCTTTCTTTTCCACAACCCTTTCACCACATTCTTTCAAATATACAAATTCTCTAAATGCATCTTGATATTTAAAATTTAAATTAGTAGTATTTCACCCAATTTCACACTAGAATGTCTAGGTAAGATGACATGTCATTATTTTGAATTTATTGATAAAGCAACTTCAAGTGTTCCCCTCATACTTCAAAAAAAGAGTATTATAATATCCTTTTTTATTGGTAAGAACGAAAAACAGTTGGAAGTTTATACATATCCTTGTTTACAATCTTAATTACATGCAGGGTCGATTGAAGGATAAAGTGCGTAAAGCACTCACTTTACGGCTCCAACAAAATAAGACTTCAAAATTTTTTTTAATACTAATATACCTCTATTGAATTAATTATAAAATTAGGTTTAAGAAAAAAAAGGTTTCCCAAAAAAATTATTATTAATATAGTTTTATTAAATTAATTATAAGTTTATGTTCAAAAATAAAATTTAATTAAATTATTATTGTCTGATATTTATTAGTATTAAAAATGATAATTTGATAATTAATGAGTTAAAACTTTTTTTAGTAAATTATAATTTTGTTTACGAAAAGTAGAATGATTAGCGATATCTTTATTCTATTATAATCCATTTGTATTATATTTTTTTCTTTTATTTCTCTCTGACTTCTTATGCCTCTCCATTTTTTTGAGTATTTTAGCATATTATATTTCTTGAATCTCCTCATCTTGAATATCATGTTGTCCGTGTGTAACAACAATATTTTCATCCTCATTTTTTGTTAGTACGTTTTTTCTTTCTATTTGCATTGCTTTTATTTTTATTTTGTTTTAGATTTGTATTAGATTTAGAACTGCATTTCTTCTGCCCAATTTTGTTTTTCAGTACTCTTCGATTTACAGGTTTCAAGAGTTTTTTTTTTCATATATCTTGCCCACTTACTATTGAAGAACAATAATTTTTTTCAATTATTTTCATTAATGATTAATCTTGAAATAAACTCTATAAATTTGTGAAAGAGTTGGGAGTTGAAAAGGAGAAAGAGGTTTGAGATTTTAAGATACTATAAGTCTGCTATCAAGTTTACTTGCTTGACAACCAGAACCAGATTTTATTGTTTTAATTCATTCATTTTATATACATATCTTTAATAGTATTTTATATATTATTATTTCATATAAAAATATATAAATATGTCAACTAGAAAATTTGAATCAGGTTATTAATAAGTCCGAAAAAAAGAGAAGAATTAAGGCATTAATTGCATAATAAGAAGGAGCTATGAATAAATTTATAAAAATAAATAAGAAAAATGAATTAGAAAATACAAGTGAGTGCTCTTTGAATGAATAAGATAATAACAATATAGATATAGGTGAAAGCAACAATAGAGAAAGAGATGTAATTAGTAATTAAGATAATGTTAACAATTTCGTGTCAGTTGCTTCAGTTGAAAGAAGTTTCTCAAAGCTAAAGATAATAAAAACTTATTTAAGATCAACAATGTCCCAAGAAAGATTAGACGAATCAGTTCTATTATCTATTGAAAAAGAAAATGTTAAATAAAATTAATCATGAAAATTTAATAAATAGTTTTGCATAAAATAAAGCTAGAAAAATAAATTTTAAATAAAAGACCTCATATTTTAAGTTTGCTTTAGGACTTCAAAACTCTTGAACCACCCTTGAGTATACGGTGATACAATTTAGTTACCACAGGTAAAAAGAATTATTTGAAGTTTCATACTTATAATCTGGAAAGTCTTGATGCAAGTAGATGAAAATAGTTTGAGGTAAGTTTATAATAATCATACTAAATTAATTAAGTTTACATATTTTTTAGACATTATATATTACACATTCTCCTAAAGATAAGCATAAATTGTTGACATCTAAAGCCTGGGTGGTGTGTCTCATGAAGATTTGTTGAAGCTTTGTTGAACTACTTGGAGTCATTGCTTTGGAATCATGCCTTCGTTAATGAAGTAAAGGAGATTTGATGGTATTCATGTCACTACAAGAAAATTGGCCATTATCTAGGAAAGTTTATCTACGAAATATTTTTCGTAGATAATTTTATTTTATATACGAAGAGTTGTCGTAAATAATATAATAGTTCGTAGGTAAAAGAAAAGTAAATTACATACGAAAATTTCGTAGATAATCATGACTCACTTTGGTGGAAAAGATTTCTACGAAGTGTTACCTGTGAAATTCAGCGTAGATAACAAATATCATAAAAAATATATATATAAATTATTTTAAAAAACTTTATCTACGAAAATATTTCATATGTAAAAATTATATTATTTTTATTAAAAATATAATATTTTAAACTTACTGTGTATTACCTAGACAACTCTTTTTTTCTAAGTTAGAAAGAAACCTCGAAACCTCACCTCACTCGCGAACCCTCACCTCACTCTCAAACCCTCTGTCACCTCAGCTCACTCTCGAACCCTCACACCCACCGAAAACACTTTATCACCGAAAACCTCCACTGTCACCGAAAACCTCCACAGTCACCGAAAACCTCCACACTTCGTCGTAAACACAAGAAATTGGCAGCAACCTCCATCCCACGCAGAAGAGTCGACCTTCATCGTCGACTCAGGCGATGTGACTCCGTGGCAGCAATGCGTCCCAACGAGGTTGAGGTTCATGCTCCAACCCTGTCCAAAACGACGTTCATGTTCACAAAGCAAAACCCCCTTCACAAACCATAACTTTGTGCACAATAAGGAATCAGAAACCTCCACGAATTCGGCAAGAATTGTAAGTGATGGGTTTAGGGTTTTACGTTTTGGGGATGTATGTTGGTGGCTAATCATTTTCTTTATTATTTTAGTTTTGTTTGAGTTATTTTTTAGGCTTTCAAGTTGATGTGGTTTTGCTGTGATACAGGTTGTTGCATTTGCATATTGTGCTGAGGCGCTGTGTATGCTTGATGATTTGCAACATTTACTGGTATTCCTTTAATCATTGTGCAATATGGTGTAGATGTGTTTGCTTGTAAATGATGGTCTTGGGATGGATACTGTTTTTAACTTAGCTTGATCAGACTAGAGATTAATGCTTAGCTGATATTAGTCACTATGTTGAACTTGGGTAGTTTTTTTGGTAGACTGTTTATGACATAGCATGATGGGATTCTTGACAGTTAAAGAAAACATTTTGTTCTAATTTATCTTGTTCATTTCCTATAACTTTTGCAGGATGGAGATGAGCTCAGTGGTCTACATCGCTTTAGGCATCTTAGAGATCATGTAATAGGCTTTATAGAATCTATAAACAGGTACGCCACTTATGATGTACTAATTGCATCTGAAAATTTAGTAAACAGTGCTTTCTACTTTCTTGATTTTATGGAGCTGAGTAATAATTAGAAGAGAATAGGGTTGAGCTAATTGCTTAGATGGGTTGAAACCATATTTACCTATTGAATCATAAGATTTAGACACAATGAAAAATATTTTGACATACATAGAGTTAATTCGTAATATTGTATTCCATACACATAAATCTGATAGTAATAATTTTAAACCAGGAATTGATCACAAATCATTATAATCATAAGTTTATGGAACAAACTTGTAGAGATATAAATTGAATATTACTATCTAGTAGCAACTTAACCTAGTTCTAGTTCAATCTCCAAAGTTTGCACCTTTGTTCTGTCTCCTTATTCTATCCGTCTTCACATTCAATGGCAAAGGACATATAAGAAGAAATAAATAAATAAAATAGCTTTTCTCTCCTCACTAAGTAAGATCAATGCTTTTTGTCAATGTATAATTATTCTTTCCTCTACACAAAATGCAGGTTTTTTTGGCTTTGGGTTGCATTAGTTATCATAAGTAGACATTGGGTCCATGATTCAATTTCTGTACTGAATCTTATAATTATGCCAATTTGAGTTGTTACTCTGGCTACTGTGTGATTGGCTCTTCAGTCTATCAATTGTGTAAATCCCTTCCAATGAATGAAAGGATGATGAAGTAAGATTGTGTCTTCATTTAGTTTTCTCAATGCTTTTTCTTTAATTTTCTACGACTTGTAAGACCCGAGAAAAATTAAATAGTTAATTAAATAATTATTTAATAAATGCGGGTAATGGAAGCCTTTTAAGACATTTAATGCGGAGTGTTATGACGTGGAAAAGTACTAGCTTAAATGTTTGAGAGTACTTAGTTATGTTAAAAAGACTTAGGTTCGAGTCCTATGTATGCCAATTGTATGCCATTTTGATTTGTACATCCTTTTGTTGATATATTTGAATGTGAGACGTGATAATGTAATCCTAAAATTATAGGAATTATCACAAATATGAATTGGTTGAATTGGTTGTACACTTGACTTGGTAATTGATGGGTTATGGGTTCAAACCTTAAAATAAGAACAAATTTACTCTCTTTTTTGCCAAATTTTCCTTTGGCATGAATATGAAAGGGTTGAGGAACCCTAGCAGCCAAGAGAGGCAGTCTAGAGGGTTGGAAACAAAGATTAAGAAAGTTATTGGGTTGAATACACACATCAATTTCGAATTTGGAGCAAGGAATACAGGTTAGGAGAGTTTTTTCTTGTGTTATATTTCGTGTTTGAATGATTATGTGTTGCCATGTATAACTGCATGATTTCCCCCCCTTCTGACGTTGTTTTTCGTAGTTTCTGGGTTTTTGCCCAGAAACCGCCTGGCGGTCGTGAGTGTGTCACCAGGCGACGCATCTTAGTTGGCCCAATTTACTGGGTTATGCTATGATCTGTCTGTTGGTGAAGGAGACCTGTTAGGCGACACGTAGTGATTTGTGGTGTTTTTGGTTTCTGTACGTGTTGTGCCGTGAGGTTTATTTTGGGGTTTTCTGTGACGATGGTGATTTTCCGATCAATGTGATATGTGATATAAATTCGTGAAATTATGTTGTTAATTAATTTTGGGTTCTGGTATATTGAATTAGGATATGACCATGAAGAGTGAGAACTTCATGTTAAATGGGTGAATGAATATGAATTGTTATAAGATTGGGAATCATTGACGTTTTGGTTGGATGAATAAAATGGGGTTTTGGTTGTGTATGCAGCTGGAATTAAAATAGGAATGAACCTTTGGTTCGCACATAAATTTCTAAATTTATAAGGTTACACAGAGTGGTGTCCAAAGGCATTGTAGGACCTAGGTTTTTCCCAGGAACTGACGTGCCGCCTGTAACATCCCTAAGGAATATTACTAATATTTAATAATTAAAATAGGAAATAAAAATAAATGCCTCATTTAATATAATACCATTTCCCAAACAAACACGGGAAATTTAAAACTTTAATACACATGTAATAAAAACGGGAGTCCATAATTTATAAAACTAAAATAATATTCACATGGCTCCCAAAGGATTACATATTTATCTCAAAATCAAAATAATAACATATAAACAAAATCCCCTGCTGTCCCTTGCTCCAAGTCTATGCATCTCCTGGCCCACCTGTCAAATCATCTGCTCCCGGATAACGAGTTATCCGATCATCGCCACACACACACAGAAAGGGTGAGCTATGCACAATATATAAGCAGATACATGAAATAAATATGCCGCCCATCCCAAAATAACATAACTAAAATTTCATGATTTTCAAATTACCCAACCATGACCTCATAGTCCTTCATGAGTCATATACATGAACTAGGTTTTGGGACTTCACTGTGCTCCCACGAAACTAACTCATTCGTGGTTCAACCCTATGAGCCTATCCCGCTCATAGTCCTGCCCTACAGACTCCTCGTCTGTAGTAAATCATCCAAGCCTTCTCGACTTGGACCTTGGCACGCACGCAATCACCATACTATGGATTCCTCGCCCAATAGTAGCCGACGGGAACATCACAGTTCCTTGCCCATCATGCGTCCAACGCATGTAATCACCATACTAAAGGCTCCTCGCCCAATAGTAGCCGACAGGAACTCAACCAGTTCCATGCCCATCATGCGTTCAACCATTCAAGCACATCCCAAACCCCTATTGGACTTAGTCCGTCAAGCCCAAACACCACAACCACATGTATATACTTCCTATACCTAGGAAAGAGTAGCCAAACATCACACGCAAGCACACAAAACATTGCAATTTGCATAACTCGCTTAAGTTAGGGACTCTCGCCCAAGCTAAGCCCTCAGTCTCGCTTAGGCTAGCTCACCTCGCCTGAGCGAGCTTAAAACAATAGCATCATCCCGTTATCTCGCTTAGGCGAGATCCTTTCGCCTGGGCAAGCCATACCATCGCTCAAAAACAACACACACCTCGCCTAAACGAGGATGCAATCAAACAACCATCAACTCTCATCGAGACCTCGCTTAGGCGAGCCATTCTCGCCTAAGCGAGCATGTTTGTCGCTCAGAACCCCAAAACCTCTCGCTTGGGGTGAGAAGTCACGCTCAACCTACCCGGTCTCGTCGCAATCTCGCTTAGGCGAGCCACTCTCGCCTAAGCGAGAGTATCACTCGCTCAACATTGCAACAACTGCCTAAACGAGCAGCAAGACCCAAAAACCAGAAACGTAGTTCTGCAATTCTCGCTTAGGCGAGATGGACTCGCTTGGGCGAGACTTCTAGGGTTTTGTCTCTGTTCGCGCCCTCAGTTCACCAAATCCAATACCAAAACACTACTAAAACATGATCGACACAATGTAATGGCAAATCAACTCCAGAATCATGTTTTATATTCATTTAGTCTACACAAAATACAAAACTTAGGTATCCACATCCATTCATTACCAAAAACCCTCATTCCCAAAAATATAATGCGTTATAGGATTATGCGCACAACATCAATCAATTAAACTTTCAATCACCACACATAATACACGAATTTCATGCCAAACAAAAATCAATTGAAACAACATTGACCCAAAACCATAACACATGTCAATCAATTTAAGCGCATAAGGACAGCTCCCCTAACTTGGAATTAGTGATCAAAGTTGAGAGACCCTTGATTCACAATTGCTTTTGCCTCCACCCCTTTGCACACCCTAATTTCGTTCTCCTCTCCACACCAGTTCACCACACTGCCAAAACCCTTCCCTCTACCTAAAATTTGGCAATTTGGCTTTTATAGGTGTCTTTATGATGGCTTTTTAGTGTGTGGCTTTTATAGGTGTCTTTATGATGGCTTTTTAGTGTGTTTAATTCTCATTTAGGGGTCATTATAGGATGTTTTCCAGCCCCTCTTAGCTTCCCCTTTTAAGTTTTCTTTTGCCCTCTCATATTCCCTCCAAAACTACACTTTTAAAAATAAAGTTCCAATTTCATTCCCAACCAAGTTTGAACCCATGACCACTTAGGCACCATTCAAGTGCATAACCAATTCAACCAATCATGTTTCGTGATACACTCTAATCATGATAAGCTTACAATACCATTTCAATACTCATACATATTATTAAAAATCAATAATAAAACAACAACACATAATTGGCATACATAGGAATCGAACCCATGTCCTCCTCACACAATCAAAGTACTCTCAACCACTTGAGCTAGTACTTTCCACATCACATCAAACAATAATTAATGCCCTAAAGACTCTTTCTACCCGCATTTATTAATTAATTAATTATTTAATTAATTAATTTTCATGGGTCTTACACCGCCTGGCGGCCCATAAGATGTATAGGATAGGGTTTGATTTATAGTTTGTATATGTATAGGAAAGTTTTATTGTAAGTTGATATATAAAAAGTTGATTGTAATTAATTACTGTTATATGTCCTAGGTGTGTCAATTTTTCTTAGATCATAATTTTGATACTCATGCACTTATCTATCCCTTTTCTTTTTGTGGACAGAGTTGCACCATCTAAGGTCCTAGCTTGGTTTTTTGTTGGTGAGAAGGTTAAAGTTCTGGTCCTGAAGTCACACTCTCTTGATAAAATTTCTTTAAGGTACTACATTGCTGACTTTTTTGACTAATATCTCTTATTTTTGGTTTACATCCATTTGTTACTATTTATAAGTAAAACAATCCAAACTACTACAAAACTCAAGTAAAACTACATGGTTAACTATTCTAACTCCTAAAACTATAAAAATAAGATTCAACTAAGTAATGTATAACTAGACTAGTTAATTATTCAAGTGTAAATGAAGACTGGTGTGTTTTGACAGCTATAGCTCAGCACAAATGTACTTTGATGTCCATTAGCCTCCCCTACTGTTGGCATATCCATTTGAGCTTCAATGCAAAAGTCAACTATAAAATAAATTATGTGGATTTTTGCCAAAACTAGTGCAGATATCACCTCTTTTCTGATTGGTTTCACTTTGTTCTCTTGATCACTAATCTTGTATCAACTTCATTGCACCTCTTTGCTGGTTAGAAACACTATTTATTCAAAACTACTCAAACTAGACTAAGTTAGGTCACTAACTAGACTAAACTAGATTTATGACACAATAAAACTCTCCAAATGCATACAAATTAACCTTAATCTAAACTAAACTACTTAAGCTAACTAGAAATCAGTTTGTGCTATACTAAACTAAGCTAAGATGTAAAAATACTATAAGTAGGCTAATAATGTAGAATTATAGAACTAACAAAATAAAAAAATAGAAACTAAGAGTAACTAGCTACTCAAATTGATTCTAGAACTAGGATGCTGAAATTAGTAAATGTTATGACCAAAACTAGACTACACTATTCTAGTATAGGTTAATGAAGCTAAACAACTAACAACTAGGCTAAACTACTACGATCCAAAACTAATTAACACAAATTAAGAAAAAACTAAGAATATGACACTCCAAACTAAATTTAAGCTAAAAACTATGAATTAAACACTTTAACCAACCCAAAATGAATGCAAATGGACAAAAAAAAGTGGAAAAATTAGAAAATTATCACACCCTCACACTTGAACAATTGCACACACTTAGGGAAAAATAAAAAGAAAAGCAACTCACTTTCTAAAAACAGAAACAAATCTCCCAATAAAAATTTTACACACTTGACTCATCCTACTTTTCTAACTAAAAACTGCACGTGATAGCAAAATGCTTTAATTCAAGCTACAAAACATCTAGTCAATAAAAAAAACTCCAAGCAATGATATTAAGTAATGAACAATCAAAACTTATTGGCATAAAACAACATCAACCTCACAGATTAGTGTTGAAGTGAGATGGAATAAGTGATAATGCGATGAATGTAGGTGGCATAATGCGAGTTCAAGTGTAGAAAAAAATCTAGCACACTTATTTTCTCCACTCTCATCACCTTTTATCTTTAGTTTCTTTTCTTTTAATTTTTTTCCACTTTTCCATCTTTTTCATATTTTTCTTCTTCATTAGAATTTTCTCATTTTGTTCCAGTTTTTGCTCTCATTTCACTGATTCACAAGATATTTCAGCAACCAACTCAGTCACATATGCCTCTTTATCAATAATACACTCGCACTTGAACTCAACAATGTCCCATAACTTAGCCTAATTCACCTCACAGTTGTAGAACCATGTATAAACATGGTTTTACGGGTCCAAGGTGCTAATAAGCTAAAAATTCATAATAAAAGTTCAAAATACGCTCAAAAAAGGGTGCAAGGGAAAATTGTCCAAGTTAGGTTATATTTGGCAAATGAATCAATTCAAAAAGGCCTATATAACATCAAGAATGCACATTTAATGATCAATTATGAAGAGAAATAATGCCAGGCCTAGAATGCCATTTTAATGAATGCATACAGAAGAAAAAAATTCAGGTTCAAAGCTCTCGAGGTTCATTTTTTTCAAAACTGTTATTTGCAATTCATGTAAAAATTAGTTAAATCAATGTATGGAACTGTACAAATATCACTAGAAAGCTATCTGCTCAAATTAGACACTCGATCTATCACCTACAATTCAAGAACTAAAACTAGTAAAATGGGAAATATTCAAATATGTATAGATAAGTAAAAACAGAGGTAAAATGTATGCAAGTTTAAAACGAATAAAGAAAGATAGAAATCAACTCAAAAATCAAATTGTACAAGAAAATCAAAATTTGATTACTGAAAACCTAAAATAGCACCCTAAGACTAGGCTAAAATAGGCTAAAACTAAGAATTGAACTAAACTAATAAATGGAAATACTAAGCAACTAAAACAATAACAGAAAGGTAAAAATAAAGCCAAATATGCAAAATAATAACATAAATAAAATCTTATTATAAGAACCTAGAAATGCAATTTTTTAAACAACAAAACAGCAAAATAAGCTAAGCATGGAACAAAAGTTGTAATCTATCTAAACTAATTCATTTACAAGTTTAAAATAGAAAACTGAGAGTAGAATTTAAGGTAACTATTGAAAACAATGAAAAATTCAAAATACCATCTATAGACTAAAATTTGTCCAGTTTACAACCCAAAAGGTTAAACTATTATACTAGTTAACAACTAGAATGAACCTATAAATTAAAACAGACCTAACACTACTAAAATCAACCAAAAACAACCACTAACATGTCCAAATTCATCAATCAAAACCAAATATGCAAGTATTTACGAAAGCAAAACAAAAACTTAGAATCTAACTATGCACTTAGAATCATCTTAGTAAAACAGAACAAACAACATAAAACTAGCTAAAATAGTAATTGCAAAATTATTTACTCAACTATTGTTACAGAACAAAATGATCAAAGTAGTGTGTGTGAAAAACATGTAAAATTTAACCTTCCAAGAAGTTTGAATGATTCTGCTACTTGTTGCAGTTCAAATTTCAACAATCAATATCCATTTTAATTTATTTTTTGACAAGTTACCACTTTTTCATCAACGATGAATATTTGATTTCATCTTTTGTTAATATTTTCTAAAAACCAATCCATCCTTAGGTTCTTAGAGGTTTATGTTATACTATATCGATGCTAATTATTGATGATTAGCATAAAGATAGTTAACATAAAGATATTCAAATGGGTAGGGAATGATTTGAACATTGTGATCTGATATATACGCAACTTCTTTAAATACACAGATCATGACTTCATTTCTCTCAAGTCGTGGTTGGATGTATGATAGGGTGTATAAAGGTAGAAGAGGTTTGAAACCTACTTTCATAGCTGGGGTTGAAGAGTTTGTCGAAATAGCCTCTCAACAAGAAAGTTATGTTAATGAAAGACAACTTAAATGCCCATGCATTAAATGTGAGTGTACAAGGATTTATGATGTTCAAACAATCAAGCTCCACCTCTATAAGCATGGCTTTATGCCTGACTACTTTATTTGGATTGATCACGGGGAAGCTATAGAGAATATTTCCCCATCATGTTGACAATGGTTTAGGAAGTCGTATACATGTGACTGAAGGACAAACATTTAACTCAATGCATGACATGTTGTGTGATGCTCTTAGACAACATGAGTAATTTGAAATAAAACTTTGAAGAGCCTCCGAATGAAGCAACTCAACGATTTTATAATCTGTTAGTCGAGTCAAATGAACCATTATTTGAAGGATCATCAGAGTCTAAATTATCAATCTGTGTTAGAATTTTAGCATGTAAGTCGAATTGGAATGTCCCTAACGAATGTCTAGATTTTATAGCAAAAATTCTTCTAGATGTAACACTGATGAATAAAGTTTTACCTAAAAATTACTATGATGCTAAACGTTTAGTATCAAAGCTTGGATTGACTGCTAGAAGGATTGATTGTTGTATACAAGGTTGCATGTTGTTTTACGACAATGAATATGGGAAAAATGATGGAGCACTTATACATTGCAAATTTTGTGAATGCCAAGGTATCATGATCGAAACACAAGAGCAAACACAAGAAAGCTTGTTCCAGTGAAAACAATGTTCTATTTACCTATAATTCCAAGGTTGCAGAGATTGTTTGCATCAATGGAAACTACTAGTCACATGTCTTGGCCTCGTGAAAATAGAAGTAGCTCAGGCGTGTTATGGCATCCCTCAGATGGTGAAGCTTGGAAGCATTTTGATCGGGTACATCCAGACTTTGTAGTTGATCCACACAATGTACGTTTGGGTTTATGCTCTAATGCATTTAACTCATTCATTCAATCAACAATCCCTTATTCTTGTTGGCCAGTAATTGTCACCCCGCACAATCTTCCTCTTGAAATGTGCATGACAAAGCCATTTATGTTTTTAAGTTGTCTAATACCTGGTCCACGCAATCCAAAGGCAGGAATTGATGTGCATCTCAAACCTTTGATGGACGATCTAAAGAAGTTGTGGATTGGTGTAGAAACATATGATATTTCAAGAAAGAAGAACTTTATCATGAGAGCTAGTTTAATGTGGACTATAAATTTCCCTGTATATGGGATGTTGTCTGGCTGGGGTACTCAAGGTAAATTAGCATGTCCACATTGTATGGAGCATTCAAAAGCCTATACATTAGTAAATGGAGGGAAAAATTGTTGGTTTGACTCACATCGTAGGTTTTTACATAGTGATCATGCCTTTAGAAAGAATAAAAAAGCCTTCTTAAAAGGGAAAGGTGAAATTGATGGCCCACCAACTACAATGACACCTGACTTGGTTTGGGAAAGAGTAAGGGATTTACCAATGGCCACAGAAAATCCTCGTTTGTTGAAATTACGAGGATATGGCGAGGTTCATAATTGGAGGAAAAAAAGTATATTTTGGAATCTTCCTTACTGGAAAGATAATCTCTTATGACATAACCTAGATGTCATGCACATAGAAAACAATTTCTTTGACAATATATTGAACACTGTCATGAATGTCAGTGGTAAAACAAAAGACAATAAGAAAGCAAGGATGGATCTCGCTTTGTATTGTAGTCGCCCTGACTTAGAGATGAAACTGCTAGCTAATGGAAAAATGTTTAAGCCTAAAGCCAATTATTCTTTAACTATAGAGGATGCGAAATTAGTTTGTTGTTGGATAAAAGAACTCAGGGTGCCTGATGGTTATTCATCAAACTTGGCAAGATGTGCTGATGTTGAAAAGGGAAGGGTACATGGGATGAAAAGTTATTATTGTCATGTGTTCATGGAATGCTTACTTCTTATTGCATTTAGTACATTTCCAACACATGTTTTAAATCCCCTAATCAAAATAAGTCATTTCTTTAAAGACTTATGCTCTATGACATTGAGGTATGACGATTTGGTCAAATGGAAGAAAACATTCCACTAATTCTTTGCAAGAGTTGGTGGCGCAGTGCAATATAGGTGGATGTATCCTTTTGAAAAGTAATATATGATCAATCTATTTCATATAAAATTCATTTATTTAACGATTACAAAGCATGACCAAGAAACAATTTTTTTTATAGATTTATGGGAGATTCTAAGCGATCAATTAAAAATAGGGCAAGGGTTGAAGGATCGATATGTGCATCTTACATACACCGAGAAACAACTTATTTTTGTTCCCACTATTTCAAAGGTTATATGTTGTCATTGCAAAGTAGTAGAAATGAAATGGGAGTTAAAACCAACCAACCATTATTGTCCATCTTCAACCAACCAACTTGTCCTTATGGCAAGCCATCAATTCATTGGTTAACACAAAGAGAATGGGATTCGGTCCACGTTCATATGTTTATCAATTGCCAAGAAGTGAAACCATACCTCGAGTAAATATTTTCCAACTATCAGTTTCATTGTTATAATAACGTTAATTCTTTTATTAAATTAACCTTCTGAATGACTTATTTGAATAGGTCATTCCTTCAATCTCAGGAAATACCTGACTCAAGTACTTCTAGTCATGTACATGCTCATTTTCCTAGATGGTTCAAGAATCAAGTATGTACTTGATAATTAAATTACACTTTCAATGTTTAATAAATAAAATATGACATTGAGTTTATGTTGTACTGTAGGTTTACATTGAGCCTTTGTGACAAACCAACACTTGAGAGATTTATCGCTAGGTCCCCTTACTGAGGTTAAGCAATGGCACACGTTATATGTCAATGGGTATAAGTTTCACACCGACGCATGGAGTCAAGGTAAAAAGATAATAAATAGTGGGGTTTATGTAAAAGGGCTTACAAACGAAGGTGAAGATGATTTCTATGGGATCATTAAACACATATACAAGATAAAGTACAATACTTCAAGCACTCCCAAGAAAGTAATTGTATTTTATTGTGACTGGTTTGATCCATCACGAAGAGGTACAAGAGTGGACTTTAAATACCATGTTGTTGATATTCGGATGGATAAAAGATATGTGCCGTATGATCCATTCATAATTGATCACAATGTAAGACAAGTATACTATGTCTCATATCCACCATCTCGAATAGATAAACGTGGATGGTGTGCTGTAATCAAGACAAAACCTAGAGGTCGCATAGAAGCTACTGATGTAGATGATGATATGCCTTACCAAGAAGACCAAGTTTCACACATCAATAAAATCATAGAAGTTGAACCTATTTTAGGCTTCCAAGATTCAGAAAATGGTGTTGAAGTAGAAGATGAAGCCATAAAAGAAGACATAGAAGAAGAGGAAATTCAAGACTTTGATTTGGAAGAAGAAGATGATGAAGGGGAATTTGATGGTCACGAGTCAGAAGAAGACAATGAAGAAATGGAATTGGATGATGATAGTTCTGAATAGACGTACAATAATTAGATCAATGATTTGTACCAATTTCTATTTGGACAATTTTTTTTTAGATTTTCCTTTTGTGTGTTAAACTTATGACTTTTATTAAGTACTTTTAGATGAGGGTGGCAAAATGATACATTGTACTTGTTTTTTTCTAAGAAGATTGATACAAGACTTCTCTCACTCTTTTATCATCAAATTGATACACTCCATATCCTGATTTAACTTTAGTAGTATCCCATCAATTAAAAGAAAAAAGAGACTTTTTTAGCAAGGTTCAATCAATTGGTCAATTAGATATATTCAACATGTTTAAACATATGAATATAGTAAAATCACGCTCAGGTCAATATACTAGCAAAACACTTGCATTATAAACAGAATATAAAGAACTGATTCATTGCCAACTTGCAACCAGTTACAAAATATAGGAACTGATAGAGGACCTGGGGGAGTGGAAGAGTGGGTTTTAGAAGTTAAGAAAATTTTGCATATGATTAGAAAAAAAGGGTCGTGGCAATAGGAATGGAAACACTGAATGGTGATCCGACATTGGCAACGCTCTATGAACTAGTGGAAAGGGCAAACTCAAACCATTCATTCACAGTTGGATTTGCTCATAGTGTGGGACTTAGGTGTGTATATTTTCCCTTGTTTCATTCAAATTCACTAATTAACTGAACTGGAAGTAATTCCTACATAAGCGCATTAGAACATGGTGTTAAAAGGTTTAAAGATTTAACTGTCATGACATAATCTATTTCTGGAACAATAATAGGGTAAGTACAAGTAGAAATTAGTCAGTTATGGTTGTAGTATTTTGCTAGTAGTGAAAAGAATATAAAGAAAAACCAAGCATTGTAATTCTTGGACTTCAATAGAAATTATAATAAGCAGAAAAAATTTGTTGATAACAATCATAGAATTGCTTTGTCTCTTATGTATAATTTTTTACTACAAACATTGGAAAGTTTATAAATTAATTATTAAACTGAAGATTATCCTAAGATAACTTAGGTAGTGCTTGGCGTAACTTTATTAGCTTTACTTTCCCTTGAAAGGAGATAGCCAAACACATTTTGGTAAAAACTCCTATTAAAATGAAGTTTATTTTTTATTAAAGAAAACAGGGGAATACAACATACACACATATTTTTTAAAGATTAAGCGCACATACTTGAGCCTCCTTCCCTCCCATCTAGACCAGAACTACTTAATGAACTAAGAAACAAAACTTCCGGTTTGAAAGCTTTTTAAAACTCTTATTTTGAACTTGAACTTTAATTTTTTTCCTAGAAAGGAATTAAGAACCAATCACTTTACTTTTAGCATGATTTAGTCCTATCATTTAATAGATTCATGGTAAAAAGGTTCAGAAAAAGTTGTTATTCTCCAAAACTCCTTGTTTGTAGTTTCTTTCAAAGTTGGACCTGAATTTATGACATTTTTTGAATGTTCATACTAATTGTTCTGTTTCAAACAACATTATTGCTGAGATTGAATCATTCTCAGTGAAAATCTGATAGCATGGTGCTTAAAGGAATCAATTGAAAAAACACGAATAAGTCTAGTTAATGTAGAGTGAGATAATTAGAGTAGAAAGAAAATGTTTATATATTGGTGCTAATGAGGTTGGTATTCGGATGGGTTGAAAGTTTTTTTGAAAGCAAGGTATTTGTATGATGTTTGCTGAGTTATTTATTATATTCTTGTACGTGAATTACTTTCATATTCCATCAATTTTTGTATACGATAAAATAGTAATTTTGATTTGGCTGATTATTTTTAAATTACTTTATATTCACTTCACTTTGATATGGAAGGAAGAGCGATTTACTATTGAATTTATTTGTGTTAATATTTTATTAAAAAGTTGATAAGGATTAGTTAAATTAGATATATTCATCGGTGCTTAAATGTAGAAGTTGTATATCATATTCATCAGCGGTGATTTTCATAGGTTGAGAAGATTGATTTGGTTGGACATATCCAAACTCTACTGCTGAAAATAAAGGCAAAAACATCAAATTATAGAGTTGATGATAGTGGTGGCAGTTAGAAGAAGCTTCACCTTCAAAGCCAATACAAGCAATCCAAAGGTTGGCCCATTTATCTTAACACATTTTTTATCATATGTGATATTAAGATTGACAAAGTATGTCTATATATGATAGGAAGAAAATAGTTGAATGGTGATTGATACACAATCAGAAGATGCATGTCACTTATTTTCTGATACAAAAACGGGTGTGAAGGGAATGATGAGAACAAAAGAAATATTTTCTACTTATTTGTGGTTGTAGATATGTCATCAGGATGTAATAAAGACATTGCTAAACCATCTTTGCTTATTGCCAAAAAGGGGAGAAAGGGGACAATGAAGGGAAGACGACCAAAATATGTTCTTATATTACCATAACAAAAAGCACCACAACAAAATCCTTCTACAACTTCAATTGTTGTACCAATTCCTTCCCAACCATCAAAAGTTGAATCTACCCCTTCCTAACCCTCCATTGACCAACCCATACCTTCTCAACCCCCCATTGTTCACCTGTGCAACCTCATGTTAATGAACCTACACCTTCATCTATGGCTTCCCAATGTGTTGGTGCTAGATTGACATCATTATCTTCCCCCTCTCAACAAAATGATACACAAACCTCAATACCCACCCGATCTATTCAGAATGTACTTCAAGAAGACCAACACATGTCTACCGAAGAAGCAGGTGAACCATCCATAAATGAAGATGATGACCCTCATGTTGGTGCGATGCTTGAAATTATTGAACCTTGTAATGATGGGTAATAATCAACACTAGTTGAAATTATCTTTTCTTTTATATTATATGGTTTTTTTTCATATTGACATCATATTTTTCAACAATAAGTTTATATTTTTAGATTTTACCCAAGTAGAGTTGCCTCCAAGACAATCACAAAGACAATTAAGAAACAATATGTTGAGCCATGGTTGACTTGGGGTGCAATGTTGGATGAAGAGAAGGAGGTCTTCTTCCAAAGGTTCAAGGTAAGTTTATATTTGTAACCTACCCTTTACTAAAAATTTCAATTAAGCATATTTAATTTATTTGCATATATTGTTTATTGTAATAATCAATATCTTAACTACTATATTATCTCTTAATGTAGAGAAAGGTTACTTGGAGACCTGAACATGAGGAGAAGATTAGAAAGATTTTTAACACAAAGGCCTCTCATAGACTTTTTGAAATCTTCATGGAAGCAAGAAAAACTGGGAAAAAACCTTATTGGATGTTTGGTAGAGTATGGAACAGTTTGCTTGCTAAGTGGAACCAACCCGAGTTTCGATCAAAGAGTGCTCGTAATCAAAAGAATCCAGCATCTAAGAAGGGTGGATGTTTGCACATAGGTGGCTCAATCACCATCCATGAGCATGCCCTTCGCATGTATGTACATTAAAAAATATTGTTATATAACTTGATTACTATTTTATCATGATTAATTAGTTTTTGTTATAAGTAGAACAGTTGGGTCGTCTTGTACATTTTGATGAGCTTTTCCACCATACTCATGTTCGAAAGAATACTGGTGATTTTGTAGATCACAGATTTAAACAAACATATGTATTTTCTCTAACTTCTTAGATCTTTCCTCCTTTTTAAATATAAAGATTTGCCATTATATAATATGTCTATTTTTGAATAACAGGAGGAATTTCAAACTGTATTTTCCCAAGCAAGATCTGAGGTTGCTTCTTGTGGTGAATGAGAAGAAATATCTCCATTGGACCCTGATAAGGAGGAGAAGTTAAGGAAAAATAGTTGGTTAGTTGTTGTTGATGGCAAAAATCCTAAGGGACGAGTATATGGGGTTGGAAAACTGAATGAAAATCATCTTTCCGGGAAAGCCTTCACACAACAACCATCTAGTTCTACAGCTATGGATTCACAAAAGATTCTAAGGTTGGAAGAAGAAATTCATCAATCTAGTGAGGAGTTTCGTCAATCTAGGGAGGAGAATCAACGACTGCAGAGAAAATTAGAATTCCTAGTAATTGTTGTTCTCCCTCTTCTTCCTTCCGATGCACAAACCATTTTGCAAGACATCAATGAACAACCACAAAATGAGGACCAAAACCAAGATGATGCTCAGGAGAGGGACCACCATAATGGACAAAAATCTTCTCATTATGCAGATTATTAGTTAGGTTTGTAATTGTAGGACTTGACCTATGTAGATTATTTGTTAGTTTCTTAATTTGTGTTATCTACTTTATTTTATATTTGTAGTTTTTAATGTTTTTGTGTGATGATATGAATGGTGGTAAACCTTTGGGAAACTATATTGTTATATTTGAAGGTGTTATTTGAATGCTAGGATGTTTGTAGGATCTACAGGTGGAGGCCAACTTTTATGTCTAGACATCACTTCTCTTGTCTATGATATAAAACTACTAAATTTTCTATTCTAGAATCTTTTATGAGTTATAATTAAGTAGACAAAATTGTCTACTGCATTGTTTACAGGTAGAGTTTAGATGTGAGTCCTGACATCAATCAATATATGTTAAAATATTTAATAATAATTTTTAGAAATTAAAATTATTTTAAATTTTTTATAATATTATAACATTACTTACGAAAAGTTTCGTATGTAAATTACTTACGAAGGCTGTCGTAGATAATTACCTACGAAGATTTTCATAGGTAATTTACATATGCAGAATGTTTGAGATAGTTACCTACGACAGTTTTCGTAGATAACTTACCTACAAAGATTTTCGTAGGTAAATTACATACGCAGAATATCGCAGATAAATTACACATGATAGTTTTCGTAGATAAGTTACCTACGAAATATTTCGTAGATAACTCTAGTTGTAAATTATCCATAACTATTTTCGTAGATAATCATGTTCGTAGGTTATTCGTAGATAATTATCTACGTCCTCTTTTTGTAGATAACATTCGTAGACAGTTTATTTACGAAGACAGAATTTTGTAGATAAAGTTACCTACCAGCTCAATACCTACAAAATTTGCTTCGTAGGTAATTCGTAGATAACAACGCATTACCTACGAAAAGAGAACATTACCTATGAAAAATTGTCGTGGATAATAGGCAGATTTCTTGTAGTGTGTTCAACAAGCATTGAACGTGTGCCCTCCACATGGATCAATCATTAGGAGAGAATGTTTGATGTTTGTAATTCACATTGTAGACCTTGTAGCATTAACTTGATGTATTTGGTCTTTATTGTGTTTTTTAATATTTTGAAATATTTTTCAATAGGTTAAAATGTGCATTTAATTTGTTGAATGGATTTTCAATAGGTTAAAAGGTTGGTTGTAGTAGTCTTAAACTGTGACTTATTCAATTAGTTGATTTATTTTTTAATCGACTAATTTCACTTAAGTAAAGTGAAATCAACCGATTGATTTAGAAATCAACATGTTAAATTTTGTAACAGTTTGACTATAAGTGATGTGATTTTCGAAAGAGAGGTAACAAGACCATTTTTTAGCACGAAATTGTTCTGGAAACCTTGGAATTCTCTCTCTTTCGTGATCATTCAGATTTCATCTATTGAAGATTGCTCTTGGATCAATTCTTGGAGCTTTTGGCTTGTGTTTGGAGCTTGGAGAAGGTGTTTGTGGTAGGTAGGGTTGTGCTACTACTGAGGTTTGATCTTTCTCAAGCTTTGTGTGTGTGCCTTGTGGTTTTCCAGGTATGCAAGAGGTGTCTTGTTGTGCTGGTGTGATTCAAGAGTCTTTGGTGTGTGTTTTGCTTATTTTGAAAGTATAAGAGTGTAAACTTTGTAAATATTTTGAAATAATGCAAAGTTAGGCTCGACTTGACTTGGCAAACTGGATGTAGCTCAGGTTTGAGTGAACCAGTATAAAAATCTTGTTCTCTAATCATTTTTCTAACCCTTCTCTCTTGCATAATCATTTAAAATTTAAAGAACTTGAATTTAAACTGTCTTTTTCATATTCTTGAGTGTTTTGGTGGCATCTGCAACATTGAGCATGTTTGCATAATCAATTAGAACCTGCCTTGACTATTCTTTTTCATTGTTCCTGCTCCAAATCGTAAATCTACATTTCTGTATTTTTCCTAGTATTTCAGTCGATTGTTTTTCTGTTTTTATCGATTGATTATACCAGAATAGAATCTATTTAGTTAAATCAATCGAATAACTCTGTTTTTGACCGATTGAAAGTATATTATCCAGTGGTTTTTGCATCCAAACTTGATGATCAAATTGATTCAATTAAAGATACTTTTTAGACTTTAAAGATTGCCTAAATTTTTAACTAGCCAATTCAACCCCCCCTTCTTGGCATTTAAACCATTTCAAATCTTACAATTGGTAAGATTTGAACTACTTGAAATGGCTGAAAACAAGTTACCTTTTGCTAAAGGTGCCTCAATTCATATACCCCCTATTTTTACCGACATTAATTACCAATTTTGGAAAATTAGGATGAAAATCTTTATTGAATCAATAGATCAAGGGATATGGAATGAAATCATAAATGGATCATATACTCTTAAGCATATTGTTGCAAATGTGCAGGTTGATAAGCCTTAGACTCAATGGATTGAGGAAGAAAGGAGGAGAGCCCAATATGATTGCAATGCTAACAATATCCTCATGTCATCTCTCAACATGGATGAGTTTTTTTTGTGTTTCATAATGCAAGAGTGCCAAGGAAATGTGGGAGGTTCTTGAATGACTCTTGGTGGTGCATATGACCATGAAGCTGGCTCAAGTGGTGCAAATCAAGAGGAAGAACCTACTGCTGGTCCCATGGACCTAATTCCCTACAACCCTCTAGAGGATAAGGGCCCTATGTATTCACATTTTGAGAGGTGTTGGCACAAGCAAGCTTGAAGCAAAGAATTGATAAAGCCTTGTGCATGAAGATCATAGGTGTTTGATGAAGATTGATGAAGATCCACTTGAAGATTAAGTTTTGGTGTGTTAAATCTGAAAATAACATGTTAAATGTAATGTTTTTGTGTTATATCTTGTTGGTAGGCTATATGACATAGGTTAGATGTCTTGTGCGCCTTAGTGTGTCTCTTTTAATCTGTTAAAATGGGTTTTAACAGGTTAAAAGGCTTGTTGTATATAGTTTCTAATATGAATGCATTCACTCTTTTGAATTATTTTTCAATCGATTGATTTCACTTAAGTCAAGTGAAATCAGCTGATTGTACGAAAAATTCAATGGACTGTTTTCACTTAAACTAAAGTATATAAGTTGTGTTTTCGCGAGCAAAGGTGCAAATATGAGTATTTGAGCACGAAACTTTGTCATTCTTCTCTAGAAAGCTCTCTTTCTGCAATACACAACTACAACTCGTGGTTTGAAGATCTTGGTTGATCTTAGAGGCATTTTGGCTGGTGAGTAGGTTGAAAAACACATGTATGGTTGGCTAGGGACAGCGACCATCAGATTTGGATGTTCTTGTGCCTCTGGTTGGTTTGCCTGATGTGATGTTAGGTCTATAAGTGTGATTCATGCAAGTTGTGTGTCTAGATTTTTGTGTGAGTCAAAAATCTTGTGAGTTTTTTTGTTCAAAAGTGTAATCTTGGTGTGTGATTTGTAAAACTTTTGAATATAGTGGAAACCAGGCTCATGTTATCCTTGTAAACTGGATGTAGCTCTGTGATTGAGTGAAGCAGTATAAAAACAATTGTGCAATTCTCTCTCCATCATCTCACTCACTTTGAATCACTTTAAAATCTCAAGAAAGCCATCCAATTCGTTCTTTGGTGTGATTTAATGCGTTCTTGTGTAATATGAGGTTGTATACTTGTTAAAAATATTGATTAGAACAAGTCTTGTACGTAAAAGATTGTTATTTGAGTTGAATTTGCGAATTCTGCATTATGCATAAATCTCCAATATTTTAGCCGACTGATTTGTCTTTTTAATCGACTGTTTCATAGCTCAAGAATAAATTAGTCTGCTGTTTTTATGTTTTAATCGACTAAAAGTGTACTAGTCTGTTGTATTTACATCCAAACTTTCCAGTCTATTTGATTCAATTGAAAAGAGGTTTAAGCTTTAGAAAAAGTTTCATAAAGCGAATTCAACCTCCCCCCTCCTCCCATTCTTGGCTAAAATCACCATTTCAAAACTAACAATTGGTATCTAGAGCAAGCTTCTTAAAAGGTGTTCAAGTTTGATAAAAAATCTTTTGAAATGGCTGAAAGTAAACTCCCTTTTGTTGAAGGTGCCTCTATTCATAGACCAGCTATGTTTTGTGGCCTAAACTATCTGTTTTGGAAAATAATAAAATAAAGAAAATAATAAATAAAGAAAATAATAAATATGAGTCATTTATTATATCATCATTTCCCAAAACATAAAAGCTCCCAAGCCATCCTATAAGTGTTTACAATTTATTTCAAAATCATAAAACATAAAAGCTCCCAAGCTATCCCCGCTCCGTCGCTTAGCCTTACCAGATCCACCTGCAACATCATCTGCTCACGTGTATCGCGTACACGATCATCGCCAAACACAAGCAAATAGGGTGAGCTAATAGATTAAAACATATATACAATGCATTTATATATAACACAATCACACCAAAGGAATTTCATCCTTTGATTTCATACCACATGGCCACAATCATGTTAACCGTGTTCTACGTCTTATAGTGAATACCTCAAGATGTCTTACTGCCATACCTATCAGACACAATCGATAAAGCACGTGCAGGAAACCATGCTACGGATATAACACTGTAACGAAAGGTGGAGTTCCCAATACGAACATAGTTTGTAATGTTCCAAGACTACCAAACTCGTTGGTCTTATACCAACGAGGGCAATCTATATAGACCCGTCGTACGGGCCATAACCCGCACACTCACACCGACAACACTCACCAATCCGAGACAACTGAAGAGTTCCTCGTGTTCATCCGCCATCCCGAGCGACAACTCAAGAGATGTTATTCTGAGCCACAACTCAAGGAATACCATGTGCTTAACCCCTATCTCGAGCCACAACTCAAGGGATACGTTCCGAGCCACAACTCAAGGAACACTAGCAAGCCGACCTTTAAGGCATCACTAAAGCATTGTAGATTATGCACATCAAGAGTAAGAAACATCAATACTACTGTAGTGCCGCCAGGCGGTTCCTGCAACTCTGGTGTGGCACCTGGCGGCAAACTAAGTGCCGCCAGGCGGTTCCTGCTGTTCCAGGAACCTAGTACTTCTTCCTGCACCTGCGAACTCCAACCAGTCCCAACTATTCTAATTTTAATTGGAATTACGACCCAATGGCTGCACTCTTGTGTTTAATTCACAGTTCATTCCTAAAATCCCCCAATATACGTATTTCCATCAACATTTACCACTTAACATAGTGCGAATTGGATAATCCCAAATAATCAACCCTAAAATCATGTTCACACAATTTTACACCTAATCGAACCTTTAATTACATCTAATTCAGCGAATTCTGACTTCCAATCACTTCCAAACCATTAGTAATATCTTTTCCCCCTATCAGAATCCACCCAGAACCCCAAGAACAACGAAATTGAACCAATTTGGTCTACGTCGCCTGGCGAGTGTTCATCACCGTTAGGCAGTTCAACGAAACCCAGAAAAAACTGGGTGCATGCTTGTGTTTCCTGGAGGTATAGGGCTTCACCGCTAAGCGGTTCCTCGTAGGAACCCATAAAACACACCAAACTCATGAGTCGTTTGGTAGCTATGAATAGCTCGCCAGGTGGTTTCTAGGAATTATGGAAAGCAAAGACATATCAAGATTGAATGTCCTAATGTTAACAAAGAGAATGAGGAGGTTGATGACAGGAAAAAGGAGAAAAAGGCCAAGGAAAGACGTGCCTACATAGCTTGGGAGGACAATGATGATTCAACAAGCACTCCATCTCAAGCAAAAAGTGAGGAAATAAATTTATGCCTCACGGCCGGATATGAATCATCCTCATCAAGACAAGTAAGTTCCTTGTCTTCTAAAGATAAAAATGACTATTACCAATTTTGCATGACTTTGAAGAGTTGCATAGTGAGGCAAACAAAATTGTTGTCATGAACAATTGGCTAAAAGGCTTAAATAGTTGGGTAGAAAACAGAGTTAGCCAACTAGAATCAGAAACAATCAACTTAAAAACTGATTTTGAACATTTGGAAATGATTTACAGCAATTCGTCGATAGTTCTAAAAAACAACTAGCTATAAAACCTTGTGAAAACTGGACAACTTTGAAAAATCAAGTGAAATATCTTTTGAAAACTTGTGCAAGGTTCAAAAGAGGAAAAGCAAACCTGGAAGTTGCTATTGGCTCTCAAAATTGTGTTTTTGGGAAGGCTGGACTTGGTTATACACCTATCCATGAAAAGAAAACCAAGAAGTTCTCTAGTTTCTTTTCCAAGAGTGAGCCAAATGTTATGCCATTCATTTCCTACAACTATTGTATGAAGAAAGTTCATGTTCTACAGAATTGCTATGCTAGAAAGTATGATGTACCTAAGGGATTTATGAAATGGATCCCAAAAGGATCTAGAAAGGCATAACAATGTTGGACCCAAACTATCAAAGGGTACCATGTAATACTATGTTGTTTTGCAGGTCATAAAAGATGAAAAGAAGGATTTATGATACCTAGATAGTGGTTGCTCAAGGCATATGACAGGAGATAAGACCAAATTTGCAAAGTTCGAGTTGAATGAGGAATGGTTTGAAACCTATGAAGACAACAACAAAGGAAGAATCCTTCGAAATTGAGTCATAACCAATGGATCCTCTTTCAACATCAAGAATGTGCTGCTGGTAAAAGGGCTGAAACATAATTTGATAAGTATAAGTCAATTATGTGACAAAGGCTTTAAAGTCATGTTTTATAATTTTATAATTTTATAATTTTATAATTTTATAATTTTATAATTTTATAATTTTATAATTTTATAATTTTATAATTTTATAATTTTATAATTTTATAATTTTATAATTTTATAATTTTAT